>ENA-OQAB01001770-OQAB01001770.1-human-gut-metagenome-genome-assembly--contig:-NODE-1770-length-9960-cov-3.998881_pt1 | contig 9960 bp, 10 predicted proteins | sample MGYA00242490_ERZ504517 | MGnify/ENA primary metagenome ERZ504517 (study PRJEB26092, sample SAMD00036298) | human gut metagenome | host: Homo sapiens | study: EMG produced TPA metagenomics assembly of... | reverse complement strand
CCATCTTCATATGGACAGCACCTGCGATACGCTTTCCGGCTATCTGATGGAGCTGTTAGGCCATATTCCTGAAGAGGGAGAGCTTCCGCTGACCGCTCAGACGGAAGGAGGCGTATTTTGAGATCGAATCTGTGGAGGACAGAGTGATCGATAAGGTAAAGCTTACTTTAAGAGATCTGCCGGATGCGATTGAAGAGGAAGAAATATTGCAGAAAATTAGCAGACAAATGTAAAATAATCAGTTATAATAAGAGCGATGTGCGAAACGGCACAAAAATACCGCAGATGTGTATGGAGAAAAAAGAGGGTTTTCTATACACGCGCAAAAGGAGGAGAAACGATGAGTTTTCTTTTGGAGGGAATCCTGGCAGTCACCTGGCAGCAGCTGGTCATGTATGTGGTGGGTATTGTGCTCATATGGCTGGCGGTCAAAAAGGAATATGAGCCTTCGCTGCTGCTGCCGTTAGGATTTGGTGCAATTTTGGTGAATCTTCCCTATTCCGGTGTGATCGACCAGATGGTTCAGGGAAAGGTTCCGGCAGCGGGTATCATCCAGTGGCTTTTTGAGACCGGAATTGAAGCATCAGAGGCTATGCCGATCCTGCTGTTTATCGGTATCGGAGCTATGATTGATTTTGGCCCCCTGCTCAGTCAGCCTGTGCTGTTTCTGTTCGGTGCGGCCGCACAGTTTGGTATCTTTGCTGCAATCCTGATCGCCTGTCTGCTGGGCTTTGATCTTAAAGACGCTGCATCCATCGGCATCATTGGAGCTGCGGACGGCCCTACCTCGATCCTTGTATCTCAGGTGCTTGGTTCTAACTATATGGGACCGATTGCAGTGGCAGCCTATTCCTATATGGCTCTGGTTCCTATTATCCAGCCTTTTGCGATCAGGCTCGTAACTACTCACAAAGAACGCTGTATCCATATGGAGTACAATCCCAAGAGTGTCAATAAAACACTGCGGATCGCATTTCCGATTGCAGTTACGATTATTGTAGGCTTTATTTCTCCTCAGTCTGTCGCTTTGGTCGGCTTTCTGATGTTCGGCAATCTGCTGCGTGAATGTGGTGTGCTTAACAGCTTAAGCCAGACAGCGCAGAATGAACTGGCAAATATCATTACCCTTCTTCTGGGCATTACCATTTCCTTCAGTATGAAGGCAGAGCAGTTTGTAAATCCTGCAACACTGATGATCATGGCCTTAGGCCTGGTTGCTTTTGTGTTTGATACCATAGGCGGCGTGCTTTTCGCAAAGCTGGTTAATGTATTCCTTAAAATGGCAGGCAAAAAGCCTGTAAACCCAATGATCGGCGGCTGCGGCATTTCCGCGTTCCCCATGTCTTCCCGTGTCGTTCAAAGACTGGCGGCAGAAGAGGAGCCGGGAAATATCATTCTCATGCAGGCAGCCGGAACCAATGTATCCGGACAGGTGGCCTCTGTGATTGCAGGCGGCCTGGTGATCAGTATTGTGACACAGTATCTGTAAGGAGGAAGGTTTATGAATAACATGGCAATTGCCCTGGAAATCATGGCAAAGGGAATGGGTGGAATTTTTGTTGCTATTTTTGGTGATCATGCTGGCAGTGATCGTTTTGGGAAAGATTACTGGTGGCAAGAAGGACGAATAGAAACTGCTTTTAGAAAAATTAGTGTAAAAAGGCGCCGCTGTAGAGAATGCGGCGCCTTTTTTAGTTTTTAGAGCAGATTGCCGTACGTTTACTGGATCACTGCCCGCATGGTTTTTCCGCACATTCCGTTTACATTAAATTCCAGATAAACAGAGCCGTTTTCAGTACGGATCGTGATACCGTCATCTGCTTCGATCAGTTTGCCGGATATGGGAAGCTCCTGAAGCTTCAGGCAGATCGTTCCTGTATTGAGCATGGTGGGGTCGGACAGAGCGATGGTAAAGGCTCCGTTGTTTTCCTGAACCATCACAGATGCCTGGCTGTCGCAGCTGATCCGGTCTGTCTGTCCGCCTGCTTCATCCCAGAAGTTTACAGCCAGAGTGTTGGTGGAATGATCGTTTACGGCCTGCAGCTTCTCAGAGTTTTCAAGTATTTCCACATCAGGAGACTGGCTGTAGGCTTTCGTTTCTTCGCTGGTCATATCCGGAAGGAGAACATAGCTGTAGGTATCATTTTCCGGTGCAGCGCCGTGGTCAAACCAGCATGTGAAATAGGAGCGCTCAGCAGTTTCCTCCTCTGTCTTTAGATCGCCTTTGATCTGGTGATAGCTTCCGGTTCTGGTACTGCCCATGATGTGAACATCCTGTTTTTCAGGGAAGTAGTAGCCAATATCAGAGCCGGTTTCGGTATTTCCTTTTAAATGAAGCCACTGGGGAGAAATGATCTGCTCCTCAGGCATGATCCATTCTCCTGCATCGGAGCTTATCTGATTGGAACCGCCGCTGTTTAATTTCCGGTTTTCCACAGTGGTGATTACCGGAGCGTCTGAACCGCTGTTTTGGATTCCCGCACCCAGACAGACAATCTCATCATCAAACATGAAGTAGGACTTTTCTGCACGGAAGCTGTCTGCATAGACAGTAGAAGAGGCATTGCTTTGATCCCCATTGGATACTGCAGTGCCGTTTACCTTCATTCCGCTGACTCCGGTCGTTCCGATCGAGGTGCCGCCCACCCAGTTTTCAGGAGAGAGAAAATCGCCGCCCTGATGGAATCCGCTGGAATCAGGCTCGCCGTTGTCGACTTCTTCTGCCACGATGGTTGTTCCCGGCAGTCTCAGGGGATCCACGGTATCCCAGAAGTGATCCGTATACTGCTGCTTATCATCATTATAGAGATAGGTCATTCCGAACCCGGTGAACCAGCCTTTCAGGTTCTCGTCGTTCATGATCTCGCAGTTGCTGATGCGGCTGGAATACATACTGATGCCGAACAGATAATCAGTGGTCCGGTGTATGGTGCGGTCCATGTAAGGATATACCTGGTGCATCGCTGCTTCGGCTGAGGAGGTATCGATGGTATCGTCTGCCATGATTTCTTTCAGGCTTGAAAATACGGAGATATCCTTTACTCCAGCCAGGAACTGCTCTTCACCGGACTGGCTTACCCATGTTTTTACAGCGCCGCGGATCTGTGCGGCAGTTTCCGGAGAAACGATATCAATGGTTTGGACGATCATTTCAATGATCTGCTGTCCGGCAGCCCGGTCAGTCAGATCGGGTCTGGAAATGGCTCTGCCACGGAGCATATCCAGCGCAGCGCCCTGATAGATAGAAGGAAGATAGCCCTTGACTACGTAGGATTCCAGCATTTTGGCGTTTTCCGGAGAAAGAGCCCAGGGGCTGTCTGCCAGCAGAGAGCTTAAGCGCACGGAGCCTTTCAGAAAATCAATGCCGTAGGAAGCCGTGTAGGGTACGGTACCGTGGTCAATGTAGGAGCCGTCTTCATAAAATCCATTTGCATAGACATAGTTTCCGTCTTTCAGTTCCGGTTTCTGAAAGCGTTCCAGGGTAGTGGCAGCTGCCTGCTTTGCAAGAGCCAGATATTCGCTGTCTTCACACACCAGGCCAAGGCCGACGGATGTGTAGGCGCAATCCATCAGGTTTGCGCTGGCGGCAGGCGCATAGCCGGAAGGAAGGGTACTGGCAGTACCTAAAACAGCCAGATGAAATGGATCGGGCATGAAGAATTCCACGCCTTTTACAAATTTGCGGCTTTGCTCTTTGGGAATATCATCATAAATATAGAGGACAGCCGGAAGGACGTTCTTTGGCATTCCGATTTCCCAGTTCCACCAGTTGTCGGTTTCGGAGCGGGGATAGTAGCAGTTATCGGTCAGCCAGTCCAAAATATTGACAATATCCGTTAAGAGGGCTTCATTTTTATAGTAGGAACTGGAAGGGGATGCGTAGGCTTTGGCCATAGCCTCTGCCTTCTGATAACTTTTGCGGAATTTTGCGGCGTCATTTTTGTAGTTTTCTTCATCGCCTCCTGCAAGATCCTCCGCCCAGGGAACGCCTGCGCAGCCGCTGCCTTTATAAAGGTAGCTGTTCCATGCATTGTCACAGGCCTGGTCTGTGACCTGGATCATAGCAGCGGCAGCGGGAGAGGATATATCTATATTTCCTCCGGTCAGACGCTCTACATAGCGGGTACGGAGTGTCTGTAAATCCTCTTTGGATGTTTCGGGAAGCTGATCCTCTGAAAAAATCCGAACTTCCATAGGAAAGATCCGGCGATTGCCGTTTTTGTCCTCCGCTACTGCAAACAGATGATTGCCTTTTTCAAGAGCAGTAATGGTTCCGTCTGGTTCGATTTTTAAAAGATGTTCTGCAGAGGCATAACCGGCTGTGCGTTCCCCGTCCGTTTCTCCGTCGCTTAGCGGATACTTTTTCTGGCTGCCTCCTACGGTTTTCATGCCGTTTGTGACAGTCCAGCGGATTTCGCCCTTAAAATTGGCCGGGAGCGGCAGCCTGGTGGATTCTCCTTTTACAAGAACCACGGGCTCTGCCCAGGATTCTCCTTCTGCGGGTTCTGCGGTCGGAGCTGCGTTTATGTCCGCGGTAGAATCCGGAATGGTGTCTGTTTTTGTGCTGTTCATCTGGCAGCCGGCTGCGCTGACTGTCATGCAGGAAATCAGGGCAGCGATCAGTGCTTTTTTGTACATTGCATTTCCTCCTTTTTTATGAACGGTATTCATGAACGTTTGATGCGAGCAGAACAAGGTGTTCGCGGTATTGTGAGTTTACTTCAGTTTACCAATATATTTACCAAAGTTTACAAGACATATATACCATTATTTTACCAATAAATCAAGACAAACTGAAAAAAGTTTACAAAAAAATGGGAAAACAGACGAAATAATGATTGATATGAGCAAAAAAGAAGCTTATAGCTGTTTCGGTGGGGATAGAAAGAAAAAAACCGCCTGCTACCAGATGGTATATCAGGCGGTGATGAAGGAGAATCATAAAACAAGATCGATCTCCCTCTGGCAAAATGATTAAATTATACATTAAAACGGAACAGAACCACATCTCCGTCCTTCATGACGTATTCCTTGCCCTCAGAACGCACAAGTCCCTTTTCTTTTGCGGCATTCATGCTTCCGCAGGCCATAAGATCGTCATAGTTTACAACCTCTGCCCGGATAAAGCCGCGTTCAAAATCGCTGTGGATTTTTCCGGCAGCCTGAGGTGCCTTGGTGCCTACTTTAATGGTCCATGCTCTGGACTCCTGAGGACCTGCAGTCAGATAGCTCATAAGTCCCAGAATACGGTAGCTGGCAGCGATGAGCTTCTCAAGTCCGGACTCTGTTAAGCCCAGATCATCAAGGAACATTTTCTTTTCATCTTCCTCAAGCTCTGCAATTTCCTGCTCGATTTCTGCACAGATCACAAATACCTCACAGTCATTTTCTGCTGCAAACTGGCGTACCTCAGATACATGCCGGTTGGAAGCGCCGTCATCTGCCAGATCATCCTCGGAAACATTGGCAGCAAAGATAACAGGCTTCCAGGTCAGCAAATCCAGCGTGTTGATAAATGCGCGGTCATCCTCGTCTTCGGGTTCAAAGCTGCGGGCCAGCTTTCCATCCTCCAGATGTGCTTTGATCGCCTTTAAAAGAGCGACCTCCTTTGCCAGCTCCTTATTGTTAAATGCGCCTTTGGACTGCTTTGCGATCCGGCGCTCCAGGATTTCGATATCAGAGAAGATCAGTTCCAGATTGATGGTTTCAATGTCGCGAACCGGATCTACGCTTCCGTCTACATGAATCACATTAGGGTCATCAAAGCAGCGCACCACATGGACGATCGCGTCTACCTCCCGGATATTGGAAAGAAACTGATTTCCCAGACCTTCACCTTTGGAAGCTCCCTTTACCAGACCTGCAATATCTACAAATTCAATCACTGCATGGGTGGTTTTTTCGGAGTTATACATGGCGGTCAGCTTGTCCAGCCTCTCATCGGGAACCGGTACAACGCCTACATTGGGATCGATGGTACAGAAGGGATAATTGGCAGACTCGGCGCCTGCTTTTGTGAGAGAATTAAAAAGTGTACTTTTTCCTACATTCGGAAGTCCGACGATACCTAGTTTCATTTTTATCTTTACCTGTCCGAAAACCCTTTATTTATGCGGGTTTTCGCCTTTCTCTATATTTTTATTACACCCTTTTTACACCCTTTTTTCAACTGTGGGTGTAGCTGCTTCAAATTGCTGAACAGCTTTTGCAAGGGACTCGTCCGTAACATGAACATACCTGTCCATTGTTGTTTTAATACTTGCGTGTCCTAATAGTTGCTGTAAAACTTTAGGTTGTACGCCGCGTTCAATCGCGCGTGTAGCATAAGTGTGTCGTAAGGCGTGCATACAAAAACGCTTAATACCAGCTTCATCACACAATTTATATAAATGTGTATCGTAGGAACTGTTTTTAGCAGGTTCTCCTGTTCGCCAGTTGATAAATACCAAATCCCGCATGACAAGACATTTCTTTTCTCCCGTTCTGCTGTCTGTGTACTCCAAAATCTGTGAAAGCATTTCAGACTCTTTCCGGTTATCTTTTTCATCATAACAACTTTTTAAGATTGTATATGCGCGTTCTGTAAGCGGAATAGTACGATAACTTTTTTTCGTTTTAGGCGGACCGGCACGCCAATATCTCCGGCTGTGTCGATACTCTAAACTCTTATTTACAGTTAAAGTACGTTTTTTCCAATCAATAGCGTCCCATGTCAGACCAATCAATTCAGCCGTTCTCAAACCCGTTTCTAATAACAAAGCATACTGTCTATAATTATGAGAACGCTCTGCGGCTTCAAGAAACTTTTCCTGTTCCTCAACGGTTAAGTATTTAATATCATCTACTGCCCGGACTGGTTTCGTATATCGAACACCATTCATAGGGTGCTTTGCAATAATATCATTCATAACTGCTGATTTGAACATAGTTCCCATTGAAATATAGGTCTGCCGGATTGTTGAGCCTGCATATTCTGTTTCCATTCGATTTAAGACAGCTTTACAGTGCATAGGTTTTACATCAGCTATACACATAGTTCCTATCAATGGTTGAATATTTTTTTCGTAACGCTCACGATAATTTCTTATTGTATTTGGCGCAAGGTCACAAATGATATTATCAATCCAATAATTGAACCATTTGTCTACTGTCATATCAGGCGCAGTAACGATTAGATTATGTGTATCTTCATACTTTGCGTCAGCAAGCCATTTTTTTGCTTCTGGCAGCGTTTTGAAATATCCATTTTGACGCGCACCATTTTTAGCATAAAATCTTGCGAAATACAAACCGTCCTTTCTTTGACAAATACCTTTTCCACACTCTTTGCCTTTTAAATTTTTTCCCCATGACGGACTCCTTTCACGTTAAAAAAAAGAGTCCAACGCAAATATAAAGTATATCACAAGGACTCCGGTTTTTTCAATCTTAACAGACAAATATTTCAGCTATTAAAGGCTATATAATCAATTCTCGGCGAATGTATTCCTCAAATTCTTTACGCTTCACTAACTTTCGTGTTCCAACATATAAAACAAAAGGGCAGTTTGGCTGTTTTAACATGGAGTCAATCTTATTGATACCTATGTTGCTATATTCAGCGGCTTCCCTTATTGTTAATGTTATTTTCAAATGGATAGGTACTCTTACTTCTGTTTCCTTATATAAATGCAGTTCTTTTTCTTCACTGCTATTTGATTTATTCATTAGAATGTCCCCCTATCTTTTTCAATTTAACAAAAAATAGGCTCATCAGACGGTTTTAGCAAACCTCACAAGAATTTCACTTCCACATGGTTCTCATGCAGCTCTACCCGTTGCCTGCGACGCTTCTAACGCTCGGACTACGGCGGTAAAGGAGTATCATTATACCGATATATGGATTATGGCGACAGAGTTGCTAAGTCTGCTATGGAACGCTGATAGTTCTCGCTCGTTTTGTCCCTCCTTTCAGTCATGGCGTATCAGCCCAACGGCTCCCCATATATCGAATGTATCTGATTTGCCTTATGCTGCGTCGCCGTTCTATTGCGCCGCTTTCTTTGTCAAAGAGCAGAGGGCTGTTCTGCGATATGGAACGGAAAAGGGGGAAGCGTTCCAACACCGCGTTGCTTTATTCAGCCCTAAATGTGAGGATTGCCCTCATTAGTTTTGCTTGCAGCCTTTCGCGTATTTCTTCGTCTACTCCAAAATAAACATTTCCTCGCTCATCATAGAGCTTCCGCATGGAAAGACTTGCTATGTAGCCGCTGAAATGCTGCAATACAATCTTCATTGCGTCCGGGTCGCCTTTGCTCGCTGCCAAAATAACGGGATAGGGAACAAGGGCATTTTCCGGGTACTCGGTCGGTTTACCATTCAATCCACTCATCAGCGTTTTCCTCCAAATATTTTTTTAACTGCTCAAAGGAGCTTGTCCGGCGATACTGTACCGTACTTCTTGAGATATTGAGCTGCTTTCCGATTTCTATATCAGTCAATCCCTCAAAGTAATACAACAGTACAATTTTGCGCCGTTCTTCGGGTAAAGCCCGGATAGCTTCAAGCAGCAGTTTTGGGGTTATTTCTTTTCCTGCCATTTGATAAGACGGCTCTGCTTCTTCGTCTTGAAAATACTTATCGACGGTATAAAGCTGCCGTTCCTCATACAAGGCAAGGTCGGAAAAAGTAACTTCCCGAACTCTGCGCCGACGAATTTCTTCATGGGCGTTGCACGCTTCATTGTGCAGCACTGATTTACAGAACTTTTGAAACGTACATTGCTTTTCAAATTCCCTGCGATTAGGTGTCATGGTGTTCACCTCCTTTCTGCCGAAAGGCGGTAGTACCTCCCCTTTTCGCGGGATAATACAGGCGACTTTTTGCTTTGCCAAAAAGAGGGCAAAATTTTTGAAAAATCTTCTGCAAAATGCGAAATGCGCCTGCCTGCAAAATGCAGACAGACGCATAGGAAATAACAGCAGTATTTAATTGATTTGACAGTTCATCTACATAGCCGGAATAACCCGTTGGTGGGTAATGGCTTTTTTTAACAAGTTGTAATTGTCAGGTGGGGAATGATAGATAAAAAAGGACATGACAGTACCTCCTTGATACCGCCATATCCTTAAAAAAGGGTGACTTTAATACGCCCCTCGCAATCTCATTTTTGAAAAAGAAAACGGCGGCTTTGATTGTTATTTCAAAACCGCCGTTAGGCAATCTATATTTTAATTAGGCGCATGAGGAAGTTGCCGCCGTAACAACGGTTTTTTTTATTACCGTTAGGCAGCTTGAATTTTTTTACCAATTTTTAAGAAAGTTTTTTCAGAGGTATACAAAATTCACATAAGTGTTTTGCAACTTTGTCGGCAGGATAGCGCTCAATTACTGGCTTTGTTTCGTCCACTGATAAACTACCAACTAATTTCTGTATATTGCTCCAAAAAGCAGTAATGTCTTGTTCCGTATGTGGAAGTTCAAATACAGCATATATACCGTCTGGAATTTTGCGAATATCTAATGCTATATCGGGGTTCCCGTTGACTATAAGACCAACATCATACCGTAATTTATTTTTATCGGTCATAGCGGGATTATCTAATGCTATTCCTAAAATAACACTGCTTTTGTCTAAAAGTTCTTTCTCTCTTAAATATTCTTTAAAATTTTCCATAAAAATTTTGTTCTCGAAGCCATAATTGCCCGTTCGTCGTATATACGCGATTGTGATGTTTTTAAACTCTTCAATTTTCAATGCTGTCCCTCCATATTCAGAATTTCTAAATCAATCGTAAGGGCAATTAAATTGATTTTCAACAACTTTTTTAAAATGGACGCAACTTTTTTAAAATCGTAAGCGCAAAATAATTCGACGGATTGTGTTGCCCTAAAAATTATTCCATAATAATCATTAGAGAATGCAAGCATTTCACTTCATCTTCTCTTGCTAGAAATGATAGATGCGAGCATTTTATTCTA
>ENA-OQAB01001769-OQAB01001769.1-human-gut-metagenome-genome-assembly--contig:-NODE-1769-length-9962-cov-2.011490_pt1 | contig 9962 bp, 8 predicted proteins | sample MGYA00242490_ERZ504517 | MGnify/ENA primary metagenome ERZ504517 (study PRJEB26092, sample SAMD00036298) | human gut metagenome | host: Homo sapiens | study: EMG produced TPA metagenomics assembly of the... | reverse complement strand
GGATTATGACCGGCTGAAGAAGGTCAACATGGCGCGCCGGAAAACGCAGTCGCGTTATGTGAGAAATAACCTGATGGACAATGCGAGGGAGCATTCCAACGGGGAAAGCGCCTTCCTTTATTTCTCTGAAAAAATAAAGGAGGACGGGCTGTATCTGCTGGATGAGCCGGAAAACAGCCTGTCCCCGGAGCGGCAGCAGGAGCTGGTGCGTTTCATTGAGGATTCCGCCCGGTTTTTCGGCTGCCAGTTCGTGATTGCCACGCATTCGCCGTTTCTGCTGGCGGTAAGGAATGCCAGGATTTACGATATGGATGAAGAGCCGGTGGATGTGAAGCGGTGGACGCAGCTGCCCAACGTCCGGGCATATTATGATTTTTTTAAGAAGCACAAGGAAGAATTTGAATGAAAAGGAGGCCGGTCAGCAAATGACCTGCCTCCTTTTTTGGCTGCCTTTCAGGGCGCGACCGGCGGCGCAGGTTTCTCAGCTCTGGTTTTTGAAGTTCCTGATGTGCATGTATACCGTGTTTTTTGAAATATTCAGCTGTTCGGCCACCTTGATTACAGCATCCTTCAGGTTAAAAATGCCGCGCTGGTAAAGCTGGAGGACGATTTCCTTATTTTTATTGGCGGAGGAAATGTTCGGGTCACTGTAAACGGCCTCCCTCGTTTCGGAAAGTGAGGAGAGGATCAAATCATCAATGCTGTCGGAGAAGGTTTCCGCAGGCGCGGCTGCGGCGGTAACCGTGCTCTGGGGCGGCGCAAGGGTCTGCAGGATATTGGAAAGAGGGATTTCCATGTGGAAATTCATGCAGAGCAGGCCGATGATGCGCCCGTGCTCCCCTGTAATGGGGATGGTGCAGGAGCGGAGGACGGAACCGGATTTGTTCTTATTATAATAGGGAGAAACCGTCCGGCCCGGATCCTTTTCCAGTTCCCCCAGCATTTTCAGGGCCAAATCCGTAATGGGAGAGCCTTCCTTCCTTCCGGTGTAATGCCCGTTGATTATTTTTATGACGGAATGATCCAGGCTTTCCAGGCTGTGGAGCACCAGCTCGTAGCCTTCGCCCAGATAAGCGCCCAGCCCATCCAGCATGAGGGCGTAGGAATTCAGAATCTGTCTGTCGGTTGGGGTAAGTTCAATAAAAGGAGTATCCATAGTTGTCACCTGTGCCTTTCGGGGGGATAGTTTTTCTTTGTAACCTTGAAAAGTGAAATAATTACGATAATATGTAATTTCACAAGGGCTTAATTAGTGAAAATTATTTCAGTGCGGCTTTCTGATTCTATTATAATGGAGGGGAGGGAAATGTGCAAGAAATTAGTGAAATAATTTTTAGTAAATATACAGAATAAATAAACAAAAGTGTATTGACTAAAATATATTTTATTGATATAATGCAGTTATCAAGTAAAAACGAAGAAAGAGGTGGAGAAATTGCTGAAAAAAATTTACACAAAAAATGCTCCGGAAGCTATTGGCCCTTATTCGCAGGCGATCCTGTTCAATGAACTTTTGTTCAGTTCAGGACAAATCCCGGTGGACCCGGCTACCGGAGAGGTTGTGCAGGGAGACATTACGGCTCAGGCGGAGCAGGTAATGAAGAACGTGGGAGCAGTGCTTGCGGAAGCGGGGACGGACTTTGAGGCTGTTATCAAGACGACCTGTTTCCTGAGCGACATGGGAGACTTTGCCGCATTTAACGAGGTGTACGGAAGGTATTTTACCGAAAAGCCGGCGCGTTCCTGTGTGGCGGTGAAGGCGCTTCCCAAGAATGTGCTGTGCGAGGTTGAGGTTATCGCAGCGGTTGGGAAGTAAAGCAAAAGTTTATGGTCCGGACTGCTGAAAGCAGAAATGCAGAGTTCAAATTAAAGAGCTGATATGTAACAAAACGTGAAATAGCACAATGCGGGAGTGTATTGTGCATAAGGAGGGGAATTTTTCCATGAGTGAAAAAAAAGTAAGAGAAAAAAAGAAACCGAGTTTTTTCCTGGCAGTGCTTCCGATTCTGGCAATGATACTGCTGCTGGGCGTAGGCTATGCGGTAATGGGCTTAAGCCCTGAGGTTCTGATGCTGGTATCCGCGGCAGTGGCAGCGGTGATTGCCGTTTCGCTGGGTTATACCTGGGACGACATCATGAATTCCATCGTAGGAAAGCTTTCCAAAACGATGCCGGCTATTTTTATCCTGATTATCGTAGGCTTCCTGATTGGTTCCTGGATGATCGGCGGCACCATCCCGATGATGGTTTATTACGGACTGAAAATTATCAGCCCCCGTTATATCGCAGTTACTTCTTTTCTGGTAACAGCAGTGGTTTCCCTGTGTACCGGAACCTCCTGGGGTTCTGCGGGAACCATCGGCGTGGCCCTGATGGGTGTTGCGGCAGGTATGGGCGCTCCGCTTCCGCTGGTAGCAGGCGCTGTTGTATCCGGTGCGTATTTCGGCGACAAGATGTCCCCGCTTTCCGATACCACCAACCTGGCTCCCATTGCAGCAGGCTCCAAGCTGTATGACCATATCGGACATATGTTCTACACTACGATTCCCGGATGTATTATCTGTCTGATCGTTTATACCATAGCCGGATTTTCGCTGGCAGGCGGCGGTGCGGTGGCAACTCCTGAAAAGGTGGATACCATCCTGACAACGCTGGAAGGGATGTTCCGCTTCAACCCGCTGGTAATCCTGCCTCCGATTATCGTACTGTACGGTTCCATCCGCAAGAAGCCTACCATCCCGGTAATGCTGATTTCCAGCGTGGTTGCTTTCTTTAACGCCACGGTTTTCCAGGGCTTCTCCCTGCAGCAGTGCTTTACCGCAGCTATCAGCGGCTTCAGCCTTGATATGGTTACCAAAGCCGGTTTTGATGCGGCTGCCCTGATTCCTGATATCCCGAGGCTGCTGGAACGCGGCGGCATGCTTTCCATGCTGAATACGGTTCTGATTGCATTCTGTGCTTATGGCTTTGCCGGAACCCTGGCTGTTACAGGTTCCCTTGATATCGTGCTGAATAAGCTGATGAAGTCCGTAAAGAGCACGGGCGGCCTGATTGTATCCACAATCGTTTCCTGTATTACCGCAGTTTTCGTAACAAGCAACGGACAGCTCTCCATCCTGATTCCCGGAGAAATGTTCTCCAAGACCTATATCAAGAAGGGACTGCAGCCCAAGAACCTTTCCAGGACACTGGAAGACTCCGCAACCGTTGTGGAACCCATCGTTCCCTGGACGGCAGCAGGCGTTTACATGGCAACAACACTGGGCGTGCCCACGCTTTCCTATCTGCCATGGGCGATCCTGTGCTACACCGGCGTGATTTTTGCAATCATCTGGGGCTTCACCGGCTTCGGTATTGCCAAGATTAAGCCCGGCGACGATTATTATGAGGAATATCTGGCTCTTCAGAAAGAAGACAAAGCAGCATAAGCGCTGTCCCGGGAGGAGGTTTTACAATGGGAATGCATTTTGATTTTGACACTATGACGGACCGCAGGAATACAAACTGCGGGAAATGGGACACCATGGATAAAAATACGGCCGGAAGGACATGATTCATCTGGGCGTTGCGGATATGGATTTCAAGGCGCCGGCGCCTGTCCTTGACGGACTGCGCGAAGTGCTTGACATGGGCGTCCTGGGCTACACGGACTTAAGCGATAAGTTTTTTGAAAGCATTCAGCGCTGGTATAAGAAGCAGTACGGCCTGGAGGTGCCCAGGGAGTGGATCGTATTCTGTCCCAGAATCAATATTGCCTCCAGTATCTGTGTGGAAACCTATACGGAAGCGGGCGACGGCGTCATCATGAATACGCCTGCCTATGGCCCGCTGCAGAGCGCGATCCTCAAAAACGGCAGAAGGATGCTTTCCAGCCCGCTGAAAAGGAACGGGGATCGGTATGAACTGGATTTTGACCATATGGAAAGCCTGGTGGACGAGCGGACGAAAATGCTGATCATGTGCAATCCCCACAACCCGACCGGGCGTTCCTGGACAAGAGAAGAACTGGCGCAGGCAGCCGATTTCTGTAAAAAGCACAACCTCGTTCTTTTTTCAGATGAAATCCACGGGGATCTGACAGCAGAAGGGGTGAAGCACCAGTCCACCCTTTCCGTTACAGAGGATGTGAACGACAGGCTGATTCTGGCAACCTCGCCTGCAAAGACCTTCAACATCCCGGGCGTTATCGTTTCCTATATGATAATTCCCAATGAGGAGCTTCGCAGCCGGATCGCTGCCGACATTGACAGGATCGGCATGCATAACCCCACTATTTTTGCAGTTACCGCCGTGGAAAAGGCGTATACGGAATGTGACGACTGGTATGAGGCGGTAAAGAAGTATATTGATGAAAATGAAAAATATACCCGTAGTTATTTTGCGGAGCATTTCCCCAAGCTTCATATCATGCCCAGAGAGGGCACCTATCTGTTATGGATTGATTACCGGGAAACCGGCATGAGTGAAGAAGAGTTGGAGCAGTGGTTCCTGCAGGAGGCCAACGTATCCGTATATATGGGAAGCGTGTTCGGGGAAGCCGGCCGCGGCTATATCCGGCTGAATCTGGCGTCACCCAGAAGCCTGCTGGAAGAAGCGTATGAAAGAATGCGCGGGGCGTGGAAACGCTGATGCGTGGAAGCGTTTTTAAAATACCATGCAGGAAATGTTATGCAGTAAAATGTTGTGCGGTAAGATGCTATGCGGTCGTATGCGGTGAACGATACGTGCTGCAAAAGCGCAGTGCAAATTATTTTCAGCAGTTAAGAAAGACGTTCAAAAAAATGGAGCAGAAAAGCCGTCTGCCGGGAGAAGCCCGGTCAGGCGGCTTTTCTTGTCAGGCGGAAATCCATCCAATGGATGAGCAGTTTCAAATCACAGCGAAAATGAGTGCATTGGTGTGAAAAAATGTCTGTTTACCTGCCTGTGAAAACAAGCATCCGCCTGAGAAAAAGGTGCCAGGCATCTGGCTGCTAAACAACGTCAGGCATCTGCCTGAGAAACAGTTGACAAACCCAAACGCCCTGTATATAATAAAACACAATTTCATATATAAAAGGCAAAGAAGAGAAGAGTAGGCGGCAGGCGCTTTTACAGAGAGTCCAGGTTGGTGAGAATGGATGAAGTAAATGCAGCTGAACATGGTCTTGGAGCTGCGCACCGAAAACCTGTGGGTTCAGGCTGCGACGGAAGCACCCGTTAGCGTGATATACTATCGATGAATCATTTCTCATCCGTAGTTGATAAGGTCTGCGCCGTGAGGCTCAGGCGAATTTGGAGTGGTAACACGAAGCGAAGCTCTCGTCCCCGAAAAAGAAATTTTTTCGGAGAGGAGGGATTTTTTTTGCCCTCAGTCCGGGAAGGCCGGACTGCAGCGGAGCGGGCATCCGCGTTATCATAACAAATTCAGGAAATGAGGGATATTAAATGAAAAATATTTTAGTCGGAGGAGCCTGGCCCTACGCCAACGGCTCACTTCATTATCGGCATGATAGCAGCGCTGCTGCCGGCGGATGTGCTGGCGCGTTATCACAGAGCTGCCGGCGATAAGGTGTGTTTTGTATCAGGAAGCGACTGCCACGGGACACCGGTGGCCATCCGGGCAAAACAGGAAGGGAAAACGCCTGAGGAAATCAGTGACTTATATCATGAGGAATTTTCCCAATGCTTCAGAAAGCTGGGATTTAGCTATGATTTGTATACGAAAACCTCGTCACCGGCGCATAAGGATTTTGTCAGTAAGTTCCATAAAAAACTGTATGAAAGCCCTTATGTTTATGAAAAGGAGGTGCCGCAGGCCTACTGTGAATGCTGCCATGCCTTTTTGGCGGATCGTTTCGTGGAAGGGCTCTGCCCGGTCTGCGGGAAAAGCGCTAGGGGGGATCAATGTGATGAATGCGGCGCGGTGCTGGAGGCGGAAAACCTGAAGCAGCCGGTATGCGCAGTCTGCGGTTCCGCGGTTTCCTTCCGCAGCAGCAGGCATCTGTTTATTGCGCTTACCAGGCTGAAGGACAGACTGCAGGAGCTGGTGGACACCCATGAAAACTGGAGAAAAAACGCGGCGGCATTTTCCAGGCGGTATCTTGGCGAAGGGCTGCGTGACCGGGCGCTGACGCGGGATCTGGAATGGGGCATCGATGTGCCGAAGGCGGGCTATGAAGGAAAGAAAATATATATCTGGGCGGAAAATGTGCTGGGCTATTTATCTACAAGCCATGAGGCGCTGAAAGGCTGCCCGGGGGAATTTGAAAGGCTCTGGGGGCTGGACGGAGGCTGCGGAAGCGAAGCAGAGGCGGAAACGGAAGCCCCGGAAACCGGCGCCGAGGGAGAAAACGCGGAGATCAGGCATTATTATGTGCATGGGAAGGATAATATCCCCTTTCATACGATTATTCTCCCTTCGCTGCTGATTGCCAATGGCAGTGGCTGGCATCTTCCTGATGAAATCATTTCCAGTGAATATCTGACGCTGGAAGGGCGCAAGATTTCCACCAGCCGGAATTATGCCATCTGGATAAAGGATATGATAGATAAGTACGATGCGGATTCCCTGCGTTATTATCTGCTGGCAAACGGACCGGAGAAAAAGGACGCCGATTTTTCCTGGAGAGAATTTGTCAACAGCCACAACGGGGAGCTTCTTGGGGCCTACGGCAATTTTGTGAACCGGACGCTGGTATTTATCCGGAAGTACCTGGACGGAACTGTCCCCTGCGGCACGCCCGATACGGCGCTGGAGGAGGAACTGGAGAAGCTTTTCGCCGATACGGGCGCGAGGATTGAAAAAGGACGCTTTAAGGATGCGGTGGACGGGATTTTTGAACTTGTAAGGAAGGCGAATAAATACTTTGATTCCACCCAGCCCTGGATTACAAGGAACACGGATGCCGGGAAATGTGCGGATACTCTGTATAACTGCGTACAGCTGATAGCCGGACTGGCGGTTCTTTTATATCCTTTCCTGCCATTTTCTTCTGAGAAAATCTGCGGCTGGCTGCAGCTGTCCGCAGAATGGAAGCCTCAGCAGGTGAAGGCAGGATATCCTGTTCCGGAAGTGCAGGTGCTCTTTGAACGGCTTGATAAGAAGGTGGTTGAGGAAGAAACGGAAAAGCTGGAGAGGCTTTTGCCGGAGAATTAGGTATATAATCGAAAGCATTAAGAGGGTTCGGGATGAAATTCCCGGGCCCCTTTTTAAATGAAAGCATGTATAGCCGGAATGTTTTTTCAGCTGTTAGATAATCTACCATAAGCTTTACTGCATCAGTAGCAATCCTTCTGTGCCAATATGATTTATTTATTCGATAGCCAATCGCTACTTGATTTTTTCTTTTTTATAATCAAACATTTTTGCAAGACCTATGAGCCTGTCAAGTCATTATGCATATCCTCACAGGGCAATCGCTTACGAAAAAAGAATAAATAGGAAAAGGCTTTCTCCATAAATTAAAAAGTGGTATCCTCTAAAGAAAGGATACTGATAAGATATGGGACGAGGATTGGCAGAAATATTGAAGGAAGTATATCGCATTGTACTTTTTAGCATTGTACCTTTTCAAAGGGAAGGGAAAATGTGAATATGCGAAGACATCAGAAAAAGGACATGGATGCTATGAGACGCGGGAATGCTATGCGGCAATGGACAGCAGCTGGCTGCCGCAAAAAAACGACTGGGAAGACATATGCGTGACAGGAATGCTGGTCAGTAGAAAACAAACTGCGTTGAGTACTGGACGTAGAATTTGATGAGGATCATATGCGGATGCGGAAACAAGGGGGATATGATTTATCCTTCCCCCCCCCCCGGAAACCGGGCATCCAACTAACCTCATAAACTTTTATTTATCGGGCTTCAATACTTACATCCAGGGCATAATCGGAGGCAGTATACAGAACGGATGTCCCGCAGGGTCAATCATCACCCGCCAACGGTCGTCATATTGGTACTCCGATAAGCTTGCGCCGCACGACAAGGCATATTTCACCCCTTCTTCCACATCCTGAACGTGAAAGTCCAAGTGCGCCATTTGCTGCTGCGCATCCAGTGTAGCAGGCCACACGGGCGGCACATAATCATCCACCTGTTGAATGGTAATCCAGGTTGGAGTTCCTGTTTGTTCCAAATTTACTAAGACTGTATATTCTTCACCCTTGAACCGCGTCCAGCCAAGCAATTTTTCATAAAATGCAGACAACTCGTCCGCGTGATTGGAATCCAAAACGACATTCCATCCCATAAGATTAAGTGCCATTATACAATCCCTCCACATTTTTAATCTGACAGGTACGCCTTATTTGCCTGAGGCATACAAACGCATAACCACTTTTTTCATTTTAATATGACCGCATGGAAATGTCAAACAGCTCAGTTTGTTTCATTACTTCATGCTACAGCTCATAACTCAGTTTGTTCGCTTGGGCATCCATTCGGGCACCATTTTACCCTTTGCAAAATTAGATTGCACACAGCAGAAATACTGATTTCACGGGCTTTTCCGGCTGAAAAAAGGATTCTATATTTTCTATTTTTTATTCTTCGGTTTAATCACGAGGACAATAATAACGGCAAGGCTCAAAACAAGCAGCACGGCTACCATAATCCAGGGAGTATTGTCGCCCGTCTGTGCGTCGCCCTTCCCCTGCTCTGGGCTGGAGGGCGACGGCAAAGAGGAAGCGCCCTGCGTCGGGGACAGGGTGGGCGCTTCTGTAGGCGCCTGTGTCGGCGGCGCTGTCTCCGGCTGAGTGGGCTCAGTCGGCTCCTGCCGGCCTGTAATATCCACAAGCCGGGCATTGTCGATGGAGCCTTCCACACCGACCGCCGCGATAAATTTTCGTAAGAGCGTCGTCGCAGGTTGTGTATTCGCTCTGTACCTTCGCGTTTGCAAGCGCCGGGTAATCGGTGCTGTTCATAATAAAGTTATTCCCGGCTACGGTATACCGCTTTTCAACGTCAAGCGGTTTCCCGCCTACCGTTACGCCCTGTACCCTGCTCCCCAGCGGCTTTTCCGTGTCGTACTGTGCGCACAGGCCGCCCACCTGGAGGTAGCTGCCGTCGTTTTCAGGCCAGTCCTTCGATTCCCCTGAAAACGCAAGCGCGTTGCGCATACCCAGGTCGATGGAGCTTTCGAGAATATCCAGGATATCCTGTCCGCTTACCTGCTTTGTAACAATGATGTTGCCAAACGGCGCGACATTGACGACGTCCCGTTTGGTGATGTCTCCCGCCTCGATGGAAGAACGGATGCCGCCGCCGTTTTCAAACGCGATGTCCGCTCCCGTTTCATAGAGGTAGGTGTCTGTCACGACACGCCCGAGATTTGTTTCAAAAGCGCGGACGTGGTATTTCTCACCGTCGAGATTGACGGGCGTACTGCCGACCACCTCGTTCAATATTTCTGCCTGCCCGCCGTTTATCTCATCGACAAGCGCCTTAATTTCCGGATCCTCCGCCGTTTGCTGCGCGTCCTCAAAGGAAATCAATCCCGCCTCTTTAGAAACGAGTTTTTTGCCGCTTTTTGAATAGGTAAGCTGCACCTGGCCAATGTTGTGCATGTATTCCCCTGTTTCAACAATCAGGGTATCCCCGACCTGCTCGCTCATCTCCACATGCAGGTGGCCGCAGATTAGCAAATCAACGTCCTGGACCTGTTTTGCAAACGCCTCATGGTCGACCATATGCGACAGGCAGACAATCACGTCGCACTGCGGTTTCAGTTCGTCTACTATCCTGTTAGCATATTCGTATATATCGGTATATTTAATCCCCTGCATCAGCGCAGGGTTGGTAGAGCTGTAAACCATCGGGTCGATTACGCCGAACACACCGACCTTCACACCGTCGACGTCCTTAACCATATAGTCCGTATTGAAGAATTTTTCATTGCTGTTTTTTACCACGTTGCCAGCCATTACAGGAATACCGGCAATCTGCTCAAGCTTTAAAAGCTGCTCCTGCCCATAGTTCCAAT
>ENA-OQAB01001768-OQAB01001768.1-human-gut-metagenome-genome-assembly--contig:-NODE-1768-length-9963-cov-2.549614_pt1 | contig 9963 bp, 10 predicted proteins | sample MGYA00242490_ERZ504517 | MGnify/ENA primary metagenome ERZ504517 (study PRJEB26092, sample SAMD00036298) | human gut metagenome | host: Homo sapiens | study: EMG produced TPA metagenomics assembly of... | reverse complement strand
CCATGACGAGCTGTCTTTCCGACATTTTCAATATCACCTGTACGGATACATTTTGGCATGTTGTCACCTTTTTCTCGGTGGTATCTCCTGTCCCTGTAAAAATATGGGTTTTCAAACGGTGCCATACCCGAATTGATCAATAATAAACTTTTATCGTTATTTGGAACTAACGAAAAACTTTTCATCACAAGATGTTCTTTACTCTCAAAAAAGTTCAAAAACATTTTTCTCAGTTCATTTACTCCATATTGTTGCATGATTTTCCTCCTCAGCATCTTAAATTCGCTAATAATTTATTATAAATAGATTTCTGTTCTTTGTCAATCAATGGCATAAAAACTGTTGACACTTTTACTTTTTTGCTTTAAAGTGTAGAATCATAAAAGTAAACCAAAGAAAGGATGAATACTATGACAAATCAAATTACCGGACATACACGTCTGACCGGTCTTTTAGGAAGCCCGGTCGAACACAGCATCTCACCAATGATGCACAACGAAGCATTTCAACAATTAGGGCTTGACTATGCATACCTCGCTTTTGATGTTGGAACTGACAAATTAAAAACGGCTGTAGAAGGGCTTCGCACCTTAAATGTGCGCGGATTTAATCTGACAATGCCGGATAAAAACCTGATGTGCTCTCTTTGTGACAAGCTTTCTCCTGCTGCTGAGATCATCGGCGCCGTCAACACTGTCGTAAATGACAATGGCGTTCTGATCGGATATACAACTGACGGAGTCGGTTACATGCACGCAGTGAAGGATGCCGGTCACAACATCATCGGCAAAAAAATGACACTGCTCGGTGCCGGCGGCGCCGCAACTGCAATTTTAGTGCAGGCTGCACTAGATGGTGTGTCTGAAATTTCCGTATTCAATGTGCGGGACGATTTTTTCGCACGTGCCGAAAAAACAGTCGCTGATTTAAACGAACGGACAAACTGCAAAGTACGATTATTTGATTTTGAAAATCCTGATATTTTAAAAAGAGAAATCTCTGAAAGCGCAATTTTGACAAACGGAACCTCTGTAGGCATGTCTCCTGACACCGACGCCTGCATCATCAAAGATACTTCCGTATTCCACAAAGATCTGATTGTCTCTGATGTCATCTACAATCCGGAAGAGACAAAATTGTTAAGACTTGCAAAAGAAGCAGGGTGTCCGACATTCAACGGCCTGTATATGCTTTTATACCAGGGCGCAGAGGCATTTCGCCTGTGGACCGGGAAAGAAATGCCAATTCCAGTCATTAAAGAAAAATATTTTTCAAGATAGTTAAGAATGGCGGAAAACTGATATAGAAAAAGAAAAGCGATACCTACCCTCTCGGGCAGATATCGCTTTTCTTTTAACAACTGTCACTAAGCTTCTTTCAGTTTTGCAATCATCTCCTCACAGATCTGCAATACACTCTTGTTGTCCGTATGTATGATCACATCAGCCGCTGTCTCATATTTCTGTCTTCGCTGCTCCATCATATTCGCAATAAACTCCACATTTTTATTGCCATTTAAAAGCGGACGATCGTCGCTGTCTTTCACGCGATTTAAAATTGTCTCTGGAGCTGCCGTCAAAAGAACAACCTTTCCATTTTTCTTCATCTCTTTTACATTCTGCTCACGAAGTGCAGCACCTCCACCACAGGAAACAATCGTATTTTTCGTTGCCTGCATCTCAATCAAAAGATTTGTCTCTAAATTGCGGAAATACTCTTCCCCATAAGTTGCAAAAATATCCGGAATACTCATATCCTCCCGCTCTGCAATCAATTGATCCATCTCAACCACATGCATGGCAAATACATCTTTTAAATACTGTGATACCGTACTTTTTCCGGCCCCCATAAACCCAATCAGGATAATGTTGTAAGAGAATAATTTTTGCGCCTGAATCCACTTACTGTTTCTTACAATACAGTGGAACACATCTTCGATCTCTTTTTCATAACGATTGTCCTGCAGTTTTTCTTTAATCTGGCGCTGCTGTTTCTTCTCCTGCTGTGGTTGTAAAATTGGAATCCCATACTCCTCTTTATACGCCATAATTTTTTCTATAATAGAATTACGCTCTACCAAAGCATCAATGATTCTGTCGTCGCATTCTGCTAACTGTTCTCTGTATAATTCTAAATCATTCATATTCTTTCCCCCTTTAAAGTGCAAAAGTTTCTCAAATGCTATTTTATGCTTTTTTCTGTATAAATGCAAGAAGAAATATGAATATTCTAAAAATTTCTTGTTTACATCACGTGCAAATAGGTGTAATATATATGCATCATGAATTTAAAGTGATAAAGTGTTTAATATTAATATAAGGAGACAGCTACCATGAAAATTCACGTAACATGCAGTAAAGATTATGATATCTATCTTGAAAAAGGGCTTTTGGAACAGCTTCATGATTATATCGACTGTCAGCGGAAAATATTTATCATATCTGATGACAATGTACCGGAATGTTATCAGCAGACGGTATCAAAACAATTTCCCAATTCCTATCTTCACATTGTAAAACATGGAGAAGGTGCAAAAAGTTTTGCAGTACTGGAAGATTGTTTAACACAAATGCTGCGGCGAAACTTTTCTCGCAAAGATCTGGTTATCGCCCTCGGCGGCGGTGTCATCGGAGATCTTGCCGGCTTCGTGGCAGCCAGTTATATGAGAGGAATCGATTTTATAAATATACCGACCACGACATTATCTCAGATAGACTCCAGCATCGGTGGAAAGGTTGCAATCAATTTAGATGGGATCAAAAACTGTGTCGGTGCATTCTATCAGCCAGAGATGGTCCTCATTGATCCCCTTGTATTGAATACTTTGCCAAAAAGACATTTTTATAATGGTCTTGTGGAGGCAATCAAGGCAGGATTGATTCAGGATAAAGAACTGTTTGAACTATTTGAGCAGGAAGAACTTGATATTGAGCAGATTATTTACCGTTCACTGCTTGTCAAAAAGTATGTTGTAGAGCAGGATGAGACAGAACAGGGTTTGCGAAAGATTTTAAACTTTGGTCACACGATTGGTCATGCATATGAAAGCTATTATCACCTTCGCGACTATTACCACGGAGAATGTGTGGCACTCGGTATGATGGCAATTCTCAAGAATCCTGAGATTAAAGAAAGACTCTCCAAAATACTGGAACGCCTTCAGATTGACACAACCTGTGATGCCGAGAAAGACAAAGTTTTTACTTATCTTGGCAAAGACAAAAAAGCTTGACCATGACCGGATTACGAATTGTAAAAGTAGAACAAATCGGTCATGCAGAATTGGAAGATATTCCAATCACAGATTTAAGAACTTATTTATAAAAGGATTTGATTACTATGAAGAATACATTTGGAAATAACATTACTGTTACGATTTTCGGGAATCCCACGGTCCTGCCATCGGCGCAGTTATTGACGGGATGCCTCCCGGAATCAAAATTGATTCCGGCTTTATCAAAAAACAGCTGGACAAGCAGGAAACCAAGGGAAAGATTTCTACAGCACGTGTCGAGAGTGACCGGGTTCAAATTATAAGCGGCGTCTTTGAAGACTATTCCTGCGGAACACCGATCTGCCTTCTGATTCAAAATCAGAACCAGCACTCTAAAGTTACAGCAAAACAAAAGCGCTCGCCCGCCCATCTCATGCAGACTACAGTGGAGATTGCAAATACCTCGGATTTCAGGATTACCGCGGAGGAGGACATTTCTCCGGAAGGCTGACGACACCGCTTGTCGCGGTCGGCGCCATCTGCCTTGATATGCTTGCAAGCAAGGGTATTTATGTTGCCTCCCATTTAAAAAGCATTAGGATATCGAAGATGTTTCTTTTTCTTCCGATGAATGAACTGCTGAAACAACAGATGGACAAAGTCAACGACGAATATTTTGCAACGATTGATGATGCCGTCAAAGAACCGATGAATCGAGTGATTGAAGATGCCTTTCACAGTCTGGACTCTGTCGGCGGCACGATTGAGACGGCAATTATCAATATGCCTGCCGGCGTAGGTGAGCCGTATTTTGACTCCGTTGAGAGTATTCTCTCCCACGCACTCTATTCTGTAGGTGCCGTAAAGGGAGTTCAATTTGGAACCGGATTCCCAATCAGCCGGATGTACGGCTCAGAGGCGAATGACAGCTTCCGCATGAAAGATGGGAAAGTCATCACTTCAACTACCACAATGGCGGTATCAACGGCGGTATTACGAACGGAATGCCAATTATCATCACAACGGCAATCAAACCAACGCCTTCTATTTATCAAAAGCAGGATACCATCAATTTCCGTGAACGTTCCGATGAGGAGATCTGTATCGAGGGAAGACATGATCCTTGTATCGCTCACCGTGCGCGTGTAGTCATCGACAGCGTGGTAGCAATTGGACTGGTCGATCTTCTTCTGACCAGATACGGACAACTCTATTTCCAGAGCGAACCAAAAGAAAATTTTTTAATAGAAAGTAGGGAAAGACAATGATTATTACACTGAAAAAAAACACACCAAATCAAGAAGTAGACCACTTAATTCAGCAATTTGAATCACAAAACCTGAAAGTAAGCCTGATTACCGGAGAAAATTACAATGTATTTGGTTTGGTCGGCGACACTGCACAATTAGATGAAAGAAGAATCCTTGCAAATGAATGGGTAGAAAATGTACAGAGAATCGCTGCTCCATATAAGATGGCAAACAGAATGTTTCATCATGAAGATTCTATTATTGATGTGGGCGGCATCAAAGTCGGCGGACAGGAACCGATTGTCATCATCGGTGGACCATGCTCTGTGGAAGGCAGAGAAATGATGGAAGAAATTGCAGTCGATGTCAAAAACGCCGGTGGCTCTATGCTCCGCGGCGGCGCTTACAAACCCAGAACATCTCCTTATGCTTTTCAGGGAATGGGATATGACGGAATCATGTGCATGGTAAATGCCCGCAGCAAAACCGGACTTCCGATTGTCTCTGAGCTTATGAGCGCAGACAAAATCGAAGAATTTGAAGAACACGTAGATCTGGTTCAGATTGGCGCACGCAATATGCAAAACTTTGATCTGTTAAAAGCAGTTGGTAAAATGACAAAACCAATCTTATTAAAACGTGGTTTGAGTGCAACAATCGAAGAATGGATCATGTCAGCAGAATACATTATGGCAAGCGGAAACCCAAATGTCATCTTCTGCGAACGTGGTATCCGTACTTTTGAAAAATATACGAGAAATACTTTGGATTTGAGTGTGATTCCTATTCTGAAAGAAAAAACTCACCTTCCGGTGATCATCGACCCATCCCACGCAACCGGAGACTGGAAACTTGTAGAATCTATGTCTCTTGCCGCAATCGCAGCAGGCGCCGACGGTCTTATCATCGAAGTACACAATAATCCAGAATGTGCATGGAGCGACGGCATGCAGTCTCTAAAACCAGAGAAATTCAAGAATGTAATTGAGAAAGCCAAGCTGGTTGCCCAGTCTGTAGGAAGAAGTGTCTATGAGGGCTAGAATCACCCCTGCAAAGATAGACTCAGGAAATATCACTATTCCGCCGAGCAAGTCTTTGGCGCACCGTGCAATTATCTGCGCCTGCCTTGCTCCTGGCAGAAGTGTAATCTCCAACATTGATTATAGCGTAGATATTCGGGCAACCATAGAGGGCATGCGCCATCTTGGTGCCAGTATCAAAGAAGACAAAGATACGCTTTTCATCGACGGCATTGAGACATTCCAATATGATGGAGACGTTGTAAATTGCCATGAATCCGGCTCCACACTTCGCTTCTTCCTTCCGCTCTTCTCTCTAACCGGAAAGAGAGCAACTTTTTCAGGGAGCAAACGTCTCATCGAACGCCCGCAAAACGTCTACGAGATGTTATTTCAAGAACAGGGGATTGACTTTGTACGGACATATCCCAATATTATAATCGACGGGAGACTAAAACCGGGAGAGCTGACTTTAAAAGGAAATGTTTCTTCGCAATTTATAACAGGACTTTTATTTGCCCTCCCACTTTTGGAAGCAGACTCAAAAATTCATATTGAGCCGCCATTTGAATCTCGCTCTTATGTTGATCTTACTATCCAAATGTTGAAACGTTTCCAAATTATTGTGGAATACGAAGATGCATACACATTAGCGATCAAAGGAAACCAACAGTACCAGCCGACAGATGTACTTGTAGAAGGAGACTACTCTCAGCTTGTATTCTGGGCATCTCTCGGCGTTTTGAACCATTCTGTCGAGACACATGGATTAGATTTACATTCCCTGCAGGGTGACAAAAAAACAATCGACATCTTCCAAAGCATGAACGCCGGCATTAAAGTTTTAGATGACGGATATCAGTTCTGTCCTGGCACATTAAATGGCACAGTCATCGACCTCAATGACTGTCCGGACCTCGGACCGATGCTTTTTGCACTTGCAACACAGGCAAATGGAAAAACGACTTTCCAAAATGCCGGAAGACTCCGCATCAAAGAATCTGATCGGATAGAGGCAATGGAAACAGAACTCAAAAAACTTGGCTGCTCCATCTCTTCTACCTTTGGCACAGTCACAATAACCGGTCCTGTCAAACTTCAAGGAAATGTAACACTTCACGGACACAACGATCACCGGATTGTAATGGCTCTTTCTATACTTGCCACAATTGCTGACGAACCAATAACAATTGATGACGCACAGGCAATCAGCAAAAGTTATCCGGGATTTTTTAAAGATTTAGCTTCCTGTGGAATCTTTATAGAATTTGCAAATTAAAAACGGAGAAGATTTTTCAATCTTCTCCGCCTTTTTTATGAATTTCTTCTTCTCTTCTTATCTGCGATTAAAATAGTACCGCCTGATACAACTACCAACATGATCATCAATAAAATCATTGTTCCGTCTCCTGTTGTAACACTATTGTTAGGTTTGTTATCAGGAGTTGACTGCACGTTGGCTTTCTTTTTCAAATTATCAATTGCCTTTTGGATTGCTTCAGCCATCTTATCTACTTCTGCCTGTTTTGTAATATCCAAATCACGTACAACTGCTTCTTTTGCTTCTTCTAATTTTGCCACAGATTCTTTTGTGTAAATGCTTAAGTCTTTTGGAATATTTCCAAGTGCTGCATCTACTTTGCTGTAATCTGCTTTTTTCAGCTGAAGAGCTTCGATTGCATTCTGGATCGCTTCTGCCATCTTATCTACTTCTGCCTGTTTTGTAATATCCAAATCACGTACAACTGCATCTTTCGCTGCATTTAAGTTTGCTACAGACTCTTCTGTGTAAACGCTTAAGTCTTTTGGAATATTTCCAAGTGCTGCATCTCCTCTGGAATCCAGACAGCAGGGTACGACAGTTCCATCACTTAGAATAGCACACATCTGCATCATCCCAAGGCAGCGCCCGTAATCAGATACATACGGATGCTGCAGGGACGGCCATTGAAATACCGATTCCAGATTCAGATGCAGATGATCTCCCACATCCAGACGCATACGCTTTTTCAAATTCCTGCGGATGCGATATATGATAATGCTGTGTCAGCTGCTGCAGTAACCTTGTGCTTTCACCGGATAGCTGTCCGTTTTTGTACACTCCACAGGCGATAGCTGATATGTACGCCTTTCTGGGCAAGCTCCTCACACACGGAGAAGACATGCTCCAGATACTGCGGCTGCTCATGCTCGGGAAAGCTATGCAGGGATACATTGACCTGCCGCAGTCTGCTGTTCATAAGAACATCACGACATGCGTTCAGCAGGGTGCCGTTCGTTGTCAGATTCACCTGCATTTCCTGCTCATCACAAATCTGCAAAAACGTTTTCAGATCTGGATGGGACAGCGGTTCTCCCAGCACATGAAGATATACATGCCCGGTGTATGGCTTGATTTCTCTGATGACATGTGAAAACTGTGCAACTGACATCCTGCGGGGTTTTCTTTGATTTTGTATGCAGAAGCTGCAGGACAGATTGCATGTATTCGTTATTTCCACATATATTCGTTTAAACTGCATTCTCTTCTCCTTTAAAAAAATTCTTCTTTGATAATCGCATATTCCTCCAGCGTGTATACCTGCCCCGTCTCCATAAAACGCAGACAGACATCCTCTTTATATGCCTGATATTCCTTTTCCTCCAGCAGGCGTTGCTTTCGCTCTTTCCTATGTACTCTCTTTCTTTTATTGTTCGCCCGGATTCCTTTCATCCTGTTCCTTGCAAAGTCAATCTGTTGCCGGGTTATTTTAATATGGTATTCGTTCAGTGTCTTCAGCGCCATTGCTTCCTTCACGGAATATGTTTTCATAAAGCGAAACAGCAGATCCTCTTTTGTTGTATCCCTGCACAATTTTCATATTTCCCGTTCCTTTCGCAGCTGCCGTTTTCTTCTCATCTTCTCTTTTTTTCGCTTCCTTTGGTGTCAAAGTCTTTTTTATTTCCTCGTTCATAGCCTAATTATAATCGTAATTCACGTTATATCTGTATAGCAAATAAGAAAATTTACTGGTTTCAATCTATAATAAAAACAGATGAACACCCGGTATCTGCAGGAATTCATCCATTTTCATATGCTACGTTGTTTTCAGGTATTAAGACGCTTTGGGAAGAATCAGATTCAAGATGATACCGACAAGCGCGGATAACGCGGTTCCCGATAGGGTCATGAAGCTTCCTACAGGAAGTATGGCACCGCCAAGACCGATGACGAGCATGGCAGAGGCGATGACCAGATTACGCTGCTTTCCAAAATCAATCTTGTTATCGACAAGTACACGCAGGCCGTTGCTGGCAATGACCCCGTATAAAAGAATACTCATGCCTCCCAGTACACAGGCGGGAATCGTTGAGATAAAGGCGGAAATCTTTCCAACGCAGGATAGCAGAATGGCAATGCACGCAGCACCGCCTGTTACATAAACACTGCTTATTTTTGTCATACCGATCACACCGGTATTTTCTCCATAGGTCGTATTCGCCGGACCTCCAAGGAAGGCAGAAACTGCGGTTGCGATACCATCTCCCATCAGCGTACGCTCCAGACCGGGATCCTTTAAGAAATTGCGTCCGCAGATTTTTCCAAGTACCGTATGATCGCCGATATGCTCGGAAATCGTAACCAGTGCAACCGGTAAAATCGCAAGCGTTTCCGGACCGAAATACAGGTTATAGGTGCGGAAATTTCCAATTTTAAAGGGCAGGATAAAATCAGGAAAGGACAGCCATTTGGCATTCACAACCGCCTGAAAATCAACCAGTCCCAGGCATAGTGACAACACATAACCGCCAAGAATGGCAATCAGAAAGGGAATAATTTTGAAAAATCCCTTTGCTTTTGTGGAAATCAGGGCCGCAATCAGAAAGGTGACGATAGCGACGATCATGGCACGGGGATCTCCATCCTTAATGAACTGGGCATTGCTGACAGCATTCGCGGCAAGACCCAATCCGATAACCGCTATCATCGGTCCGATTACGATGGGTGGAAGGAGCTTATCGATCCATTCCTTTCCGATAACACGTACAATCAATGCAACAACTACATAGATCACACCAACCAGCATCAGTCCTGTCTGTGCAGCATCCACACTGCCACCCATCGCCTTGATTGCAATTACCACTGCGCTGATATAGGCAAATGAGCTTCCCAGATATACGGGTACTTTGCGCTTTGTCACAAACGTATAAATCAGCGTTCCCACACCGCTTGCAAAAAGTGCCACCGAAACGGGTAAGCCCGTCAGGGTAGGCACCAGGATCGTTGCCCCAAACATTGCAAATACGTGCTGAAAGCTCAGAAACAGCCATTGCAGAAGCGGCGGGCGATCCCCGACATCCAGAATCATATCCGTTTGTTTTGTATCAGAACATTCCTCTTCATCCAGTATGAGAGAAACATCCTCAACATGTTCTTCAAAATGCTTCATACATCTACTCCTTTTCAAAAAGACCATAGAAAAAAGCAGGCACACAGGAC
>ENA-OQAB01001767-OQAB01001767.1-human-gut-metagenome-genome-assembly--contig:-NODE-1767-length-9965-cov-2.387274_pt1 | contig 9965 bp, 9 predicted proteins | sample MGYA00242490_ERZ504517 | MGnify/ENA primary metagenome ERZ504517 (study PRJEB26092, sample SAMD00036298) | human gut metagenome | host: Homo sapiens | study: EMG produced TPA metagenomics assembly of the... | reverse complement strand
CGATCAGAGCGCCGCCTGCCTTGACCAGCAGGAAGCCAACGGTGTAAGCTGCACCGGAAGTTGCAGCACCGGGAACACCCATGACACCCGGGGCCAGAGCATAGCCAAGGCCCATCAGGATGCCGCAGATCGGCAGCACAGCGACGGGAAGCATCAGAGCTTTGCCCAGTTTCTGGAGATACTTCATCATAAGACACATTCCTCCTTAAAGAATGTTGTTGTTATGGAGGCCTCTGGTTGCAGGCTGTCCATAATTGCGTAACAATATTTTAACACATCCTCCGAAAAAAAGAAATAGGGTCTGCGCCTGTTTTCGCAATTTTGCACCAAAAATCCTTGAATTCGCATCTTTCGTGAAAAACTTTTTGGAATTATTGCGCATTTCAGAGCAGGATTTTGAAAAAACTTTTCTTTTGTCCTTTCTCCCCAAACCGCTTGCATCCCGCGCCGGAATCGGGTACTATACTTATAAATAAAAACACAAGACCCAGGGAGGTTCTTTTTTATGGAATGGACAGATATCCGCCTGACCGTGGCCAAGGCCGATGCCGACAATGCCGAGGCTGTTGCCACCATGATCGCCGAGGGCGGCATCTATATCGAGGATTACAGCGACATCGAGCAGCAGGTGGCCGAGATCGCCCATGTAGATCTGATCGAACAGGAGCTGCTGGACAAGCCCCGTGATACCGTGATCATCCACATGTATCTGGAGCCGGGCGCTTCCCCCGTGGAGACGCTGGCCCTCATTCAGGCCCGGATGGAAGCGGCAGGCATTGCCTACACCGTGGAGACCGAGGGCGTGGAGCAGGAGGACTGGCAGAACGGCTGGCGCAAATACTACCACCCCATGGACATTGGCAAACGGCTGGCCATCGTGCCCTCCTGGCAGGAGTACGACACCGACCGCGTCAAGCTGATCCTTGACCCCGGCCTTGCCTTTGGCACCGGCGGCCACGAGACCACCAGCCTCTGCCTGGAAGCGCTGGACGAGCGGGTGCGCGGCGGTGAGCGGGTGCTGGACATCGGCACCGGCAGCGGCATCCTTGCCATTGCCGCCCTCAAGCTGGGCGCGGGCAGTGCCGAGGGTGTGGACATCGACCCCGTGGCCGTGCGCACCGCAGGTGAGAATGCCGCCCTGAACGGCGTGGCCGACAAGCTGACCGTTCTGGTGGGCGACCTGTCCGACAAGGCCAGCGGCAGGTACGATATCATCACCGCCAACATCGTGGCAAACGCCATCATCAGCCTTGCCCCCGCCGTGCCCGGCCTGATGGCCGAAAAGCGCCACCTTTATCGCCAGCGGCATCATCGACAGCCGCAAGGACGAGGTGATCGCCGCTCTGGAAGCCGCCGGCCTGACCGTGCAGGAAGTGAAGGAGAAGCGCGGCTGGGAGTGCATTATCTGTAAAAAAACGAATTAAACCTCTCAGGCGCTTCGCGCCAGCTCCCCTAATAGGGGAGCCCTTGGCATACCGGCCAGTTTTGCCGGTAATGAGGGAAAACAGGAGTTTATTTTTTATGCCGCATCGCTACTTTACAACCGAAATCTCCAATGGCACCGCCACCCTGCGGGGGGCCGATGCCCATCATCTTTCCCGCGTGATGCGGGGCAAGCTGGGGGACACTGTCATCTTATGTGACGGCAACGCCGTGGAATACACCGCCACCATCACCGGCTTTGGGTCGGAGACGGTGGAGTTCAGCGTGGAGCCGGGCTATCCCAGCGCCGCCGAACCCAGCGTGGAAGTGACCCTGTTCGTGGGTTACCCCAAGCAGGACAAGCTGGAGCAGGTCATCCGCCACGGCGTGGAGCTGGGCTGCACCCACTTTGTGCCCTTCTTCAGCCGGTACTGCGTGGCCGCCCCCAAAAAGGAGGAGCAGAAAAAACGAGCGCTACAACCGCATCGCCTTTGAAGCCGCCAAGCAGTGCGGCCGGGGCGTGCTGCCGGATGTCGCCCTGCCACTGCCCAACTTCGGGGCCCTCTGCCGCAGTCTGGAAGGGTACGACCTCGTGCTCTTCTGCTACGAGCTGGGCGGCGCTCCCCTGCGCCAGCTGCTGGCAGACGCACAGCCTGCCGACGGCCAGCGGCTGAAGATCGCCCTCATCACCGGTGCCGAGGGCGGCTTTGCCGTGGAAGAGGCTGAAATGGCCGCCAATGCCGGTGTGAAAAACCGTCGGCCTCGGCCCCCGCATCCTCCGGTGCGAGACCGCCCCGCTGGCGGTGCTCTCTGCCGTGATGACCCTGACGGGCAACTTGGAGTAAACCGGTCTTACGATACCCGTTTTTTCACTGAGACGGCTCCAGCGGATGACTTTTCGTATTTTTCGCATCAGGATAAACAAAAAGGACGGCGCAAGCCGTCCTTTTTGTTTATCCTATTTTCGCGTTCATCAGCGCTTTTTTCACCTCAATGAGGTTTTGCGGGCTGACCGAGAAACTCCGCAGGCCCAGCTGCAGATATTGCAGGGTGTTGGCCGGATTGCCCACCGCGCTGCCGCAGATGGTCACGGGGATCCCGCCCTCCCGGGCAGCCTCCACCACCATGCGGATGAGCTTTTTCATTGCGTGGCTGGCCGGGCGGTAGTAGCGCTCGGCAATGGAGATATCCCGATCCACCGCATGGGTGTACTGGGTCAGATCGTTTGTCTCAATGAGGAAGAAATTGCACCCATGCTCCACGAATTCCTCTGCCGTCAGGCAGGCCGAGGGCACCCCGAACATCACGCCAAAGGGCGTGTCCGGGTCAAACTCCTCCCCGCGCTCCCGCAGCAGCTGGCGGCAGTGCGCTACCAGCCGCATGGCTTCGTCCCAATCCTCGAGGTTGGTCACCATGGGGAACATGACCCGCAGGGGGCCGTGGGCTGCCGCCCGGAGCAGGGCGCAGATCTGCGTTTCAAACTGATGGGTCTGGCGCAGGCTGCTGCGGATGCCCCGCAGGCCCAGCTTGGAGGATTCCAGCCCCCTATGGATATCGGCCATGGCGCGGTCCACACCAAAATCAAAGGTGCGCACTGTTACCACACCGCCCTTTGCGGCGGCAATGCAGGATTGATAGAACACGAACTGCTCCTGCTCGTCCACCGGGCGGCCCGGCAGCATCATATAGCCGCTGCGCAGCAGGCCCACGCCGGAAGCGCCTGCCTGCAGCGCCGATTCAATATCCTCCTGCCCGTAGCAGTTGGCCAGAAGCTCAAACGGCACATCATCCTTTGTCCGGTTGGGCAGGGCGCTGATGCGGGCGGCTTCCTCGCTCTCCCACTGCAGCTCGCAGATGCGGCTGACCGCCTGCTGGCGGGTGTTGGCATCCGGGTCCAGGATGCACTCGCCGTTGTTGGCATCCAGCACCACAGTGCGGCCATCACAGTCGTTCAGGAACGCCTGCCCCACCTGCACCACGCAGGGAATGTGCATGGCCCGCGCAATGATCGCCGCGTGGCTCTGCTTATTGCCCTCCGAAGTGATGATGCCCAGGATCATCCCCGCCGGAACGCTGAACAGATCGCTGGGCATCAGCATCTCTGCCGCCAGGATCACCGGGTGATCCAGCGCCAGCCAGACCCGGGGACGGTTGGTCAGCACGTTCACCACGCGGCGGGCGGCATCCAGAATATCTGCACTGCGCAGCTGCATGTAGGCGTTGTCCTCCATGGCAGCAAGCTGCTCCGCATAGCGGTTGCCCACACGGTACATGGCCTCGGCAGCGCTGATGCCCGCCCTGATCTGGAATCTGACCTCGTTCATAAAGCCTTCATCTTCCAGCATCATGCTCTGGAACAGGAAGATGGCCTGCTCCGTGGGGCCGCTGCGGTCTGCCATGCCGTCCAGCTCACGCTGGGCTGTCCGGACAGCGTTTTCCAGCAGGCGCTGTTCCCGTTCCGCGTTGAACGGCCCGGTGGCAAAATTTTTCGTGCCAGCGCTCCAACCGGCTCACCTGTCCCATCACAAGGCCCGGTGAGGCGCTGTGTCCCTGATAGACCTTCATTCTTCGATCACCTCCGGCAGTACCGGCCCGGTAAGGGCACGGCAGACCAATGCCTGTAAGAACGTATTGGGCAGCAGAGCGGCCCGTGCGGCCTGTGCCGCATTGCCGCTGCCCTCAAACAGGGGCGCAAAGCTCTCGATGCGCTCCCGGTCGCATTTTTCCAAAAAGGCTTTCGCCAGTGTCCGGGTGGTATAGAACACAGTGGGGTCTACGCCCGCATCCTCGGCGGCAGCTTCCAGCGGGGCCAGCTGGGCATCCTTCATGTTGGCCAGCAGCAGGGCCGCATCCGCTGTCAGGGTCACGGGGTATTTTTCCCGCACCGCCTTCTGCACCTGCTGGAATTTCCACGCAAAGGCGGCGGCATCCTCACAGCTCTCGGCGCTGGTGGAAACCGCATAGGCGCAGCCCCGCAGATATCCCATGGCGCGGCGGGTATCGTAGTAGCCCAGCTCCATGTTCCGTCTGGCGGTATCGGGGTCAAAGTGGAGGATATCTCCCAGCTCCCAGTAACTGCGGATCATGGTGGTGGGCAGGCCGGTGCGATTGGGCAGGGTGATGCCCACCCCTTCCAGATCAACACAGACCAGTTCCTCCGCGCCCATCTTCTGGGCCAGCGCGGTGGGCATATTGTCCCGGTAGCCGCCATCCAGGAACTGCACCCCGTCGATTTGCTTTGCCCGCAGGGCGGGGAAACAGGCGGCAGAGGCCAGCAGGTAATCCTTCACCTTGCCCGCCGGGATATCCTCCAGCGTCAGCTCCCGGGGCTTCAGCCCCCGCTTTTCCACGGTGACAAGGCCGAACCGGATGGGCGAAGCCCGCAGGGCATCCTCATCCAACACCCGCTCCACGATCTCTTCCAGCGGGGTCACGTCCATGCCGCCTTCCCGCACCACTTCCCGCAGGAAGGCGTGCAGCTCAGAGAGGTCGGCGTTTTCCTCCGGCAGCTCCATCACGTCCTGGCTGCGGATGCTCATCCACATATCCCGGGCCGTTTCGTACAGGTCCAGCGCAAACATGGCACCGTTCAGGCTGCCCACACTGGTGCCGGTGATGATCTGGGGCCGCCAGCCCAGCTCGGTCAGGGCACGCCACACACCCACCTGATAGCTGCCGCGCGCACCGCCGCCTGCCAGCACCAGTGCCTTGACCGGGGTATCATTCTGTGCCATCTGGAACGCCTCCTAGTCATTCTTTGGAAATCTGTCAAAAGTATACCATATTTTCCGGAAAAATTCTCCCTGTTTTTGGAACAAAATCCATGGTATAATTTTGTTAACTTGTGTGAAACGATGGTGGAGGTAAAACAATGCACTGCAACAACTGGATCTTTGATATGGACGGCACCCTGACCGACAGCATGACCGTGGTATGGGAGGGTGCGCCCGATGCCCTGCTGGCCCGCTATGGCCGCACCCCAAAATCCGACCTCCACAAAACGCTCCTGACCATGGGCATGGCCGATGGCGCGGCCTACCTCATCCGGGAGTATGACCTGCCCCTGAAAATGGAGGACTACAACGATGTGATGTGGGATGTTATCACAAAGCTCTACGAGACCGTGGAGCTCAAGCCCGGCGTGCGGGAGCTGCTGGCCCGCCTGAAGGCCGAGGGTGCCCGCATGTGCATCTGCTCCAACACCTGGAGCGCCCAGTGCCGCACCGTGCTCACCCGTTTGGGCATCGATGAATATTTCGACTTCTATGTGGAGGCACAGGGGGCGCTCCACAAGAGCAGGCCGGATGTATTTTTCCAGACCCTTGCACGCCTGGGCGGCACTGACCCCGACCGGTGCGTTGTCTGTGAGGATTCCCTCTACGCCGCCCGCACCGCCCACGACGCAGGCTTCCGCGTCATCGGCATCGCCGATGCCGCCAGCAAGTCCGATGAGCCCGCCCTGCGGGAGGTCAGCGACCAGTTCCTGACCGACTGGACGGAGCTGGACTGGGACAAAGTATGACCCTGCACCATGCAGAAAGCGGCCCGCAGATGCAGGCCGCTTTCTTTTTTGCGTGATGACCTATCCTTCCAGAAACGCCCGGAACGCCGCCCTTACGGCGGGTTCGCGCCCCCGGGGGATGGGCACCCGGGCACCGCTGCGCATCCAGAGCTCCCCGGAGGAGAGCTGAGCGGCGGCGGCAAGGTTGACCACATAGGAGCGATGGGGCTGCAGAAAACGGGCATCGGCCAGCAGGGGCTTTGCCACCTCGGAAAAGGGCACCCGCAGAGAAAGAGAGGCCACGTCCTCGCCGCTGGCAAGGTGGTAGTGCACCACATGGTGGGTGCATTCCAGATACTCGATGTCCGCAAAGGGCAGGGCCCGCAGGCCCATGGCCGTGGTGACCGGGATGACCGGGCCGTATTCCGGCTCGGTGGCCCGGTCCAGCAGGGCTGTCAGCTGCTCCGGACGGAACGGGATATGCAGGTACTGCATCGCGTCCACCCGGAACGCTTCGTAGGCATAGGCCGTGGTGTGGGCCAGAAAGGCCAGCGGGGCCCGCACACCCCGGCGGCGCAGCTCTGCCGCCGCCTGCAGGCCGCTGCACGGGTTGGCGGCGGGCAGCTCGACGAGGTAGAGCTCGTACCGGGAGCCTGCTTTCTCCTGCTGCAGCAAGGCCGCGGTGCTTTCCAGCTGCTCCACGATGCAGGCATCGGCCCGGCGGGCATAATATTCCATGCAGTGGCGCTGCACCCGGCCCCGCAGCACAGGGTCCGGGCTGCACACCGCAATGTGAAAGATCATATCCGCTCCTCCTTTCCCTCTGCACAGCGCTTGATTTTTGCGCCATGAGGGAGTATTATGGACGAAAAAAGAAATGAGGGACACCGCCATGGATCAGCCGCTCGTCAGCATCATCCTGCCCGTATACAACGCTCAGAACCATCTGGCCCGCTGCATCGGCAGCATCCTGAACCAGACCTATAAAAACATTGAACTCATCATCCTGAACGATGGCTCCAAGGATCACAGCCTGCCCGTGTGTGAGGAGTTCCGCGCCAAGGACAGCCGCATCGTGCTGGTGGACAAGGAGAACTCCGGCGTGTCCGACACCCGCAACCTGGGCCTGAAGCTGGCCGGGGGCGAGTATGTCCAGTTCGTGGACAGCGATGACTATATCGACCCGGATTTCACCCAGCATCTGGTGGAAGCCGCCGAGACGCACCACGCAGACCTTGTGATTGCGCCCTACAAGATGGTGATCCCCGCCGGGGCCACAAAGCCCGAGCAGGTGCTGGAAAAGCTGGAGGACAATCTGGGCGTGATGAGTGTTGCCCGGCCCCCTGAGGTGCGGGAATACGGTTTCCTGCCCGCCGGGGTCTACGACAAGGACACCTTTGCCCTGCGGCTGATGGACAAGCCCGCCTCCTACTTTTACAGCGTGCTCTGGAACAAGCTCTACCGCCGCATCCTGCTCACCGGCAATGACATCCAGTTCACCAGCGAGCTGAAATGGGCCGAGGATCTGGTGTTCAACATGCAGTATATCCAGTATGCCGAGACGTTTGTCTCCATTGACAAAGCCGGTTACTACTACGTCCAGAATCCCCAGAGCATCTGCCACACCCAGATCAACCCGACCTCCATCGTGCAGAACAAGATCCAGACGTTCCGGTATTATAAAGACCTCTACACCCGCCTTGGGATGTACGAGGAGGTGCGGCCCCAGCTGTACAAGTTCCTGGTGGATATCGCCGAGAGCACCTACCCCTCCGGCCCCTTCAAAAGATCATTGAGGAAGCCAAGGAATACTGGAAAAACCGGAAAGAATAAACCAAAATCGGGAGACCCCCTGCGGGGTCTCCCTTTTTTGTGGTTATGCTCCGATGGCAGCGCACTTCTTTGCCAGCCAATCCCGCTCTTCTTCATTCAGGCGGGGAGCCAGCTTCTCAAACACTTCGCGGTGGTAGGCGTTCAGCCAGTCCAGCTCGTCCCGGGTCAGGACACCGGGCACCACAGGAGAGGTGGCAATGGGCACAAAGGTCAGCGGACGGAAGGCCAGGAAGGTGCCGTACTGGTTGTCGGCCTTGTGGTAGCACTCCAGCTCGTTCTCAATGCGGATACCCACCTGACCGGCCTCGTACACGCCCGGCTCATCGGTGATGATCATGCCCGGCTGGAACACCGTGGTGTTGCGGCCGTTCAGGGAGTGGGGACCCTCGTGGACGTTGCCCACAAAGCTGACGCTGTGGCCGGTGCCGCAGCGGTAGTTGATGAGGTGCTGCCACAGCGGCTCACGGGCGATGGTATCCAGCATATGGCCGTCGCAGTAGTTCAGCCAGACAGCCTTTGCAATGTCGATGTGGCACTGCAGGGTCCAGGTGTAGAACAGCTTTTCGTCCTCGGTCAGCTCACCCAGCGGGTAGGTGCGGGTGATATCGGTGGTACCGTCCAGATAGGTGGCACCGCTGTCCACCAGCAGGAAGCCCTTGCGCTCCCAGCTTGGGCATGGTCCTCCTCGGTGGCGTGGTAGTGCATCATGGCAGCATTTCCACCGTAGGCGGCAATGGTGCCAAAGCTCTCCACGATGAATTTGTCCTGTGCGGAGCGGTACTTGTGGAGGATCTCGTCCACAGTCAGCTCGGTCAGCTCTTCCCCGGCAGCCAGACGCTCTTCCAGCTCCTTGACTGGAACCGCACCATGGCAACCCGCATCCCGCAGATGGGCTTCGCGGTCGTGAGCCAGCTCGACCTCGTTCTTCACGCCCTTCATGGGCAGCAGGGGGTCGGCCTCATCCTTCACGGTCAGGGCGGCATTGTTCTGCAGGGTCTCGTAAACGGCAAAGTTCACGGATGCAGGGTCGGCCAGCACGGTCTGGGGCTCGGTCTCAGCGGCCAGGAACTTGAGCACGTCATCGTACTCCTGGATCTCCACGCCGTTGGCCTTGAGCTCTGCAGCAGCTTCCGCACCCAGACGTGCAGTGTTGATGAAGAGCACCGCGCGCTCCGGGGTCACATAGCAGTAGGACATGGCATAGGGGGTGCACTGGATATCCATGGCGCGCAGGTTCAGCAGCCAGGCCAGATTATCCAGCTTGCCCACCAGCTGTGCGGTGCAGCCCAGCTCCTTGAGCCTGCCGCGCAGGCGCTCCAGCTTTTCGGCAGGGGAGAAGCCCGCATACTCCTTGGGCAGGATCCATGCCGAGGTGGCAGGCAGGGCGGGGCGGCCCTCGGTCCACAGCTCATCCTCAAGGTTCAGGGTCTTGATGGTGCCCTTCTTGGCATCCAGCTCCTTCTGCACACCGCGCACCAGCCCGCAGGAAGCGGTCAGGCCGCACAGGCCCAGCACGCCGTTCTCAGGCAGCACCTTGCCGCAGTATTCCTCCACGGTGGGCACGCCGGGCTGGGCCATGCGCATCAGCGTGATTCCGCTGCCCTCCAGCTGCCGCTCCGCCTGGATGAAATAGCGTCCGTCCGTCCACAACGCGGCGGCTTCCCGTGTCACACACAGCGTTCCCGCCGAACCTGTAAAGCCCGACAGCCACGCACGGCAGCGCCAACGGGCCGGCAGGTATTCCGTCATATGCGGGTCGCTGGACGGCACATATACGCCGTCTGCTCCTTCCGCTTCCATAGCCGCACGCAGCGCGGCGATTTTTTCCAAAACCGTCATCGTCCGATTTCTCCTTTTTTGTGGTCTGTATCCTTGCTATGCCCAGTATACTACCTTAAAAGCCTATGCAAAAGACGCCTTCATGCAGAAAAAGGTATCTTCTTTCTGCACGGAAAAGCCGGGCCGGAAATATCTCCGGCCCGGCTTTCAGCGGATATCCGTCAGAAGGCCATGCGCGCCCAGCCCTCTTCCCTCGCGGGCGGGAGGCCCAGCAGCCTGCGCCCGGCTCTCAACATAATAGCGGTAATTGGCAAGCGGTACTCCGTTTGGGATACGGTGGTCAATGGCAAACACTGTGCCGCCGCCCATCAGAGGACCGGACATCTTGTATTCCAGCTCCGCGCGGATGGCTTGGAAATCGCCGCGCAGT
>ENA-OQAB01001766-OQAB01001766.1-human-gut-metagenome-genome-assembly--contig:-NODE-1766-length-9971-cov-2.524584_pt1 | contig 9971 bp, 7 predicted proteins | sample MGYA00242490_ERZ504517 | MGnify/ENA primary metagenome ERZ504517 (study PRJEB26092, sample SAMD00036298) | human gut metagenome | host: Homo sapiens | study: EMG produced TPA metagenomics assembly of the... | reverse complement strand
ATCATTTAACAATACGAATACATTCTGCCCCTTTTTCCTTTGCGCCATCCCCATTACAGAAACTTCCTCGCTGCTATATCCTCTGCTGACTTCTCACAGTTCGTTGTTACTGAGGCTAATGAGACCTGCCTGGTTGAGGTGCACTCTCTTTCCCTCCATGCACCTACCCATTTACTCGTACTTCCAATAACTTTTAGACTTCAGTGTCCTTTGCCACTTTATCCGCATTTTCGCGCCTTTTATACAATTCATGTATGTCAGGTCAAAGGTTTGCTTACAGCTTCTTTCAGATTTTACTTCACGATGGGCGCCCTTACTGTTCGGCTATGTGCTTCGTCGTTGTCTACGCGCACTCGGGTAGGGTCAAGCGATGGCGCGGTAGTTTCCGTTTCCATCGCCTGCCACCTCAAACCGTGCATGAGGTTCTCCCTCACACGGCTTTCCGATAATCTTCTTCCCTCAGCATTCAAAAGACCGTTCACATATCTTTTCTTATTTAGATAATAAAAGTACTCTATTCCACTGGTTGCATACCACTTTCGAAATCCATACAACACATACTCTCTGTATTTCTTCTGCTTTCGCCTGTAATACACCCGTCTCCATAGCTTCATCCACACGTATTCATCAAGCTGTTTAAATCGTTTTGTTGAGTTTCCATGCTGAAAGTAATTTCTCCATCCTCTTATAAGTGGATTTAATTTCTCCACCTTTTGCTCCAGACCCTCATAGGCTGACTTTCTGTAAGTAATTACTCTGATTGCGTCCTTCACCTTTTTCATCGCCTTTTTACTAGGCATCATATAAGGCAACTTTCGTCCGCTTTTGGTTTTACCAAACTTCTGGTAACGGAATCCAAGAAAGTCAAAGCTCTCCTTATTCATATCTATAACCTTTGTTTTTTGCGGATTCAATGTCAGTTTCAACTTAGCCATTATTCTTTTCAGATGCTCAAACGCTAATTCTGCATCTTTTCTTGTTCTGCACACAATCACTGCATCATCTGCATATCTGACTATGACGCCCAGTTCTTTATGATTTTCCCAGTAGGAGTCCAATACATGAAGATAGATATTTGCTAACAACGGACTAATGACTCCTCCTTGCGGTGAGCCTTTTTCCGTTGGATAATATTTCCCATTTTCAATGACTCCCGACTGTAACCACTGTCTGCATAACTTAATGACCCATGCGTGCTTATATCCTCAGTTACATACTTGTGGTTATATGATGGTATGAGATCTCTTCTGTTCCGTTATCAACTTTCATAACATTCCGCTGCCTCTACACCGAAGGGTTCCTCAATGCTGTACTCCAGTATCCCCACATCTTCCATGGTCTTCGTCAGAAAGTCAGTGACTCGACTCCCTCTTGTCCCTTACAGGGCTAACGTAACGATGCTACAGGATTCACTTTATGTTACGGACTGCTATTTTGCACCTGTTTCTCACAGGCATACCTCGCTTCAACACAGTCGGTCACCCAAAAGCATTGGAGGTTCGCTACAAGGCTCACTGGCGATTACCTTGACCAGACTTTCACTGGCAAGCTGATAACAGCTTGCAGAACACACAACTTTCATCCATTAGCGACGTGCGCCGCAAGGCGCACCCAGAAAACGGATGGCAACTATCAGTCACCACCGTTTTTCTTCAGAACGCTGTTAATATTCAGTTATTTATATACAAATCCTGGCATCGGCTCAATTTTAAACTGATTCCTATGATGCAGCGAATCTATCCGTGCCTTTGTTTCCATATTCTTTGTAACGCCATGTCTTATATACTCATCCAGCTCTGCATAGGTAAACCCCAGATTTTCCTCATCTGTTTTCCCGCAAAGTCCATCACTAGGAGTCTTTTCAACCAATTCAGCAGGCAGTCCCAACTCCATTCCGATCTTCTTAACCTCTGTAACAGTCAAATTACACAGTGGGCTGAAATCACCAGCACCATCTCCATAGCGGGTTGCATATCCTACCCAGTCCTCAGACAAATTACAGGTATTTGCCACCCTGCCATTCATGCTTTGTGATACTGCATACAATGTTGTCATACGCACTCTGGCTGGAAGATTGGTCTTTGTCTGTACAGAAATTTCCGGCAAAATCCCGATACTTTTTGTAACTGCATCAACAGACTCCTTTATATTTACTATAAAGTATCTGATACCCAGATGTTGCACAAGCCTGTACGCCATATCAATATCCCCCTGTTCCCCACACGGCATCAAGACTCCGATAACACGCTCTTTTCCCAGTGCTTCCACACATAAAGCGGCTACAACAGAACTATCTTTTCCACCGGAAATTCCTACAACTGCATTACAGTCCTGTCCGTTCTGTTCAAAAAAATCTCTGATCCAGTCAATACAGTCCTTTGTTACCTTTCCTGCATCGAACATCTCCTGCACCTCTTTTCTCATTTTGAAAGCAGCTTTACAAGTCTTTCTGCCGCTTCTTTTGTATCTTCCGGTGAGCCAAAAGTTGAAAACCGGAAATAGCCTTCTCCACAGGCTCCAAACCCTTCTCCCGGTGTTCCCACAACCTGAATTTCATGTAACAGATAATCAAAAAACTCCCAGCTTCCCATTCCATTCGGACACTTCATCCAGATATATGGAGCATTCTTTCCTCCGCAATACCAGATTCCAAGCTGATCAAGCGCTTTCATCAGCACCTTTGCATTTTTCTTATAAATACGGATATTTTCGTGAATCTGTTTCTGTCCTTCCTCCGTAAAAACTGCTGCCCCACCTTTCTGAATAATGTAAGACACACCATTTGTCTTTGTTGTACGATTGCGTACCCACATTTCATTCAGGTTCATTCCACTCCGTTTCAATGCTTTTGGTATTACCGTATATCCAAGTCTGGTTCCCGTAAAACCGGCAGTCTTGGACAGCGAGCAGATTTCAATCGCACATGTTTTTGCTCCATCCAGTTCAAAAATACTATGCGGAAGAGTTTCATCCTCAATAAAAGCCTCATATGCTGCATCAAAGAGAATCACGGAACCATTCTCATTGGCAAAATCTACCCATGCCTGAAGCTGATTACGTGAAAAAACGGCTCCGGTAGGATTGTTTGGTGAGCATATATAGAGTAAGTCTGCTTTTATTTCTTCGCTCGGCTCAGGCAAAAAGCTATTTTCTTCCCCGGAAGCCAGATGGACAATCTTCCTTCCTGCCATCACATTCGCATCCACATACGCAGGATAAGCCGGCTCAATCACCAATGCAGAACCGGAACGTTCAAACAAGTCTAAAATATCCCCAAGCTCATCGCTTGCTCCACTTGAAACAAACACCTCGTCTGAGGACAAAGAAACGCCTCTGTTTTCATAATACTTTGCAATCGTATCCCTCAAAAATGAGGCACCACACTCAGGCATATATCCATGAAAACTGCTTTTTGAAGCCTGATCATCCACAGCCTCATGCAATGCCTTGATTACGGCATCGCATAATGGCAGTGAAACATCTCCAATACCCATTCTTAAAAGCTTTACTCCCGGATGCTGCTCTACATAAGCCTTGGTTTTCTGAGCAATATTGTAAAAAAGATAGGAATCTTTTAATTCGCTGTAATGCATATTTGGTCTGATCATGTTATTCTCCTCCCTGTATGATTCGATATCTAATAATTCTGATGGACAATTCGCCCAATGCCCTTGCAAAAAGAATTCTTGAATGAAGTCTCTTTCCAAGTTTTCTATGAGATTTTGTCACATTATTTCCGTGCAGCCTGTGTTCTAAGACGGTATATTCCAAATGAACGCTGCTTTTCAATAAATTTGCTGCCATGGCAATCCATGTATCATGGGATTCCATATACTTTGGAAACGTTAAGATAACTTCTTTCAATTCCCTCTTGAATGCCATGGCACATCCATAATAAGATGCCTTCCCTCCAAATATTCTGGAGATATTTAGCATATAGTTACAGGAGTCTTTTGCCTGTAATCAATCAAAAGTTTTCTTACTCCTGTTTCCCCGTTTGTCTATGGCAACCATATTTCCTGTAACAAGCATAACCGAATATCGCTGTATTACATGAAGCATTTTTTCCAGGCAATCCTTTCATTCAGCATCTATCGTAGATATACCAATGGTCACTTCCTCCAGCACATCTAAAAGTACCTTTACCGTGTCCAGAGATGTCAGCATGGTAATATTGTTCTGTGTTGCCGCACTTCGGATTGCAACACCATCTTCATAATGAACACCGGAAAGAATTGCACGGGTATTGATGACATAGCTGACGTATCCTGCACGGATCGCATCCAGTATCTCACTGCTTCCTTCCGATGGTTTCCCCAAGTATACGGGTACGGATTCCATGCTGTTTCAAATGCTCTCCCGTAAGAGAGGTTGCTTCTATATTAAAGCCCATATCATAAAAGCGTCTGATAAGCGGAAGGGCTTCGTCTTTATCCTCATCTGCAAGCGTCACAATGACTGTTCCATAATTCTGTACACGAATACCGGAAGCAATCATGGCTTTATACATTGCCCTGTGAAGCTTCTTATCATATCCGATTGCTTCTCCCGTTGATTTCATTTCGGGTGACAGGTAAGCATCCATACCACTTAACTTTGCAAAGGAAAATGCAGGCACTTTCACATACCACCTCTTCTTTTCTTCGGGATAGCTCACAGTAATCCCCTGCTCCTTCAGGCTCTTTCCAAGAATGACTTTCGTTGCAATATCAGCCAATGGATATCCGGTTGCTTTTGACAAAAATGGAACTGTTCTTGAAGAACGCGGATTTACCTCAATGATAGATACATTCTCCTGTCTGTCCACGATAAACTGGATATTAAACAGTCCCACAATGCCAATGCCAATACCTAGTTTTTTCGCATAGTCCAAAATCGTAGCCTTTACCTTATCTGAAATGCTAAACGTCGGATATACACTGATGGAATCGCCGGAATGAACCCCTGTCCTTTCTACCAACTCCATGATTCCCGGAACAAATACGTCCGTACCGTCACAAATGGCATCAATTTCGACTTCTTTCCCACAGATGTATTTGTCTACCAATACCGGTTTATCTTCATCAATCTCTACCGCAGTTTTCAGATAGTGCCGCAGGTGTTCTTCCTTTGCCACGATCTGCATGGCTCTTCCGCCAAGTACAAAGCTTGGACGTACCAGCACCGGATAACCGATCTCTTCTGCCGCTTTTACGCCATCTTCTATATTCGTTACAGCCTGTCCTTTCGGCTGTGGGATAGAAAGCTCTGACAACAGCTTTTCAAAAGCATCTCTGTTTTCTGCTTTTTCGATTGCAGCACAGTCCGTGCCAATCAGCTTCACCCCACGTTCCTGCAGTGGATTTGCCAGGTTGATTGCAGTTTGACCGCCAAGTGATGCAATAATTCCATCCGGCTTCTCCATTTCGATCACATTCATAACATCTTCTACGCAAAGAGGCTCAAAATACAGCTTGTCGGATGTGGTATAATCCGTAGACACAGTTTCCGGATTATTATTGATGATGATCGCCTCATATCCGGCTTCTTTAATGGTTTTCACTGCATGTACCGTGGAATAATCAAACTCCACGCCCTGACCGATACGAATAGGACCGGAGCCCAATACAATGATTTTCTTCCTGTCTTCCACGATCGATTCATTTTCATCCTCATAAGTAGAATAAAAATAAGGAACATAGCTTTCAAATTCCGATGCACAGGTATCAATCATTTTATAGACTGGGAAAATGCCATGTGTCTTACGCATTTCATAAATGTCCGTTTCCATCATATTCCACAGCCACCCAACTGCTCTATCTGAGAAGCCTGCCTTCTTTGCCTGATACAAAAGCTCTCTGTTACCGGTACACTGCTTCAATTCTTTCTCCATATCAATGATTTTTTTCATCTTATCAAGGAAGAAACGGTCAATGCGTGTCTGCTCCCTGATATCGGAAACCGATTCGCCCATTCGGAGCAACCGGGCAATGGCAAAGATACGGTCATCTGTGCCGATTTTGATATATTCCATCAAAGCCTTTTTATCTTCTTTTTCAAACTTTTCCATATACAGATGATTTACGCCTGTTTCCAGAGAACGGATTGCTTTTAACAGACTCTCCTCAAAGGTTCTGCCAACACTCATGACTTCCCCGGTTGCTTTCATCTGTGTACCCAGCTTCTGATTTGCATCGGTAAATTTATCAAATGGAAAACGCGGCATTTTTGTTACCACATAATCCAGTGCCGGTTCAAAGGATGCAGGCGTATTTACCAGCATAATCTCATCCAGAGTCATTCCCACACTGATTTTTGCCGATACCCTTGCAATCGGATATCCGCTTGCCTTTGATGCCAATGCAGAGGAACGGGATACGCGCGGATTTACCTCTATCAGATAATACTGAAAAGAATCCGGATCAAGTGCAAACTGTACATTACAGCCTCCCTCCACCTTCAAGGCACGGATGATTTTCAAAGCACTGTCACGGAGCATCTGATATTCTTTATTCGTCAGTGTCTGTGACGGACATACCACAATGGAATCTCCCGTGTGGATTCCTACCGGGTCCAGATTTTCCATATTGCAGATCGTGATTGCTGTGTCATTGGCATCACGGATCACTTCATATTCAATTTCTTTAAAGCCCTTGATACTTTTTTCTATCAGCACCTGATGAACCGGTGACAAAGCAAGGGCATTTTTAATCAATCCCAGGAACTCCTGCTCATCATCTGCAAAGCCGCCGCCGGTTCCGCCAAGGGTAAATGCCGGACGAAGCACCACCGGATATCCGATATTCTCAGCAGCCTTTATGGCTTCCTCCACCGTATTGGCAATGACAGACGGAAGCACCGGCTCTCCTAAGCTTTCACAAAGCTCTTTAAAGAGTTCTCTGTCCTCTGCCCTTTCAATGCTCTCACTGCTGGTTCCCAAAAGCTCCACACGGCACTCTTTTAAAATGCCTTTTTTCTCAAGCTGCATTGCCAGATTAAGTCCGGTCTGACCACCAATTCCCGGTACGATGGCATCTGGACGCTCATGACGGACAATCTTTGCAACATATTCCAATGTCAACGGTTCCATATACACCTTATCTGCAATGGTGGTATCTGTCATAATCGTTGCCGGATTGGAGTTGCATAAGACAACCTCATACCCTTCTTCTTTCAGTGCAAGACATGCCTGGGTCCCTGCATAGTCAAATTCTGCCGCCTGACCAATCACAATCGGACCGGAACCAATGACAAGTATTTTCTTCAAATCAGTTCTTTTCGCCATCTTTTGTTCCCTCCATCATTTCTATAAACTGTTCAAACAGATAACCGCTGTCCTGCGGGCCCGGTGCGCTTTCCGGGTGATACTGCACACTAAACACCTTGTCCTCCTCACAGGCAACACCTTCTACTGTCTGATCCAGCAGATTCAGGTGCGTTACTTTCAATCGGGTATTCGCAAGACTTTCCCTGTCCACTGCATAGGAATGGTTCTGGGAGGTAATCTCTATCTTTCCTGTCAGAAGATTTTTTACCGGATGATTTCCTCCCCTGTGTCCAAATTTTAACTTATAGGTCCTTGCCCCATATGCAAGGGAAATGATCTGATGACCAAGGCAGATTCCAAAGATCGGATATTTTCCCCGTAAGCCTCTCACCAGTTCTATGACCGGCTGCACATCCATCGGGTCTCCCGGACCATTAGATAAAAAGATTCCGTCCGGCTTCATTTTTCTATTTCTTCCATAGAGGTATTCCATGGAAATACCGTCACATTGCAGCCTCGTCTGTTAAAACTCCTCACAATATTCTGCTTCATTCCACAATCAATGGCGGCCACATGATATTTCTCATCCGGAATCCTATATTGCTGAATCTCTTTTCTGCTCACAAAAGCTACTGCATCTTTTGGTATATCATAGGAACTCAATTTGCAAAGTCCCTCCTGCAGAGAAGTATCAGCATCTGTAATCAATACTTTTCTGCTTCCCAAATCACGAATAGAACGTATCAGCTTTCTGGTATCAATTCCATAAATTCCCGGAATCCGGTATTTCTCCATGATTTCGGATAATGTATATTTACTGCGGAAGTTGGATGGCTGATCGTTATAATCCCTTACAACCAATCCTCCAATCGTCGGTGTTTCTGTTTCAAAATCTTCTTCTGCAATCCCATAGTTACCAATCAGCGGATATGCCATCACAACAGTCTGGTAGGTATAGGACGGATCAGAGATGATTTCCTGATACCCAACTGGAGAGGTATTAAATACGATTTCCGTGATTCTTTCATCAAAGGAACCAAAACCATATCCATAATACTCACTGCCATCTGGGAAAATCAGTTTTCTGTCAAATTTTTTCATAATATATGTCACCCCTCTATCTAAACCCGTTCAGACAGTTTCCTTTCAAAACGGTCTTTACGGAGATCTGCCGGAATTTTGGTTGGATATTCTCCGTTAAAGCAGGCAGCACAATAATCCTCGCTGTCAATCAGCTTACTCAGCTTCTCCACCTCCAAATATCCCAAAGAATCCACTCCGATCATCTCTGCGATCTCTTCCATGCTATGATGGCATGCAATCAGATTTTCTTCTGAGTCAATGTCCGTGCCATAATAGCAGGCATGTAAGAATGGGGGAGCCGAGATTCTCATATGTATCTCTTTCGCTCCTGCGTCACGCAAAAGCTTTACAATACGTTTACTGGTTGTACCTCTTACGATAGAATCATCAATAAGAACGACTCGTTTTCCATCGATTACATTTTTCACAGGAGAAAGCTTAATCCTGACTTTATCCAAACGTTCATTTTGTCCCGGAGAAATGAATGTTCTTCCAATATATTTATTTTTGATCAGTCCTATCCCATAAGGAATGCCGGATTTATTTGCATATCCAAGCGCTGCATCCAGTCCGCTGTCCGGAACTCCGATCACAATATCTGCGTCCACCGGATAACTTTCTGAGAGCAGCTCGCCTGCTCTCATTCGTGATTCATGGACAGATACACTATCTATGACAGAATCCGGTCTTGCAAAATAGATATACTCAAAGATACAGGTTTTCTTTTTCTGCTTACCGCAGTGTTCTTTCCTTGATTCCACTCCATTTTGACTAAACACCAGAATCTCACCCGGAAGCAGATCTCTGACAAATTCTGCGCCTACCGCTGATAATGCGCAGCTTTCTGATGCCACTACATAGGCTCCATCCGGCATCTGTCCATAACAAAGTGGTCTGAATCCATATGGGTCTCTTGCAGCAATCATCTTTGTAGCTGACATCAAAACTAATGAATAAGCCCCTTCCAGTAAATTCATGGTGTTGCTTACCGCTTCTTCTATGCTCGGTGTCATCAGCCTTTCTCTTGTAATCACATAAGCAATGGTTTCTGTATCGCTGGTGGTATGAAAAATGGCTCCTGATAACTCCAGCTTATCACGCAGCTCCAATGCATTACTCAAATTTCCGTTATGTGCCAGTGCCATCTTTCCTTTCTGGTGGTTGACTTCAATGGGCTGGCAGTTATTTCGTGTTGTCCCGCCGGTTGTTCCATATCTTACATGGCCCACTGCCATAGTCCCTTCCGGCAAATGAGATAATGTGTCTTTCGAAAACACTTCGCTTACAAGGCCCAGATCTTTATAGGAAGAAAACACACCATCATCATTCACAACGATCCCGCAGCTCTCCTGTCCTCTGTGCTGCAAGGCATACAATCCATAATAGGTAATCCCTGCCACATTTTCTTTTTGTGTACTCATCACACCGAATACACCACATTCTTCATGAATCGCCATACTCTTTTCCTCCTGCGTATTATTCTACTGTGACCGATTTTGCCAGATTCCTTGGCTTATAATATCACAGCCGCGATTCAGTGCAACATAATAGGCAAAAAGCTGCAAAGGAATCACTCCGAGAACCGGCTGCAAAAGGGAATGGGTCTTTGGTATCACAAACATTTCGGATGCCTGAGCTGCTA
>ENA-OQAB01001765-OQAB01001765.1-human-gut-metagenome-genome-assembly--contig:-NODE-1765-length-9976-cov-1.905270_pt1 | contig 9976 bp, 10 predicted proteins | sample MGYA00242490_ERZ504517 | MGnify/ENA primary metagenome ERZ504517 (study PRJEB26092, sample SAMD00036298) | human gut metagenome | host: Homo sapiens | study: EMG produced TPA metagenomics assembly of... | reverse complement strand
TTTATGGGTACATACGGCAGGCAGTATGCCGATGGATATTTCAGCGGCCATACAGGCCAACTACGGAGTCTTGTATCCGATGCAGACATTTAGTTAAAATGCGTGAGGTAGATTTCAGCGTGATTCCTTTTTTATTGAAGCTAATACGTCTGAAAGTGCCAGTAATTGCAACAATTGGCGGAGAAACTTTCGGGAAACGTCCGTTTTCTGTCATCCGACAAACGTAAAAAATTTGCATCTGGCGGCTGTCTTTGCTTGCAATTTTACCAACCATATTTATGCGTTGGCTGTTAAATTATTGGAGCAACAGGATATACCGGCCGATGTCCTGCTGCCACTTATCGACGAGACGGCAGCCAAAATACATACGATGCCGCCGAGGGTGGCACAGACTGGTCCGGCTATCCGGTACGATGAAAATGTGATTAATAAACATTTGGCTATGTTGGGGGGATTCCGATATGCGGTCGATTTACCGGCTGATCAGCCAAAGCATACATAAGGAGTCACGACATGAGTAGTATCAATTATGATCTGAGTAAGATAAAGGCTTTTGTCTTTGATGTAGACGGCGTTTTGTCCTGTGATGTAATCCCGTTGCATCCGAATGGCGACCCTATGCGTACCGTTAATATAAAAGATGGCTATGCCTTGCAGCTCGCTGTCAAGAAAGGCTATCACGTAGCCATCATTACCGGAGGCTATACGGAAGCGGTACAGATCCGCTTTTCGCGTCTCGGTATTACCCATATATATATGAAGAGTGCTGTAAAAGTCCACGATTACCGGGATTTTCTGGAAAAGACTGGTCTGCAACCCGAAGAGGTTATGTATGCCGGGGACGATATTCCTGACTACGAAGTGATGACAATGGTCGGTCTGCCGGTAGCACCCGCTGATGCGGCTCCTGAGATCAAGCGTATCGCCAAATACATTTCCCACAAGAACGGGGGAGCTGGCGTTGCCCGCGATGTAATCGAACAAACCATGAAAGCCCAGGGCTACTGGATGGATGACGAGGCTTTCGGCTGGTAGAACTAAACTGATAAAATAAGACAATGAAAAGCATACTCCCAAACTTGAGTCAATATAAAATCGTATTAGGCTCCAATTCTCCCCGGAGGCGCGAATTGCTGGCGGGATTGGATATCGAATTTGAAGTACAGACGATTCCGGGTATAGACGAATCCTTTCCCAAAACGTTGCGCCCAGATGAGGTTCCGGTCTATATCGCTAGGAAAAAGGCGGAAGCCTACATTCCATCCATGTCGGCTGACGAGTTGTTGATCACTGCCGATACGATCGTATGGACTTTCGGTGAAATTTTAGGAAAACCGAAAGACCGCGAAGACGCTATCTCCATGTTGCGGAAACTGTCCGGACGTGTACATGAGGTGATTACCGGTGTTTGTATTACTACAAAAGAGAAAACGGTTTCTTTCTTCGCTTCATCGGCCGTTTGATTTTGCCAGCCTGAATAATGATGAGATTGCCTATTATGTCGATAAATACCGTCCGTTTGATAAAGCCGGCAGCTATGGTATACAGGAATGGATCGGTTATGTAGCGGTCGAAGCCATCAACGGTAGTTTTTATAACGTGATGGGGTTGCCGGTCAGGCTGCTTTACCAAGAGTTGAAGAAGTTTTGAAGATTGGACAAAATTCCATGTTTTAAGATGATTTATTGAAGGTAAGGTGGATAGGAAGTCTGTATTTTTGTGATATTAACTTTTAAGTATCATGAAAAAGATCTACTATTTGCTTGTATGTCTGTTTATTCTGCAATCTGCTTTTGCTACAAGGGAGGAACAGACATTCGATGTCCGTTTGCAGAACGGGCTGAACATGAATGTGGAAGTTTGTACGGATGGAATATTCCGGATTCGGGTTACTCCTCGTTCAACCTTTTCTGAGTCGTTGATGCAACGCTACGAAATTATTAAAGCGGACTGGGACCCGGTTCAGGTCTCTCTGAAAGACAATAAACAGCAGTTTGAAATATTGACCGGCGCTTATCGGTTGAAGATCGATAAAAAGACTGGGGCTATATCTGTTTCTGACCGGAAAGGTCGGGTGATTATCGAGAAAGTAGTCTTTCTTACCTCTGCCGATCCGCTGTGTACTGATCTGGGGGAAGTGATCAATGCTAAATACAAGGACATGAAAGTTCCCAACAACGGTACGATCATTGGTGATGACGAAAATCCGGGAAGCATGAAAGACCATGGCGGAAACCGGCGATTACAAGAAATACCCAGTATCCTTTCAATCTCGCTGAAAGACGGTGAAACGTTCTATGGTGTGGCAGTACCAGTCGCGACCATATTCAACATCGGGGTGAATTGTTGCGTATGTGGACTACTTACCAGCATACTGAGATTCCGATGCCTTTATGATCAGTTCCGAAAATTGGGGGATCTTCAACAACACGACACGAAAGAACTTCTTCGATATCGGCAGCTACCAGCCGGATGTCTTCTCTATTTACAATACGACGGACGAAGCGGATTTCTACCTGATGTCGGTAACTCGATGCCCGATGTGATCAACGATTATACGGCTATCACAGGCCGGCCTTACCTGTTGCCGAAGTATGCATACGGGTTATGCTTCGGTCCGAATATGCTGGAAGATCAGTTCGACATCCTGAACGATGCCGTGCGCTTCCGCGAGACGGGCGTCCCTTGCGACTTGTTCTGGCTCGAACCGCAATGGATGGAGAAACGTTACGACTTTTCGACCAAGAAGAAATGGAACTACCAGAAGTTTTCGGCTGAAGCCTATTGGGATTCCACGCGCTATCCGAAGAAAGAGAATCACCGTTTGCTTATCGGCCGCCTGCATGGGATGGGCTATCACATGGGACTTTGGCTCTGCATCGAGTATGACCTGAGCGTTCCGGAGGAAGATGCGCTGGCAAAGGCGATGGGAAAACCCCTTTCCGGGCAGGAACACTGGATGGATCACCTGAAAAACTTCGTGGACAATGGCGTGGATGGTTTCAAGATGGACCCGGCACGCACGATAGACGAACATCCGAACTTCAAGTATTACAATGGGCATACCGACAAGGAAATGCATAACCTGAACCAGATCCTCTTACCGAAACAGATGTATAAAATGATGCGTGAACACACCGGGCTTCGTTCTTGGCATCATTATACTGCCGGTTGGTCGGGAACGCAGCACTGGGGTGCTTCCACCAGTGGTGATAACGGGGGTGGACGTACGGCATTGTTCGACCAGTTGAACCTGGGTATGAGCGGTTTTCTCAATACTTCTTGCGACGTGATGAATGTCAATAAGAATGAGGAACTGCAGAGCCTCCATTTCGGCCTCTTCTTGCCATGGGTGCAGATCAATAGTTGGTATTCGTTGCATCAACCGTTCTATTTCCCAGAGAAAGAAAAGAAAATGTACCGAGATTATGTGAAGTTGCGTTACGCGTTGATGCCCTATATTTATTCGGCGGCGCTGGAAGGGGCACAGACCGGTATGCCGATTGTGCGCTCCATGCCTTTGATGTTTCCTGATGATCGCAAGACGGATGATATGATCTACCAGTATATGTTCGGCCAGAGTTTTCTGGTCGGTATCTTCAGTGATTCGATCTACTTGCCAAAAGGGAACTGGTTTGACTTTTGGACAGGTGAAAAATTGGTTGGTGGGAGGGGAAAATCAAACATACGATACCTGATAACCGTGCAGGGGTTGCTGTTTGTACGCGAAGGGGCTATTATACCGTTCCAAAAAGATATGCAATTCATTGGGGAGAAGCCGTTGGATACCTTGATGGTGAAAGTATTTCCCAAAGATGTCTCTTCCTATACGATGTATGAAGATGATGGTAAAACATATGATTATGAAAACGGAGCGATTGCCGCAACCCGTTTTGAATGTAAGCAGAGCGGGCGGACAGTAGAGTTTACTGTTTTCCCAGTGGAAGGATCGTATAACGGCATGTGTAAAGCACGGACATACGAATTGGAGATCGACGCTCCGCAGCGCCCGTCGGAAGTGCTAGTAAACAATGTTCCGGTAATGGATTGGCAGTATGGCGACGATCACAAGGTGCGTGTCAGTTTGCATCAGGAAAATAACGAGTTGATAAAAGCTATGCTTCGTTAGTTCAGTTCGCTTCGCTTTTCATTTTGATAATATTCGATTAGGTATAGGGTTTTAGCTAAAGATGGACAGATAGGGAGTATGACAGGACGATCCGGATTCCATTCCGGATCGTCTGTTATCATTTCGGAAAGCGGACCGGCATGCATGAGTATGAGTCGCGTCAATGTGATAGCTGTCGCTATGAATGATTTTTCGGCAGGCAGTAATACAAAATACCCCTCGTTCACATCGGCAATAGGCGTCTGGTTTCTATTATAGATCACCAGTTTTCCGGAAGAGACGAACAATAAAATGTTGCCGGTGTCATCCGTATTACATAGAATCTCACCCGCTTTTCCTGTTTTACACTCGAACTGGTTCAGGACGTTTCTTTTCATACCTAATCAATCAGGAATTATCTGAGCTTATCATTGTTTTCCGTTTAGGCAGATACTGGAGCATCCCTTTTGAGAATTCAATCTGATGCTTCCCGCTCTCGTCGGCATATATCACATAATATTCGATCTCTGGTAAGGTATCTGCCATTTGCCGGGCTTTTTGCCAGTCCCATTGCCATAAATGCAGTGGCGTAGGCATCGGCTGTCATACAGTCGTTTGCAACGATTGTGGTGCTCAACACGCTCTGTTCGGCTGGATAACCGGTACGGGGATTGATCGTATGGGCATATTTCTTACCGTCTTTGATATAAAAGTTGCGGTAATTGCCGGAAGTGGCAATCGCACCTTTTTTACATAGTTGGACGATTTCGTCATAATTATTTTTGATACCGTCCGGATCATCTTCCGGAAGGTTGATTCCGGTGCGCCAGCATACGCCATTTTGATTGACACCCTTTACTACCACTTCGCCACCAATCAAAACCATATAGTTTTCCACCCCTTCTTTTTCAAGCAGGCGAGCGATCACGTCGCAGGAATACCCTTTGGCTATGGCGGAGCAATTCAGTAGCAAACGGGGATCGTCTTTCACGATTTTCTTACCTTCCAGGTGCACTTTCTGGTAACCTACAAAAGTTTTGAGGCTGTCGATCATGGTAGGTGTCACACTATCCTTTTTATTGAAACCGAATCCCCAAAGATTGACCAGGGGGGCACAGGTGATATCGAAAACACCATCTGAATTGCGAGAGACTTCCATCGACTTGTAAATACCTCCGTAAAACCATTCGTCCACTTCTACCGCTTCGTTATTATTCACTTTCGCGATGATCGAATTTGGGTTGAAGGGGTTTAAGGACAGGTTGAACTTTTGCAACTCAGCATCGATTTTATCCGTTAAAGCATAGGGCGCCTCATATTTGATCGTGTATAGGGTATGAAACACGGTACCACTTTCTTCATAATATTGTTTTTTGTCTTTGCACGAGATGAAGAACAAAACCCCTAAAATAACTGATAAATAAATTTTCTTATACATCTTTTTATTGTTTAGTCGGTTGCAAAGATAGTGCAAATCTTTGGTTTGTAAAATGTCACTACCACCCTATCAAAATCGGATTAGTTGGACATGTTTTTGGTGGAATCAGACATGGTTGTTTCGGATTTTGTTTTTAGTGCACATCCCGGACATCCCTGACAAGGATTATCCGTTTGGGTGGGATGTGTAAAGAACTTATAAATTTTCTTTCCGATGTGGAAAATGACGATGAGGCCGATAATGAGAACTGCTATTTCCTGCCACATAAAAAAGGTTGTATTAATTAAAACAGGTTCATAAAGAAGTGCCCTGTCTGATAGACTACGCATGAGACGAACCACGCAAGTACGCAAGTATAAACAATTACAAATATACCCCATTTCCAGGAGCCGGATTCGTGGACAATGGCCGATATCGTAGCGATACAAGGGAAATAGATCAGGACAAAGAGCATGAAACTTAGTGCGACCAAAGGTGTAAAGACCAATTCTCCCTCGGCATTTTTATCCTGTTTTAATCGTTCGGTCAAGACCTGGCTATCATCCGACTCTCCTGTATATAAGACACTCAGTGTGCTGACGACGACTTCTTTGGCGGCCATACCGGTCAACAGGCTGACACTCATCTTCCAGTCGAAACCCAGTGGATGGAGTATCGGTTGTATGGCTTGGCCGATACGGCCAATGTAGGATTTCTGCTGATGGTCCATCGATTTCAGGCGTTCTAGTTCAGCGATGGTTTCCACTTTGTCTTCCGGGTTCGTGTCGGACTGTTCCACTTCGGCAATCTGCTTCTCAAAAATATCTCCGTTTTCCGAATGACGAGGAAAATATCCCAAGAACCAGATGATGATAGAAGCGATCAAGATAACTCCTCCCATCTTGTGCAGATATTGCTTGGCTTTTTCCCACATATGAATCATAATTGATTTACCTGTCGGCATGCGGTAAGGAGGAAGTTCCATCACGAAAGGTATATCTTCGTCATTGAAGAGAAAACGTTTGAACAGGCGTGCCATTAGGACGGCGAGCAGAATCCCCGAAGCATAGAGGATCAGCATGACCGTTCCGGCCGTCTGGGGGAAGAAAGCACCTGTCAGCAGGACATACACCGGAAGGCGGGCACTACAGCTCATTAACGGGTTTACCAGCATGGTGATCATCCGGCTGTTACGGCTTTCGATCGTACGAGAGGCCATGATGGCCGGTACGTTGCAACCGAAGCCCATCACAAGCGGGATAAACGATTTGCCGTGTAGTCCCATCTTATGCATGATCTTATCCATGATGAAAGCGGCACGTGCCATATAACCGGAGTCTTCCATGAAGGAGATAAAGGCATATAGTATCAGGATGTTAGGCAGGAATACGATAACGCCTCCCACGCCTCCTATAATGCCATCGACCAGCAGATCCTTCAATGGGCCTTCGCTCATATTACCTCGCACGAACTCTCCGATCCAGCCCACGAATGATTCGATCCATTCCATCGGGTATTCTCCCAGACGGAAAGTTGCTTCGAACATGATCCACATGAAGAGGATAAAAATCGGGAAGCCCAGCACTTTATGAGTTACGAACAGATCGATGATCTGTGTGCTTGTCGCTTCTTTTATTTTGTTTTGTTCGTAGGTCTCACGCAGTGCACCGGAAATAAAACCGTAGCGGGCATTAGTGAAGGCTGTCTCACAATCTTCTTTCAGAAGGGTTTCGATTTGAGCGACATTGCGGTCGCGTTCATGAAGGACTGTTTCGGCACCAGGCATTGACTCTACGAAAGATTCCACTTCCGGATCGCCTTCAAGTAACTTGATGGCGAGGTTGCGTTTGGAAAGGCTTTTGGGAACATTCCCGTTCAGTTTCAAAGCATGCCTTACCGGATAAATGGCCTTTTCCAGCACGTCGCCGTAGTTGATATGGATATGACGGAGCACGGGGTCTTCTTCTTCGTAAACCTTTATGACGCGGTTAAAAAGTTCTTCGACACCGAAACCGGTCTTACTGATGGTCGGGACAATCGGCGTACCAATCATCCTTGAGAGAGAGTTATGGTCGAACTTATTTCCGTGCCGTTCCAATTCATCGTACATGTTGAGGGCGATGACCATACGCACATCCATGTCGATCAGTTGGCAGGTCAGATACAGATTACGTTCCAGGTTGGAAGCATCGACTACATTAATCACGATATCCGGCTGTTCTTCATTCAAGTGCTTGCGAACGTAGAGCTCTTCAGGAGTGTAAGCCGATAGGGAATAGGTTCCCGGCAGGTCTACGATCTTGAAGGTGTAGCCATTCTGATGGAATGTCCCGGCCTTGGCGTCGACAGTCACGCCGCTGTAGTTGCCGACATGCTCGTGTGCACCGGATGCGAAATTGAATAAAGATGTTTTACCGCAATTGGGATTTCCGACCAATGCGACATTGATGGTTTTGCCTTTGTGCATGGCCATGGCCTGTAGGCTCTTGCCAGAGTTGGATATAGGAATCTACTGGGCGGTTTTCCGGTTTTTTCGGTACCGGCTTCGTGAATTCGGCCGCACTGACGACTTCTATCATTTGTGCGTCATTTCGTCTCAGTGAAATGTCATAACCCATTACACGATAATGTATAGGGTCTTTAAGCGGTGCATTCTGGATGACATCAACCTCTTTTCCTCTGATAAACCCCATCTCGATAATGCGCTTGCGGAATGCTCCGCGTCCCATTACCTTTACTATAACCCCTTTTTCGCCTGTACGAAGTTCTGATAGTCTCATCTTTTTAAAATCTTGCGCAAAGGTAGCATGAAATGGTAATATGGTCAATACCGTATTGTAGGTATTTTTTTGTTAGTTTTGTCTCCGTAAAGGCTTTAAAATATGACTATGTGGAACAATGTTATATTATAGTTTGGGGGTCCAATACGGATTGCGAGGCGAATCTAAAGTCGGCAGCCAGTCTGTTGCGTGCCTATTTCGGATCGATCCGGTTCTCTGAAGCGATTTATACGGAGCCGATAGGTTTACCCGATTCCGGCTTATTCCTGAACCAAGTGGCTGTTGCCGGTACGAATGCTTCGCTGGAAGAGGTGAGGCGGGCTGTGAAGGCGATGGAAAAACGATTGGGACGCATGTCGGACAGTAAGCAGAAAGGGAAGATTCCGATCGATATAGACCTGCTTTTATGGAATGGAACAATCCTGAAACCTGCCGATTGGGAAAAGGAGTATGTGCAACTACTCTTCCGGTCTGTTGCGGATTAGGAGACATAACCCATAGCTTTACGATGGCTAATGCATAGCTTTAAGCGTCGTAACCCATAGCTTTGGTTATTGTAACTCATCGTCCTTTGTTATCGCTCTGTAGGTGCAGGGTTATAAACGGGGCAAATAGGAAACCTGCTTTTCCGCTGATCCTGATCAGACCGTTGATACCTAAGCAAATGAATGTGGAGATCGGGTTGGAACGATCCGTGTTGTAGAAACCTTTTCCTATCCGGACTTGATAACCGAAAGGTTTTGCCAGCGAGCAATATGTTTCGATGGGTAAGATGCGTTCCGTCCAATTCCCATTTCGTGGATCGCAGGTGTTGAAAGCATCTTTCAATAGAGGATAGGAACCGGTCTTGACAGCCTTGTGGATATGTGGGAAGGTAAGTCCGCGCGTCTTTCGTGCAGCTTCTTTCGCTTCGGCAGGGGAAAGGGCCGGGAAGTGCAGTTGGATATAATGCAGACGTAAAGCATAATATTCCTTTTCCCAAATGGTCATAAGCCGATGCAACCTTCTTTTCACATACGGGTTAAAAGGTGTGGAGGCCGTTGTAAACAACATTTGCATCTTGTTGTCGATGGCAACCAAATTGGCGAAAAAAGCCGACAGGTCGTAAACGTGTTCGATCAGGTCGGTCGCGATCAGCAATTGTGGCTTGACTTTATTTGCCGAGCACCAATCTGCTAAGGTGTCTGAGTCTCCATGAAGAATAATGTCTGGTCCTGTATTGACCAGCTCTTTCAAGATGCGGATCGTATCGACGGAATCCGGATTGAGGTCGATGTAGATGACTCGGCCGATTCCGGCTTGTTTGGCAAGTATACTCAGGAAGCCGCTTCCGCCACCATAGTCGATAAGTGTTATCTCCTCCGGTGAGCTACCGATAGATTCCAGCCCTTTAAGGATACAGTCCGCATAGATTTTCATGTAATAGGATAAAACTGGTTTCAGCCGGGCAATATAACGTTTGTTATATTTACTGATAGGCAATCGTTCGTAATCGATAGCCTTTAGTTGGCTAACCAACGCTTGTGCTGCTTGTCGGATATCATACTTCATAGATACAAATGTAAGAGGTGTTCGCCTTGATATTGATTGGAATAAGTCGGATAAAGAAAGTCGCGCGCTGCTCGATCAACTCCGGAGCCATATCGGTATACATCAATTTCCGACAGCTGA
>ENA-OQAB01001764-OQAB01001764.1-human-gut-metagenome-genome-assembly--contig:-NODE-1764-length-9976-cov-3.516093_pt1 | contig 9976 bp, 12 predicted proteins | sample MGYA00242490_ERZ504517 | MGnify/ENA primary metagenome ERZ504517 (study PRJEB26092, sample SAMD00036298) | human gut metagenome | host: Homo sapiens | study: EMG produced TPA metagenomics assembly of... | reverse complement strand
GACAACTGCCTCCGTCTCTGCTGTGGCAGCCGCTGCTGCTGCAGAAGCAAGCTTCAGATTATGACAAAGTGCAGAACCTACAAACATTCCTGCAACTGTCACTGCTGCATCCGAAGATCCCTGTCCAGCCAATACAAGCTGACGGAGCGGACATCCGCCTGCAAGTGTTGCTGCCAGCCCTACAATATACATTCCAAGAATATTCCACAAATGTTGTGCATGTGCAACCGGCTGTCCTGAAAAGCTCAGATGGAAATTTCCAGTTGCAATGTTGTAGATCAGCATCACTCCAAACAGAGCTGCAATCACTGAGAACAAGTCAAAGTTTTTCATTAACATAATATCACGGATACTTCCTGCAAAACACATTCTCGTTTTCTGCGCAAGTGCTCCAAATACAATTCCTCCGATCAGCGCTAACCACACCGGTGCATGCATACTTCCAGGTCCTTTCTCACTTGCGATCAAAAGAGAAGATCCCATCAGAATCATCACAAGAATGCCAAGCATTAATACCGGAAGCACGGCACCATTCATCTTATTTGTCTCGTGTGCTCTTCCAAGACTGAATCCCTGCTTTAATGCTACAATTCCTGTTGCGATTCCTGCTACAAATCCAATCAATCCTACGTAAGCATTCAGATCTCCTGCTGCCATACGAAGTACCATACGGAGCGGACAGCCAAGAAACAATAACGCACCGATCATGATGATAATACCAAGGACAAACCGGATCATCGGAGAAGATCCAGCTGTTGAACGGTACTCTTTTGTCACAACCGAAATAATAAATGCTCCCAATACAATCCCTATAATCTCCGGTCTTGCATACTGTACGACCGCCGCTTGATGCATCCCAAGTGCCCCCGCCGTATCACGGATGAAACATGCGATACAGATCGCCATATTTCCGGGATTTCCCAAAATTGCTAGCAGTACTGCTACCACTCCACAAATAGCACCTCCTACTGCCAGCTTTGCTTTTGAATCTGTTAAATTCATCTCATTCCCTCCTAGTTTCTTCTGTTTCTTCAAAATCTGTCTCTCCGACAGGTTTTTTCTCTGTGAGTCTGTTCTTGCATTTTACCAACAAATTTCAAGAAACACGCTCTACTATCAGTATAGGTTTCTATATTGTCTTCGTCCAATCATTATTTATAATAAATGGACACTATTTATAGTTTTCTTCTATAAACAGTGTCCACACTTCTTTTCTCTTTCAAAAATCTTCTATTTTTACAAAATCAAAAGTAATACTGCCACGATCAGCACAATGCTGACTACAATTGAGATGGAATTCACCGCACTTGCTACCCCCACATCTCCTTTCAAATCTCCGGTAAATGCCGGTGCTGCCGAGGCAATCGGACTAAAACAGAGAATCACAAGCGCCTGGCGATATTCCAACGGAAACGGAAGCAAAAAGTAAAAGGCAAGCGCCAATACGATTGATACCGCATACCGGGCACTCAAGATTTTTACAATTTTCCCAATCTGTTCCCGGTTTCCGGACAATTTAAATCCAACACCGATCATCAGCATCGCCATAAAGGCATTTCCATTTGCAATGATTTTTGTAAACGATACAACCGGAGCCGGAAGGCTAAGATGCAGTAACGATAACACAGTCATCAGAAGATATGCATCAAACGGCACAGACTTTAACAGTGTCTTAAAAATCGTCCTGATCTTAAATCCACCGCCTTCCCCCTTTGCCATAGAAGCAATGCTGTATGCACCTCCAAGACAGATAAAGGAATTCCCCGAATCAAACAGACTTGTTGCCACAATCCCCGCTGGTCCAAGAAAACTCTGCACAAACGGCATTGTAAAATTTCCAATATTATACCCACTCATATTTAAAATAGAAAATGCACGCTCTTCCTTTGACTTCCCCGCACTGATCAACCATGCAGTCCCAATCAGGATCACACCACCCCCAAGTCCGAGAAGGCTGATCAGAAGCATGGATGGTTCCAAACTCATCCCCGAAAAGTTAGAAACGATTGCCGCAGGAAGTGTGATCTTCAGCACGATCCTTGAAATGACATAAAAATCCTCTTCCTTAAAAAATCCTCGACTGCGCAACACATAGCCGAGAATAATAATTGCAACAAACGAAAACGCCTGCATCAATATTTCTCCCATAACATCTCTCCCAAATATTTTATTTTCATAAACTCTTCCTGTTTCGGTTATTCACTATACCATAACTTTCCTAAAAAAAGCAACATGGCAGTCAATCTTCGATTGTTCTATTTTGGAAACACATTTTTCTATCATTTCATATACTAATAGAAATCATACAAATCTTTTGGAGGAAAAGATTATGAAAAAGCGACCAATTGTATATTTAATTACCGCTGCTCTTCTCACACTTACCGTCAGTGGATGTGGCAGCGAAAAAAACAGAAAAGCAAACAAAGCAACCGACAGAAAAAGAGCCTACTAAAGTCATTTTAAACGAAGTCGCACACTCTATTTTCTATGCACCGATGTATGCGGCAATCGAAAACGGATACTTTGAGGATGAGGGTCTTGATATCACTGTCATTACTGGATTTGGGGTTACATACTTAGTACAAAATAAATTTAAACTAAGATGATACAATATATTCTTTTTCATCCTCCCCTCGGCATGAAGGGAGGATATTTTTATTTGGCTGCAACACACTTCCCACTAAAACTATGGATAATCAGCGATCTTCCATCTGTTTCTTCCCGGATATAGAATTTCTGTTTCATGTTGTGCAGGTCGGTATATAGTTTCAGGTTGCTCTTTCCTCCACTACCGTTATTTTCCGCAGACAAATACAGCCCCGGAGTCGCGACACTCTCTAGCATTGTGTAATCTGCATTTTTGTACCGTTTCTTAACCAATTTCCATAACTGATAATCTCCGCAATCAAATTCCCGGAAATCTACATTTGCATTAGCTTGTCCAGCTGCCGCCGTAAGCATAAAACCGTGTTCCTTATCGATGACCTTGTAGATACCATCTTTAACAGCTTTGATAGACAATCTCGTGCAATCTGCGCCGTTATTTGCTTGGAGAGATGCGTTTACCTTGGTAATTCGTGGTGGCTCCATATATGCCTTAATTCTCTCAATAAAATATGCTTTTGTTACACTCCTTCCTCCATGGATCTCTACCGATCTATGCGGACAGCTCGTTGAGTAAACTTCTTGATGCAGTCTAATCGTATCTGTGCTCGGAACAATACCATATTCCTTGCACTTTTGCGCCGCTAACTGCATTGCCTTCTCTTCGTTCTGCTTAAAAATATCTAAATCGCCCATGCTCTGACATACTTCGATGCTTAAATAGTTTAAATTTCCATCTAGGTTACCACAATGCCATGCACATTTAGAATCGTCCTCAGCTTGCAAAATTCCATCCTGGGCCACATAATAATGCGCGAAACCATTTTCCAATGGATGTGTTTGCAGCCAATTCCGATAAAATGCCGCATTCGCATTTTGGCTCCCAGCATCGTTATGGATAAAAATTCCAATTGGATTTCTTCCTCTATTTCCTGCTACTCCATTACAAATACTCATATCCGTTTCTCCTTCTTTCTGCACAATAAAAGATGAGTCCGAAGACTCCCCTTTACTTTTTACTATTTTATTCATTTTTTCCAAGCTGTTTAATTGTCTGATTGATGTATGTACTCAGACCTGCCACCAAAATGCCTTGCACAATCGCTGTAAATACTGCCATCGCAATCTCTTGCATTGTTCCTAGCGGACAAGTAGCAATCACATATATTGTTGCCAGGAAGATTCCTCCTGCCCCTAAAATCGCCGGAATGTACTTATCTTTCACTGCCTGAGACTGCTTTAATCCCATACCGCAAAAATACAGCACTACTGCTACTACAATCAACTCTGGTTTAACATAATTCATAATCTGATCCATGCTCATCCTCCTTTTATTTCTCGATGATACTTTCCATAAGTTCATCTCTGATTTCTTTCATTCTTTCAATTCCGTTTCCAGTGATCTGATGATTGAGCATCGCTGCCAAACACTTGGTCTGCGCTTTTTGCATTCCCTCCAACACCTGCAGCCGCTTATAATCTTTTTCGTTATAAGCTTCCAGTTGCTCCACTCTTTTGGATATCTTAAATGCCGGTCGGACTACTTTTGCAATTATAGCTCCAGCTCCACCTACAATGCTGATGGCGCCACAGATACTCAAAATTTGCTGTATAAATTCCACTCTCTTCCTAATCCTTTCTTTATTTTATGCAACAAAAATAAGACCATCACGGTCTTGCTCTAATTCCCATTATTCCACTCCTAAAGTAACGCCTGCACCTGCTCTTTTAAGCTCTCCGGTACATCATCAATTGTCAAGTGTCCACCTTTGATTCTGTTTGCCAAAAACTGTGCCATAACTTACACCCCCATTTTCATAGTCGCAAGAATTAATTCCTGCACTGCTTGGTCCGTGACTTCCTGCGCTGTCTGTGTTGCTTTTAAGTCCTTCTGCAGCTTTCCGTAGGCGCTCATACCGTCATCGACTGCCTCGTATTCTTTTATTACATTTTCTTCTGTCTCTGAGTAGCCGACAAAGACAAGGTTACTGAATCCATCCGGCTTCTCTTCTTTGAGTGGCTTGTAGCCCTCTTTCTTGATGGAGCTGATTCTTACGGCTCCGTTTTCCATGATTTTTGCGTAGTTCATATTAAATCTCCTTTCGATAGGTTAATTTGATTCCACATGGTACTTCCCCGGAATCTACAAATACATGCGTCGTGCCGTTCTCGCTGTGTAAGGCTTGTAATTGCTGTTGTACGGATTCCGGGAGAGGTTCTGTGGTGGGTACATTGAGTTCTGCGACACAATGCAATGGGTGGTCTGTAAGATATTTGATTACTGCCACCTTATTTTCTTCTGGTGTTGTATCACTTCCCAGACCCAATCTTTCACGGCTTAGTCTGAAATCAATTCCTTGTTCTGTCATAGAAACTGATTCCTCTTCTTTTGCCCAATTATTAATATTCTTTAATTCTCCACAAAGTATCGCTCCTGCTTTCTTTAAACTGGTATCTTTGTACCGACAGATAACCGTATTTGTTTCAGGTGCTCCGTATTGCCCAAGTGTATATGTAATAGGTGTATCTTTCGTTATTTCAAATCGTTTAAAACGTCTTGTAATTCCGCTTGATTTTAGTGCTTCTTGCACGTTTTTACCATCAGTTATTCTTACGATGCCCATCAAAGGCACATCTAGGGCGATTTGTACGGATTGCTCAGTGTAAGGTTCGTAGTTATCGGTATCGCCTATAACTAAGCAATATTTTAATCCATCCTTTTTTTGTAATAGATTTTTAAACCCAATCACATTTTTATTGATGCTCCTAGCAACTTTTGTTACTCCCTTGTCGATTGCATACCAATAATCTTCGCCACTATCCGTTGTGAATAAAATATTTCCGCCGTCACTTTCCACTCCATTTGTTATTAGTGTAACTGTTGTACCTGCTTTAATAGGACATGGAACAAAAATATTATACATGCCTTTAACATCGCTAAGAATGTTTCTCCCAGTCACTTTCACATCGAGCAAGTATTTCCCGCTCGCTTCATCGAGCCTTCCTGCCGATTTAATCTCCTGCGGATTGTCCGGCGCTGGATTCTCTCCCTGCACACTATTGCCGAGTAATTCCACCCTCTCCAACGGCGCTTTTAAGCTGTTTGGAAGCATTAAACTCCCTACCCCTTCCATCTCTACCTTGTCGAAGTTTGGTGGCTGTGGAAGGGATACAGCACCACCTAGAGGGCATACCATATCAACACCGATGATTCCTGTTCCATCTACCATTTTAAGCATTGTACTTCAACTCCTTTTTCGCTGGTTGCTGTGGGGATGATTGTCACCACATCCGTTTGACTCCACGGTGTCCCAAGTTCTTGGATCATACATATTTGTGATGTCGCAGCAGGAATCAGAATCATAACTTCCTTATTCTCATTTTCTCCTAGATCAACATAAATATCTCCATCCGTAAAGTTCTTTATAAGGAACTTACTTCCTTTGATACTAAATTCGAATTTTAATGCTTTTTCACTTGTTGTTGGTTGTCTTTTAATAAGCATGATTGTCACCTCCTAAATTGTATAAGCGTAATAAATCTGACTTGTTCCACCGCTCCACTGCCCCTCTGCCCAGAATCGAGTACATTTAATCGTTGCATTACTTCCACTCCATGTAACTGTAATCGTAATGTTTAGAGATGTCCCATCTGCGTAGCTGATATGGATGTTTCGCTCTGCGTTGATTCCTTTTATAAAAACTTCCATCTTTCTGCTTCTTGCGCTGCTATTTGCTACCTCTAATAATAGCAATCCCTTCGAGCCTGATACTTTAAAGCTTCCTCCCTCTGCCAACTCTTTTCCTTCTGCCAATACCTTGGGACCGTTTTCTAACATTGACAGATTTTCGTACAATGGAATCCCTGCTTTTGCTGACTGATACAGATACATCTCGCCGTTTTCGTACAACATTCGCATAGACTTGCCTCCGGAGATATTGTTAAATATCATTCCGTATCCTAGATAATTCGCATTAATTCGGTTGGTTCCGGGATCATTTCCTTCGAAAAATACAGATCCTTGTCTAAGGACCATATAATCAGCACCTGTTTGTTCGGATGCTTTGGATGTAATCGTTCCGTTTGCAATATCTGCAACGAATGTTTTCTTTGGATTAGATATATTTCCAGCTGTTACTTCTCCCAGATCTGCCGTGATCGCAGATAGCTTCTTTACATCAAGGTTCTCTACTGCTATATAATGTAACACCCATCTCGCGCCATCCCACCGCATAATCGGTTGCCCGGATTCTGTCTGCCATAGCTGTCCTACTTGCGGATTGTCTGGAGGAGTCTTGGATACAACAATGCCGTTCTCCCCACTTTCGCCGCGTACACCGATAATAATCGGAGTTGTATCTACAGATGTGCTGTTTGTATAATCGATTTTGTCGTAACTCCATAGATATTTTTTCTCTGCGGTCATCTCCTGCATAGAAGTTGACCATCCATAAGTATTTACTGTGATTCCAGCGCTTCTTTCGGATGCAAGGTAATATTTCGTGATTCGGCTAATGCCTACACCATCTTGTCCGTCTGTACCGTCCTCTCCTTTTATCTTGGACCACTTATACATATATGGGTTCTCGCTATCTCTTTCCTCGTAATCCACGTACTGTCCCATATAAGTCTTGCCGGCGCTTGCAGTAGTTGAGAAGTCTGTATTCCCATCTGCACTATTTGCATAAGCGATATGCAAGTAAGATGTTCTGCCATCATGTCCGTTGGTTCCAGGTATTCCATTCTGCCCCGGATCTCCCTGAAATTGCGTCCATGCATAATCTCTTGGGTTGGTACTATCCTGTATTAAAAAGTCCACGTAAGTCCCGATATATTTGCTTGGAGTTTCAGTCATTTCCCATGATGATGTAGGATTTGGAACCGAACTATATTTTACATGGAAGTATGTTGTCTTTCCGTCTTCTCCGTTAATCCCCGGTGTACCATCATCTCCTCTGTATTTAGACCACTGGTATTCTCGTGGATCACTGCTCTCTATTGGCGATTCTTTATTAAAAGCTAATCCGATGTAATATTTCCCATTCGGACTATCAGACATCCCATTTCCATATAAATCCTCTGCGTATCTCACCCACGTATAATAGGTAACGCCATTGTCTCCAGGTGGTCCCGGTATTCCCTCCCCAGTGATTCTCGCCCACTGGTAATCTTTCGCATTATTGGATTCCTCTAGCGTTTCCTTATTATATGCAATTCCCATATATTGCTTGCCGTCCGGATAATCAGACATGCCATTCCCCAGTCCGTCATCCGCAAACTTAATCCATGTATAATAAGATTTTCCGGGGCTTCCTGGTTCTCCGTCATCCACATTGCTTACAGTGACTTCGTAATAGCCTCTCAGCTTTTTCGCCTTCCATTGCTTCCAAAAACGATAAACCGCTTTCCCTACAATGTCCGCAGCGGATACAACGATGCTCTTTTCTCGCGCTATTTCGCTACCATCTTTTTTCCAAATGATTGCGAATTTATCAGTCAAATCAGCGCCCGGCGCCGTAACTGATGCTGTAAGAGTCGTTGTCCCTTCTCCGTTCTTAAAGACGATTCCGTTATCGCTTAAAATAATGCAGTTATATGTCTTATTCTCTTGTATGAGTGTATTCATCTTGTCAAGCAAGGAAGTATCTACCTGCGACTGTAACTCTTTAAAATTGGAAAATATCGTCTTATTTCGGGACGGTTCCGTAAAGCTTCGCACCTGCTCTGACACTCTCGCCTGCAAGTAAAGTGTAGGATTGTACCCATCCATCTTCAATCATTACCGTATCGCCGATTCCGGTGTCAAAATATCCATCTACTTCATAAAGTTACTTTCGGAACACACATCTTTTTTAGGTCGTTCAGTGCAGTTAAAAACAGCGAATTTTACATCGTGCTCCTCATATTCTTTGTCTTCACGATATATCTGTCGTAAGACACTCGATTTGATGGGAACCGATCCCTCGCCTGCACGCCCCAAATATCATAAGAAATTTTTTTTACTGTTTTGGAACTCAATATTCCCCTCTCGTCTTTTTCTGGTAGACTCGAACCCCAGAAGATTGAGTTCCATCTGCGCCGGTTGGTCTAATAGCCGTTGCAAGCTCTGTTATATCCGTTGTCTTGCGGATTCCATTTACATTGACTCCATATCTTAGCTTGATGTCTGTTCGGTCTTTTCCAACTCCCTGATTCTTGTCTGAGTGTTCTCTATATACATTTAATATAATCCTTTTCAACGAGTGATCCGCGTTCAGTTCCGGAACAAACTCCAATTCCGCTAGAAACATATCTGCAACGGAATACAATCTTTTAAAATGGTCTCTTGCCCCGTGAACTTATGCCAGACATTCAGTTCGGAAACTTCGTTGATTCCGAGCGAGAGCGAATGCTCCGGATCAAAAGTATTTAAATAAGATTCAAACGATACCGCTTTTCCGGGATCATATTCACCGACCGATTCGTTCAGCAGCTCGAAAGAGGTAGAGAACGCCTCTATCTCTACTTCATACTCATCCCGGCTTACAGACATAATATTAAGGTAGTAATCTCTGCCATTGTATACAAAAGCTAATTTATTCCCTTCTACGAGATAAATCGAATCCTGATGCTTCGCCATAGCTGTAAAAGCGAATGTGTTCGCTGCTCCCTGCAAATACTCATGCAGCTCATCCTCGTAATAATGCAATGCCTCAGGAGCCTCATTGTCCATAAATGTGTGCAGCTCATCATTTGCACTCAAGACTGCAATTCTAATATTTTCCATTATAAATATGCCTCCTGTATTTTTGCTGTAATCGTTGGCGGTGGGCTACAAAAATTTGAGTAGTAGAACTGTATTTTCGTTTCTCCCGGTGGGACATTAAAATACTTGCTTCCACGCACTTCATCCGCTGCCCTCTGAATACCATCCATATATACTTTTCGGCTTTTTCCATCGATTGTAACAATACTCCCCGATGGGTATCTATTTGGAATATCAAGCCACGTTTTTACTTTATCTTTCCGAAACACAAGGTAATTCAGATACATTTTCGGAATAACCGGATAATTATCCCGCTGTCCGATAAATACAGATACCGTCTTAGCTTCCATTTTCTCGATTTCTGGAATGTTGAAGTCATACAAACCTCCAAAGCAAAATATGATTTCTTCCGGATTTGAAAATATAGAAATCTCCTCGATTGTGGACAAATAATTCTGATAATCGCACTGTTAAAGTTCTACACGCTTCATCTCTTTGCCGTTGACACATAATATCAGAAGTGCTGTATCCGTGACAGGGTCCCATTTCGCTATCCTTGCAGATGCAAGATGCCTTCCGTTCTTATCTGCAATGCAATACTCTATAATCCCGCACTGGTTTGTCGAT
>ENA-OQAB01001763-OQAB01001763.1-human-gut-metagenome-genome-assembly--contig:-NODE-1763-length-9978-cov-3.782560_pt1 | contig 9978 bp, 7 predicted proteins | sample MGYA00242490_ERZ504517 | MGnify/ENA primary metagenome ERZ504517 (study PRJEB26092, sample SAMD00036298) | human gut metagenome | host: Homo sapiens | study: EMG produced TPA metagenomics assembly of the... | reverse complement strand
CATCCTTTTTTGAGTTAGAAAGTCGGGCGTTGAAGGTGAGAGCCGGGAAGTGTCGAATCAAAAGTTTGTTTTAGCCACTCATCAGCAATTTCTTCAGCCGATAAGGCCGGTTGCCATGCCAGTCGCCCGAAAGCATACCAGTTGGCTTGTGCGAAAGTATGTCCACACCAGTTCGCGTCCGTACCTATATTGGCGACACCGGCTATCGCTTTCAGGGAAGTGGGGGCGACAAAACCGAAGAATTCTTTCCACATCGGAGCCAGATAAGCAAGATGATTGGAATGTCCCAGATATTCTTGTGTCACTTGAAACTCTGCCATCAAGGGGGTGTGCCGCATAGCGCCGAACAGCGGGCTGTACGGTTCGCGGGGCTGGAAATCTATCGGCCCGTTCTTTACCTGAACAATGACATTATCCCGAAACTGTCCGTCTAAAGGCTTGAACTCCAGATATGCCTGTTTGGCGCGGTCGGCATCGGAAGGACTATACACGAAAGCGCGCCACATGACGATACCTTTGTAAGGCTTCAGTGCATCTGCCAGCATGTTGGCGCCTTCGGCATGAGTGCGTCCGAAGTCACAAGGACCGGGCTGCCCTTCGGAATTGGCCTTTACCAGAAAACCCCCGAAGTCGGGAATGATACGGTAGATTTCTTTGGCTTTGTTTTTCCACCAGCAGATGACTTCTTTGTTGAGAGGGTCGGCGGTGCTTAAACTGTCGAGCGCCATAGGAGATGCGAAATTGACGGAAAGATAAACACGCAGTCCGTATGGACGGAAAACGTCTGCCAACGCTTTTACCTTTTGCAGATATTCGGCGGAAAGAATTTTGGGAGAAGCGTTTACATTGTTCAGTACCGTACCGTTGATGCCGATGGAAGCATTGGCCCGGGCGTATGCTTTGTATCTGTCGGAAAGGGTGTTCGGCAGTTCTTCCCAATTCCAAAGTGACTGTCCTGCATAACCGCGCTCTATGGTACGATCCATATTATCCCAATGGTTAAGGATACGGAGATTGTAGGCCGGGTTCTCCGTTAATTGAGTGTTGGAATCCGAGAGTGGAAAATTGGCGGTTTGCTGCAATCTGAGCAGGTGATAGGCGGCATAGAGCAATCCTCTCTCGGTGGGGGCGGAGAGAATGACTGTATTGTCTTTGCAGCGGATGCGGAAACCTTCGGGTTGCAACTGCTTGTCCTTTTGTATGACAAGCCGGACGGGAGTTCCTTGCCATGCTTCCTGCAGTTCTTCGACGGCGATGTTTAATGTAGGCGATTGGTAGGGAGCCGAAACTTGCGCACGGGCATCGGCCGGCAGTCGAAGCCACAAATGGCTACCGTCTTCGGCAGCCATTTGGGTAACGAATACTATTGCGATATAGAAAAGCGAAAATATTCTGTATTTCATGTTATATCCGGGTTTATTGTCCGTCAATAGTGATTATCTTTCCATCGGCATCGTATTCCAGTTCGCAAACTTTCAGACTGCGGAGCCAGGTCTTTCCGTTGGAAGGTACACAGTCGTGGTGGAACAGATACCACTTTCCTTTATATTCTACGATGGCATGGTGTGTAGTCCAGCCCACAACCGGAGTAAGGATAACGCCTTGATAAGTGAAAGGTCCGTAAGGATTATCGCCAATGGCGTAGCACAGACGATGCGTATCACCGGTGGAGTAGGAAAAATAATATTTACCGTTATACTTATGCATCCAGCTGGCTTCGAAGAAACGGCGCCCGTTATCGCCCGCGGTCAGCGGTTTACCGTTTTCATCCAGAATGATTAGGGCTTTCGGCTCTTCTGCGAATTCCAGCATGTCTTTGCTGAGCTTGGCTACACGAGCGGGCAAAGCTTGTTCATCGCCTTCGGGCAAGACTGCGCATTCCAATGCCTTGTTGTCGCGATAGCGTTGTAATTGTCCGCCCCATAGGCCACCGAAATAGATGTAGAAATCGCCGTCTCCGTTATCAAAAACAGCAGGGTCGATACTATAACTGCCTTTCATCGGATTGGCTTGCGGAATGAACGGCCCTTCGGGTTTGTCGCTGATAGCCACACCGATGCGGAAAATATCATTTTGGTCTTTTAGGGGGAAATACATATAGTATCTTCCATCTTTCAGAACTACGTCGCAATCCCATAGTTGGCGGCCGGCCCAGGGAATGTCCTCTACCTGAAGAACTACTCCGTGGTCTTTGATTTCACCGTTCATAATGTCGTCGGTGGAAAAAACATGATAGTCTTTCATGTTGAAGTGATCGCCATTATCGTTTTCTCCGATGCCGCTCTCCCAATCGTGGCTGGGGTAGATGTAAACTCTATCGTTGAAAACATGTACGGCAGGGTCTGCCATATAATCTCCCGGAACCAGGTATCTCATTTCTTTTTTCATGGTGAAGCAAAATTAGTGATAAGTTATTGAATTATTCGTTTATAGGATTTGAATCATTATTTTCCTTTTTTCATATTGCTGTAATCTCCCTGTTCATTGTAATCCCCTGTGGCATATATACCGACCATAGTGCCTGTAAAGCCACCGGCAGTTTGAGTGCTGAGTAAATCGGCGGAAACGGGTTCGCCTGCCTGTACCCAATCTGTTTTGGGGCTGAAGGAGTAGGAGAAAGTATAATAAACGCTTTGGCCTGCCGTTTGCGGTTCATTACCGGTTACTTTCAGGTAAATCTTTTTATCGGCATCCGATTCTCGCAAAGGAATTTCAGTTTCCGTATTGAGCTTGTCCATACTGTAAGCAATCAGCTTCAAGCAAGGCTTGCCTTGTTCGTCCAGCGCCTTGCCGAAACGGATATTACATTCATCATTATGGAACAGGATGATGCCCGCAAAGTCTTCCGGAGCCGTGGGTAAGAAGTTGACGGCTGTTTGCGCATCGAACTCGTTATTGGTAATCCAGCGGCCGATGACCGACGGCTGTCTACGGTCGTTGATTCCTATACTGCGGGCTGTCAAGGTCAGTTTTCCGTCTTTACCTATCTCATAATAAGAACTCTGTGGGGTACGGATGAAGAATGCTTCATCAGCCAGCCCGTTACTTGTCCAAAGCGGAGTGGGAGCTAGGGAACGATTGGTGTAATGGAGGGTTTCACCCGCAGGAAGAATAATAGGTTGTCCGTCTTTCCAATCGACAGGGAGGAGGTATGTTTTCGCGCCCCATTACATCGTGTCCCGTCGCGATAGGGGCGTACAGCAAGGAATACGGCATACCAATCACCTGCAGGAGTTTGCACCAAATCGGCATGGCCGGTACAAGTGACAGGATTAGGACGGTCTTGGGGCAGGTCACGTTGTGTCAATATCGGGTTGGTACCGCACGGCTTGAAAGGCCCGAAAGGAGAGGAAGCCGAGAAGATGACCTCGCAATGATTGGGACCTGTACCGCCTTCGGCTGCCATCAGGTAGTAAGTACCGTTGATATGGTAAAGGTGCGGGCCTTCTATCCAACTGGGATGTTGCGATTTGTCTACACCGCCGTCTATAATCACTTTTTGTTCTCCTGCGGTACGGTTATTTTTCCAGTCGAATTCGCGTATCCAGATAGCGCGGTGCCCGCTGTATTCCGGTTTCCCGGCCGGGGCGTCGTTGTTTACAATATAGGCTTTACCATCTTCATCAAACAAGAATCCGGGGTCTATACCGCCTACTTCGGGTAGAAAGACCGGATCGCTCCATTCTCCTTTTTTAGGATCATCGGTTGTTACGAAGAAGTTACCGCCACCGTCTACTGCGGTAGTAATCACGTAGAAGAGCTTGTTGTGCGGATTGTATTTGATATCCGGAGCATAAATGCCTCCGCTGATGCGCAAACCGTCTTTCAGTGGTAATTGCGAGGGACGGTTCAATACATAGCCCAGTTGTGTCCAGTCTTTAAGATTGGTGCTGTGCCAGATGGGAATTCCGGGATAGAATGCAAATGATGAGTTCACCAGATAGTAGTCATTTCCTGCACGGCAGATGCTGGGATCGGGATAACAACCGGGAAGCAGGGGATTGACCGACCGGGAACCGGAAGTACTGTCATTCCGTACATCGCTTTCGGTACCGTTTTCAACGGAATAAGTAAAGGTGTCAAAGGTGGCGGTTTTGGGCGACAACAGCTCGCGCAAGAACGGTTTGGGCTGATGATTGCGGTCGAAGAGAAGGGGATACTCCTTACGGCCTTTTACGGGGAAATCGTTCTTCCACGAATCACCGTCGCTCACGCCCCATACGGTTACGCGGTCCATAACGTCGGCATGCTTCACGAACAGGTCGAAGAACGCTTTCATACGTGCGTTCCAGATTTTGGACACTGAATCGGGCAGTGCATCAGGATAGGGGTTCATGGCTGCCTTAAAGGCAACGGTGTCACTGATATTGGCGCCTTCGTGTACGGTAGGCAGTGCGCTCATTTCCCATTCGGTAATCATCAGTTTCACACCGGTAGAGGCGAAAGCAAGCATGCTCTTCTCGAACTCTTCTATGTTGGGATAGTCCATACCCATATGTCCTTGCATACCTATGGCATCGATGCGCAAGCCCCGTTTCTTCAGGTCGTCGATGATTTTCACGTAAGTGTTTCTTTTAGCGGGATTGCTCATGCCGTAATCATTGAGGTAGAGTTCTGCTTCCGGATCGGCTTCATATGCGTATTGGAAGGCGAGCGGTATGTATTCCTCACCTAAAATTTGGTAGAACCGGCTGTTACGGTACGAGCCGTCGTCTGCTACCGCTTCGTTCACCACGTCCCAACCTTTGATGCGTCCTTTATAGCGGCTTACAAGCGTCGTGATATGTTCTTTCATCCGTTGCTTCATGATGTCCGGTGAAACGTTCTTACCCTCTTTGTCTACACAGAACCAGGGAGCGCATTGCGAGTGCCAGATGAGGCAATGACCGATAACGGCCATGCCGTTCTTTTCGCCATATTCTACTATGGAATCGGCAGCACCGAAATTATATCTGCCTTCTTCTGGGTGAATATTTACGCTTTTCATGCAGTTTTCTGCAACGATAGAGTTGAAGTGTTGTTTTATGAGCCTTGTTGCCGCACTGTCTTTACCGGCTACCTGCCGGGTGTTCAATGCTACGCCAACAAGGAACTTGTCACCGAACGCCTCTTTCAGGGATAGGCTTTGAGGTGTTGTTTGCTTGGTACCGCAACCTGCCAATAACAGAGTAACGGCAAGCGCGGACAATAAAGTTTTTTTTATTCTCATGGTATCTTGTTTAATGAATGATTATCTGTTTCTGTTTTCTATCTCCTTGTTGATTTCGTCAATCCGTTCGTCGTCCAACTCATATTTTGAGATGATAAGCATGGCAACTATCAATAATATGGCAGGGATGATGGCTACTAACCAGAGAATGCCTTGTTCGGCAAATGAAGATTGATTGACGGCATTGTTCTTATCGAATCCCACATAGGCAAGTACCAGTCCCGGCACTACACCGCCCAATGCCATTCCTGCTTTATAGAATATACCGGTAAGAGCATTTACAATACCTGAAATACGTTTTCCGGTGGTGTATTCGCCATAGGAGATAACTTCCGGAACTAAGGCCCACATATAGCCTGTAGCGACGATAACTCCGGTGGATTTTATAAATTGCGCCACATAAACAAGCCATATCTGGCTCTTTAATGACGGTATCATCGATATGATATAGAGTAGAGCCATGCCTACGATTGCTATGGACAGAAATACATTGAACATGGCACGTTTGCCTATCTTCCTCTTAATCCACGGGACTAATGGCATGAAGATAAATGCCGGGATTGAGCCGAGCGCCATAAAGTTCGCCATTTGGTCGCTGGTGCCGTGTACATTGTACAACATATAATAAGACCCTGCCGAATTACCCACAGCCATCATGGCAAATGCTGTAATGAAGAAGAACGCAAGAATACGCAAGGGTCTGTTGCGCTTGAACTCCACCCAGAGGTCTGATACCTGTACTTTTTCAGTTTCTTTGGCATCCATAACGACACGTTCTTTGCATTGTGTAAAACAGAACACCAGTAAAAGCAGTCCGGCAATCGCATAAATCGCCATGGTATAAAACCAGGCATCGGCGCTTTCTGCCGTATTAGTCATTCCGTCGGGCGACAGACTTGCCACCAGCTTAGGAATACCATAGGCTACCGCCAGCCCGCCTGTATTGGCAAGAAACATACGTACGCTGGTCAGTGTGGTTATTTCGTCCGTGTCACGTGTGAGTGATGCGTTCAGTGCGCCATAGGGAACGTTAATCAGCGTGTAAAGCATAGACAAACCTACATAGGTAAAGTATGCATAGACCAGCGAACCGGAGAATCCGTTCCAAAAGCAAAGTATGGCGAAGCCGGTGAGAGGGATTCCCGCCAATATCAGATAAGAACGGTATTTACCGAGTTTGGGGTTGTGTTTGTCTACGAATGCGCCTACCAAGGGATCCCACAGCACGTCTACTACCCGGACTATGAGGAACATGAATGCGGCTGCCGACGGTTCCAACCCATATACATTCGTATAGAATATCAGCAGGTACATACATACTGTCTGGTAGATAAGGTTTTGTGCCAGATCGCCCGAACCAAACCCGATTCGTTGAAGCCATGACAGTTTGTAAAAACCTTTAGACTGTTCATTCGTTTTTATTGACGTTTCCATAATATCAGATTATTATTAGTTCTTTGATTTCACCTTTTTTAATAGGCAATGTTTCCAATACTTTGTCTGCTATGCGTTTGCCCAATGTCTTTTGTCGAGCGGATGAATATCGTTCCATTCTCCTAAATCGCTGTTACGTATAAGAAAAGCATTAGGAGTGGCTTGGGCCGCTTTTGCCTGTTCTAAACGCATTTCTTGCCCATGCCTTGCGGCCGCCGATATCTTCTTTGGATAGATAGTCTGCCAGTTCCACTATATAAAAAGGCAATTCCGGTTGACCGAAAGTACGCCTCCAGTCGGCAATCATGGTTGTAAGGAGAGTAGCGTATTCATTCCGTCGTGATACGTTTGATTCGCCCTGATACCATACTGTGCCCCGCAACGTGTAATGTTGCAAAGGAGCTATCATGGCATTGTACAGACATACGGGCTTGTAACAGAAAAACATCATGTTCGGAGCCGACGGCATAGGGGCTCCCAAACGGTATTTCCATTCTTCTTTCAGATCGGTGCTCTCATTATCGCAGATGAGCTTGTACGGCTTTTCCTGTACAAATCCCGGTTGTCCGCCGTTGCTGATGATGCGTACGGTGATATTGTTAACTCCCGGTTTCAGTGTCCCGGCCGGAATACGGTAGATACGGGGCGGATATTGATAGCCGGTAGTTCCTACAAATGTACCGTTTACGTATACGGAATCCGCATCTATGATGCAACCTAACCGCAGAGTGACTTCTTTGTCGCTCCAGGTGTGCGGTATTTCCACGTTTTGGCGCAGCCAGTGTGAGCCGGCAATGGGATTCAATCCGTTATTGCCCCATGTACGGGAAAACATGTTCACTGTTTGCCAATCGCTATCATCATAGTTTGAGGCATACCAGGGAGTCCGTTCGTGTAGCCCGGCATCGCTGCGATAAAGTGATGAGTTCCAGCGATAGAAACATTCGCCTTCCAGCTTCTTGATATGTGCGCAATAGATATCATCTTCATACAGGCGTTTATCGTTGATGTAGATGGGAAATTCCTTTAATCCCTCTTCACTGATCCAAGCTTCTATGGGGGTACCACCCCAACTGGAGTTGATGATACCTACGGGCACTTCGGTTTTCTCATACATCTCTTTGGCAAAGAAGCAGGCGAGGGCGGAGAAGTTCATTACGTTTTCTTGCGTCATCGGTTTCCAGCTTGTAGCGGAAAGTGTTTCTTGCGGTGCATGGAAGTTGTAGACTTTAGGTACGATAATCTGCCGGATTCTTTCATTGCTGTATTCGCTAATCTCTGCGGCGAACATATCTGTCACCCGGCTGACAGGCAGTTCCATATTCGACTGCCCTGAACAGAGCCATACGTCGCCTATCAATATATCGTTCAGTTTGATGTCGTTGATTTGCATTAGATACGGACCGCCTGCTTTCATTGGCGGTAGTGTTACGTTCCACTGTCCGTTGTTGTCAGCGGTGGCGGCATACTTCTTTTTCATGAATGTTACACTGACCCTTTCGCCTGCGTCAGCAGTTCCCCATACTTTTACAGGCTGTTCACGCTGCAATACCATCCCGTCCGAAATCAAAGCAGGCAGCTTCACCTTTGCATCCGTTTGTAAGGCGGTGCAAAAGCAAAGCAGCACTGCTACTCCTAACCTAATCTTATCATGAATCAAATATTTCATATTTCAAATCCTTTTATGGTATATACTTATCAATTTTATTGATATTCGTACAATCGTACATGCAGTATCTTGAATTCTCCTACCGATATTCGTACGTGGCGCCCCTGATGGTCTTGGTCGCCGTTCAATCGGCGGATATAACGGAACTTTCCTTCTTTGTCCACCTCTACTTCATCCACATGACCGATGCCGCAACGCATTCCTTGAAACCTTTCTTTTTTTGTCTTTGCCTGTTCGTTACTTAAGGCGAATCCGTCTTCACCCAGTTGTTTCCGTATCTCGGAACCCGGTTTCTCCGAGGCCTTGGTAAATTCCAAAACGATACCGCTACCGGCTACAATATATTCGTTCTTGGATAGTTTTAGGATGAGGCCGCCACCTTCGGGCCATGCGCTGCCATCTGTGGCGCGTGGGTCCCATGGTAATGTGAAATAGTGTCGGCAGGTTATTGATAAGTCATCATCCGTAATGATACGCTCTTTGTCTTTTTGGTTGAAAAGAACTCCTTTTATCATACCTTTGCCTTGATATTCAGTGAGTAAAGGCATTAGTTCCTTTAGTCTGGCATAGCTTTGAACTAAAGGAGAATCGGAAGAGTCGGAACCATCCTCTATGGAGAACGGGCTGATACCGATGGCGTCATGTTCGCCGAAAATATAGAAAGCTCGTACTCCGTTATTATCTGTCAGACGGATTTCTGGGATAAAAAGAGGGTTGTTATGCAGTTTGTACTGTGCTACCCAATTGGTGAAACCGTCATCGTACAGGTCTGGCGCTAAGATGTCGATATTGGGTGCTCCGCAGCGCCACACGTCGATAAGATGTGCCAACGGACCTGCCGAAGGATATTCACCCGGTTTACGTCCGCGACTGTTCATGGCGGCGTTGACGTATAAAGGTACGTTATAGATGGAACGGGCGGTTTGTGCCATTCGTTCTACGTAGCGGGCGTAGTGCCATGCCATGAAAATTTCGTCGGTATAGATGTCTGCACCGAATACTTCTTGCCATGTGCCTTGTTTCTTGCAGCCTTGGCTCTCCCATTTTTTTATCATTTGGGGATGCAGCGTCTTTTTGTTTTTTTGCAGATAGTTCATTAATTCTGTGGGAACAGGAGCACGGAACGCTTTGTCAGCTTCTTGAGAGTAGTCGCGCGCATCTTCCAGCATGCCTATCTCATTTTCTATTTGTACCATGATGACGGTACCTTCTTCTTTGTCAATTGCAGCGATGTGTTGTAGCCATGCCGAAAAGGCACGATTGTCTGCTTGATAGACATTTTCGGAGAAAGCGCTGGCTATTTCCAATGGTTTACCTGTTTGCGTGTAAGCGCGGGGATATTTCTTATGGTTTTCTTTGAACCAGAGAGGAGCATAACAACTCATGGAGTTTTTCCAGGCTCCGAACCATAAGAAGACGACTTTCAGATTGTTCCGGCGTGCTTGTTGCAGGACTTTGTCGGTAAGTGTAAAATCGAAGTGACCTCGGTTGGTTCTGTTAAATCCCAGTATGCAGGAACGAGAACGGTATTTAATCCCATTCTTTGTAATTTAGGAAAAATCCGTTCGATGTCTTAGTACGGATGAGGCGGATGAATTACCGAGCTCGCCGCCTAATATGAGGAAAGGCTTTACCGTCTACGATAAGTTGGGTGGCAGTGCCTTGT
>ENA-OQAB01001762-OQAB01001762.1-human-gut-metagenome-genome-assembly--contig:-NODE-1762-length-9979-cov-3.977365_pt1 | contig 9979 bp, 11 predicted proteins | sample MGYA00242490_ERZ504517 | MGnify/ENA primary metagenome ERZ504517 (study PRJEB26092, sample SAMD00036298) | human gut metagenome | host: Homo sapiens | study: EMG produced TPA metagenomics assembly of... | reverse complement strand
GGTTACAAAGGAAACAAAATTAAAGGATGTGTTAAAAAACGCCTGCTGGGCATGATATCTTGGCAAAGGCATTTTATTCACTCGGGCTAAGCGAAAAAATACTGACGGCTACGCCTCTGGGCTCTCTGAAAATTAACAGCCTGAAAAAGCTGTCGTTCGGCAAGCTGGACGATGGATTCATCAATGCGCTGCTTGGCCTGCTCAACAGTGAAACAGAGCGTCCGCTGGATGATCACACGCCCATTGTACATAAATGGTGGAAAGAAGCTGTGTTTTATCAAATCTACCCCCGCAGTTTTAAGGATTCCGATGGGGATGGGATTGGAGATATCAACGGGATCATCGAAAAGCTCGACTATCTCAAGGCGTTGGGCGTAGATGCGATCTGGTGCTCACCTGTTTATGATTCTCCCAACGACGACAATGGCTATGATATTCGCGACTATCGAAAAATTATGCGGGAATTCGGCACGATGGAGGATTTTGACCGCTTGCTCAGCGAAGTCCATGCGAGAAACATGCGGCTGATTATGGATTTGGTAATCAACCATTCTTCAGATGAACACGAATGGTTCCGCAGCTCTGCCACAGACCCGGATTCGCCGTACCGTGATTTTTATATTTGGCGAAAGGGAAAAGGAGACGGGATACCGCCGAACAACTGGGATTCCATCTTCAGCGGCCCAGCATGGAATTATTATCCGGAACGCGGAGAGTGGGCGATGCATCTGTTCTGCTCAAAACAGATGGATTTTAATTGGGATAACGAAGCGGTTCGCAAAGAGCTGTTCCAAATTGCAAACTGGTGGCTGGAAAAAGGGATTGACGGCTTCCGGCTCGATGTCATCAGCTTTATCTCCAAGAAGGAGGGCTTGCCGGATGGGAATGCCGTGATCGGCTCCCTAATGGGGTTCAAAGGCTGCGAGCATTATTTCTACGGCCCGCATCTGCACCAATATCTGCGGGAATTGCGGGAACATTCTTTTGGCAAGTTTGATGCCTTTACAGTGGGCGAATGCCAGGGAACCGGCCTTCAGATGAGCCGCCTAATGACGGGGGACGACCGGGGAGAGCTGGACGTGGTATTTTCCTTTGACCATATGGATAACCCCGGCAAACAGCGCTTTCAGGATTACCGCTTTGACCTGCGCCCTATGGCCAAAAATTTGATGGAGTGGCAGCTGGAGTACGGAAATCATTGCTGGCCGACTGTCTTTTTTGAAAATCACGACCATCCGCGCATGGTCTCTAAAATTGATCCGGATGGCGCTTATCGTTGTGAGATCGCCAAACTGCTTGCCATGCTTCAGATGACGTTGAAGGGCACGCCGTTTATTTATCAGGGCCAGGAGCTTGGGATGACCAATACGCCGTTTGCCTCAATTGATGAGCTGCGCGACGTAGAGAGCGTCAATCTGTACCATAAACTGATGGACGAAGGCAAATCGTCCGTCGAAGCGTTTCGAACCGTGCTCAGCGGCAGCCGCGACCATGCGCGCACGCCGATGCAGTGGAGCGGAGAGAAAAATGCCGGATTTTCAGAAGGTACGCCTTGGATTCGGGTAAACCCTGATTATTTCAAAATTAATGCTGCCGATGAGGAGAACGCCATCGACTCTGTGCTTCATTTTTACCGTTCTTTGATTGCGCTGCGCAAAGAGAATCCGGCATTGGTTTACGGAGATGTGATTCCTGTAACAGCCTCCCCTAAAGGATTGCTTTGTTATTTCCGGCGGATGGATGGGCAACGCTTTTATGTTGAACTGAATCTGACCGGGAAAACGGTTCAGCATGTGAACACAGGCATGCGCGGAACGCTTCTCTATTCCAACTATACAACGCGGCGTGAAGGTGCGGTGATGCGCCCATATGAGGCAAACCTTTATCAAGATTAAGGGGGCGGCATTGCATTCATGAAGTGGAAAAAAATAGCGTCTCTTTTACTGATTACGGCACTGTTTCTCTCTTTCTTAGGCTGCGGCGAACGGGCACAACCGGAGAGCACCGCTCCAGACGACAGCGCACTTCTTCAAATGCGGCAGTATCAAAGCAGCATGGAAGCCTTTCAAAGTGATTGCACACAGCAAATCCATGCATTTACTGCTAGCCTGCAAAGCGGCGATACCGAAGCGGGAAACGCTGCGGCCGATACGCTTACGACAAGGCTTGCGGGTTTTGAAAAAATCCCGGTTCCAAGCGGCTGCCAGGAAATTCAGCCCTTCTTTGCAAAGGCAAAGAAGAAAATGGATACGATATATGCTCTGATGATCCAGATTTTGGGGGATGGGCAATATACCAACGATGACATGGCAAATCTAACCGCGCTGAAAACTGCGGCAGGAGTCTTTGCAGAATCCTATCAATTCGGATTGGGGCTTCTTGAACAGGCGTTGGATAGGTAACCGATAATCAACGAGGGGATGATTGAAACAATGTGGGAACGTTTTAAAGCGGCAATTGGCGTGGAGGGAAGCTTTGGAAGCACGGTTTTTCCAATGATTGCCTATAGCTCCGCCAATATCTTCAGTGGTGGCTCTACCTACATCATTGGCATTTATTTTCTCTCCTTTTTGACGGAAGTGGAAAAACTGAATGCAGGGCAAGCAGGGCTTGTCATCCTGTTTGCAAAGCTTTGGGATGCTGTTTCAGACCCAGTCATGGGCTTGATTACAGATCGGACTCGTTCGAAATATGGGCGGCACAGGCGCTACCTTCTGTGGGGCGTGATTCCAATTGCCGTTACTTACTTTATGATGTGGTATTCCTTCGGCATTTCTGCCCTTGGAAACCCGCTTTACACCATGGTTTATTACAGCGCCGCCTATATTTTATTCAGCACTGCATATACGCTCGTGGTTGTGCCGCATACCGCCATGCTGCCGGAGCTTGCGCCTGCCTATTCGCTGCGCACACAGTATAATTCCGTCGGCTATTTGATGAATTCAGTAGGTATGGTTTCTTCCTTCATGCTGGTGTCTATTACGCTCGGCTTTTTTGATATGGAATCGCTTTCGGCAGGCTCCCGGACAAAATTTATGGTGTTGGGCATCGTGCTTTGCCTGTGGTTCTCCCTGCCATTGATTTTTACATTTAAAAAAACATGGGAGCCCAGCTCCCTTGGTATGGAACTGCCGCCGCTCAGCCTCCGGGAAAGCATTGGAGAATACGTACAGGTGTTCCGCAACCGCGCCTTCCGGCAATATTTTGTGATCAGCTTTTTTAATATGATGTGCACCGGATTTTACAGCAATACAGATCAGTATTTTATCAAATATATTGCTCAGCGCTTCAGCCTTTTCAACATGCTGACGACGGTATCCGGAGTGGCGGAGGCCTCAGGTTTTCCACTAAATTATTGGCTGACGATGAAGTTCGGCAAGCAGCGTTGCGGAAAACTCCTCGCCCCATTTTATTTTTCGGCCTTGCCATGGGCCTTTTTATGAATGAATCAACGCCTGCTTTCTTCCTTTTTCTCGCCTGCATACTCTATAATTTCGGCTTTTCGGGCATCGGGTTTGTGCCGACGAATATCTTTCCCGATGTGACGGATGTGGACGAAATGATTACAGGCCGGCGGCGCGAAGGCGTGATCTCCACTTTCTCTTCCTTTGTGAAAAAAGACGGTTAGCGGTGTGATGGCAGCTATGACCGGCTTCATTTTGAATGCATTTGGCTTTGTAACAGGGCAGGAGGATACGCTCGCTCAAACCGCGCAGGGCATCTTTGGCGTGCGGCTGACCTTTTCTATTTTGCCGATGATTTTTGTGGTGTTTTCCGCAATTAGCATTTACCGTTACTCCATGACAAAAAAAGATCATGAAATGATCCGTGCCGCGATACAGGAGAAGAAAGAAAAGGGGTATGTCACACTAACTGAGGAGCAAATAAAGCGCTGTGAAAAAATCAGCGGCCAAAAATTTGAAGATATGTGGATTGGCCGCTATGATAGGGCGAACGAGGAGGTTCTCCAGTGAAAAAGGTATTGTTTTATTTGGTACAGTGGACGTGGGGATTAACAGTCAACCTAGCTGGCCTGCTGGCACATTTGTTTGTGCGGCGTAAGGGGAGGACCGAGCGTTTCCAAAAAGCGATTATCACCTTCCTGCCGTGGAATTTTGGCGGGCTTTCTCTGGGATTATTTATCTTCATGGCAGATCATAAAAACGAACGCTGGACATATAACACCCGTATTCATGAATATGGCCACACCTTCCAATGTCTGTTGCTGGGGCCGCTTTACTGGCTTGTGATCGCTCTTCCCTCCGCAATATGGTGCAATTGCTTCCAGGCATACCGTCAAAAAACACCAGGTTTCCTATTATGCACTGTATTGTGCAAAAATGGGCGAATGCCTCGGGGGGAGCGTTTCAGCGGGCTTTCCTTCCGTGGAGAAATGAAATAATAGAAATCAAAACACAGAGAAAGGATTTTTATCATGCTGCAAACCCTAACCATGCTTTTTTTCAGCCCTACCGGCGGCACGCTGCGCGCCGCGCGCTTATTGGCGCAGGGGCTGGCAGAGGAAATAACGGAAGTTGATCTGTCGCTTCCGCAGGGGAAATGCCATGCACTTTGAGGAGAAGGATATCGTTTTGATTGCCGGCCTGTTTTCGGCGGCCGGATGCCGGCCTGTTTTTTGGAGAGGCTTGCCCGCTTCACAGGCAGCTATACAAAGGCAATTACAATCGCCGTCTATGGCAACCGCGCCTATGAGGACGCGTTGTTGGAGCTCAATGATACTGTGGAGCGGCGAGGCTTTCAGTCGATCGCATCTGCTGCGCTGCTTGCGGAGCATTCCATGGTTCGCACGGTTGCGGCCGGTAGGCCAGATCAGGAGGATCAGAAGCAGATCAGTAGATTGGCACAAGCAATTCTCAATAAGGTTAATTCAGGCCAGTTTGCTCCCCCTGAAGTGCCCGGGAACAGGCCCTATAAGGTATGGAAACAGATGCCCGTAGTCCCTGAGGTATCCTCTGTCTGTATCCACTGCGGCCTTTGCGCGGTGAGATGCCCAGTTGGGGCGATTCCATTGAAACATCCGGATCGGACAGAGGCGTCTCAGTGCATTCTCTGCCTGCGCTGCATCGCAGTCTGCCCAAAGGCAGCTCGGGCGTTGCCAACACAGGCTGAGGAGGCGATTCGCGTAAAGCTGGCTCCCGTGGAGACTCTGCGCCGCGATAATGAGTTGTTTTTATAACGGTTGCCCCGGGAAAAGTCGCGCCGTCGGCTCTTGTCTTTTTCCCGGGATAGGTGTATACCTATGCCTGTGCGCTCTTATTCCGGCAGTCTGCCTTCGTACATAATGGACAGTTCCCCATAGACCTGCCCCCAGTTGCGGATGGGCATGGTCCACTTCTTCGTCGCCTCGAACGTGGCCAGGTACAGAGCCTTTAAGAGCGCCGTGCTGCCCGGGAACACGCTCCGCTGGCGGTTGAGCTTCCGGTAGGTAGAGTTGAGGCTCTCGATCGCGTTGGTAGTATAGATCACCTTCCTGACCTCCATGGAAAACTTGAAGATGGGGGATACCACATCCCAGTTGTCATGCCAGCGTTTCATTGAGTTGGGGTACTTTGGCGTCCACTTTTCCGTCACCTTCTCCAGCGCCTCCAGCGCCTTTTCCTCGTTTGCGGCATGGTAGATGGTTTTCAGGTCCGTGGCAAATGCTTTCCGGTCCTTGTCGGAGACGTATTTCAGCGTGTTCCGTACCATATGTACGATGCAGCGCTGCTGCTCCGTCTTCGGGAATGCCGCCGTTATGGCTTCCTTAATGCCCGTGAGCCCGTCCGAGCAGAGAATGAGGATATCCTTCACACCGCGGTTCTTCAACTCGTTCAGAACGCAGAGCCAGTACTTGGAGCTTTCATTCTCCCCGATCTGTATGCTCAGGACTTCCTTTTTACCTTCCAGCGTAAGGCCGAGGATGACATAGGCGGCAAGCTTGCGGATTACCCCGTCCTCCCGCACGGAATAATGGATTGCGTCGATGTAGACCACGGGATAGACTTCCTCCAGCGGGCGGTTCTGCCAGTCTTCAATCTGCGGCAGTATCTTGTCCGTCACGTCCGAGATGAACCCTTCCGAAGCCTCAAAACCATAAATGTCCATCAAGGTATCCGAGATTTGGCGGGTTGTCATGCCTTTTGCATACATGGATATGATCTTCTGGTCAATGCCGGAAATGTCCTTCTGGCGCTTTCTTACCACCTGGGGTTCAAACGTGGACTTCCTGTCCTGGGGCACCTGGATGTCCATGCTCCCGAAGCTGCTGTTGATCCGCTTGGGCTTGTAGCCATTGCGGTAATCATCCGAATCCGACCGTTCTGACCTCCCATAGCCGAGATGCTCATCCATCTCCGCTTCCATCATCTCCTTCAGGGTGCTCCCCAGCAGGTCTTTGAGGGCTTCCTGGATATCCTCCGCAGTCTGGATGTCATACTCTTCCAGGAGCTGATGGACGATGTTCCTTTTCCCCTCCGTCATGACTACTTTGTGTACGGGCTGTTTTTCTCTTCTTGCCATAATAATAGGCCTCCTTATGATAATAGATTTTATCATAGAAGACCTAATGCTTAATAGCTATTTACAGAAAAACTTTCATACTCTCGATGAGGAATTAGAAAAATCAGCATAAACTTTCAACTTTTTGTGTCCAAAGTATTGACATAGGTCCAGTTTCTGTACAGAGCTTCAGCTGCTTCCTCACCTACAATTTCTGCAATATCTTTATAGATGCCTGCCATCCCTTCGCCCCTGGCCTTCATTTCTTCCAACATATACCATCTCCTTTTTATTAAATATAGCACTCTCGTTTTGAAGTTTCATCTCGCATAGTTCTATGCAATTATAACTATATATAATTCCTCTAACAGATGATTTCTAAGGGGATAATATATATTTGTAAACCGGGCTGAATCACTTTTCCTCATGTTTGAGAAATTGTACATGATTATTCTGGTAAATCCGTTTAAAGCCACTGCTTCCTATCTTTAATACTGGAATTACTATAACTATGAACATAGATATCCACTGCGAGGTCGAAAGAAACAACCACTTTCCTCTTATTGCATCTCCTCTAAAAAATTCTAATACGAATCTACAGGCTGCATATAAGAAGATATAGACTTCCAATAAATGTACATTTTTTTCATATTTCTTTTCTGGCCATATCACAATCAATAGTACAGTAAAAATACAAAAGCTTTCAATCAGTTGTATGGGAATTCTTAAAACCTCGGTTCATTATATAGCGCCACTCCCCAGTCTGCTTCTTTTCCATAACAACATCCAGCAAAAAAGCATCCTATTCATTCCCCAGATATGGAATATTGCAAATCCAGGTGTAATCACATCCGTTAATTTCTTAAAATCTAGTAGATAATACCTGGAGAATACATATGCTCCTATTATGGCGCCAAATAATCCGCCATAAAACACAAAACCGCTTGTAATAATAACATAAAGTAAATGCTTATTTGAAAAATTACAAATCACCTTAGGAACCTGTGTCAAAATGAAAAGGAACTTACTCCCTATACCCGCTCCTGCAACTAAGAGAAGATATAGAATTAATAACCGCTCAAATGGGATTACCATTTTCCGGCTCCGGAAATATATTGTTATCATCATGCAGAATAAACCAATATTGGCAAATAATGCGTATGCCGGTATTACCATCACATTGGGCTTCATACAATCCCTTCCTCACTATCAGTATTCAAAATCTGCACAACCTTTAACACAGCCATCGCAAAATGCACCACACCCCGAGCACTTTATGCAGGTAGTACAGCCCATCATGCTATCCCCGCACCCTCTGCAAAAAGCATGACTCATACAGGAGCCACAGGATGAACAGGCATTGCATCCTGTTATGATAGTTAAACTAAAGGCACAAATTAGAAACATAATCAATACGTGCGTTATGTCTTGTTTTTTCATTTGAATTCTCCCAATTAATCGCTTTTAACACTCCACCCGGAACATTTCCAGTGTACCATGATTTACTTTCAATATACTTCCGTTCCTATGGCCTTTTTCCAATATCATCCTTTGGAATTTCTATCTCCAAAACTCTGCCTCCTGTTTCCTTTATGCTTAGAATATAAGTATTTTCAGTTTCCTTTCTCAACTCAACAAATGCCCATGCTTGTGTTTCTGATCCATCTGATAATACTTCTGTAATGAAACATCCAACCCCGTTTTGTCCTGGCAAATCCTTTATTTCAAGCTGTATTCCATTCACATTGTAGGAAGTTCCCTTTATTACTTCTAATAATTTTTTTTCATCCATTGTGTATGGTTCAAAGGATTGTATAATCTCATTACATATAGCATCCTGCATTTCATCTGTAAATGGATATAATGACAAAATAAAGACATATAGATACCCATCCTTATTTAATGAAACCATATGAACCTTTATACTCTCTGTTTCGTATGAGTCCAAAATCTCCCTTAGTTCTTCGTTATCAATACCAGTAAACTCATACACAAACCGCATTCCAGGGCAGGAAATTGCTGTAAACTCTTTAACCGAATGTGCTATTATTGTTTCATGATTCGTCACCGCCTCCATATGTCGTTCCATATATTGATGCAGCATATTTTGTGAACTATCTTCTGTATTCTGAATTTTTTTTACAATCACATCTATAAATACGCCGGGAGCATAGTCCCCCCATGTATATTCATCTAAATCATATTTATAGTGTAATTCCCCATCTTTTTCGCAGACTACCGGAACAGGTATATAATATTGGAGTCCTTCTATATGTTCCTTTGTACTATCTGGTAAGAAAACATGCCGATCTGCCAAATGACTCCTATAATCATCCATATAAATATTTATACCATTATAAAAGCCACTATCCTGGAAAACTAATGTATTATTTTTTATGGATATATCATAACCAATCGTTTGTTCTCGCATGTTACCAACAATAAATTCTATTTCACCCGAATATCCATTATCGTCAGTTACCTGAATCACATGTTCTCCTGTCTCCAAATAAATATGACATTGATAACTATGGTTTACTTTCAGCCGTCTGGAAGGCAAATTATCAATTTGAATTTTAAACCATTCTTCGCTCTCTTCTCCCCCGTCTTTCAGATAAGTAACAAATAAGGTTGTATCACACATATTCGCATCCCTAGCTTTTATTTCTGATATGGTAACTTGATCATTCGTTTCATACTTAGGATCTTCCCCCTTCTCATCCTCTGTCTCTCCAACTATATTTTCTGTTCGTGTTGCTTCTGTTTGTTCTATTACATCATCCACTGTTACCTGTGCTTTCTTTATGGAACACCCGACTTCAAGACAAACAGTTAACAAAATTCCTCCTAATAAAAGAACTTTTTTCATTTGCATATCGTACCTCAAGCTTTCTTCGGTTTATGTGTTGCACTTAACGACCACAACAATATCATCTTCTTCTATATACTCTTCCTCTATTTCCATATCCGAAGTCCGATGAATCTTTTCAAGCAAATTACGATACGTTTCTTCCTGGACAACCTTCTTGTACTCTTCATCCAAAATATTCAAATAGATAAGCGATTTATTCATGTTTTGATTTACTTTTACCTGCGCTTCGTAATATGCTTTATTTCCTTTAGAAAGCTTTAAATGACATCCATTCAAGTGGCATTGAAATGCTCCTTTTTCCAAGATATAGGGAATATCCGCCTCCCAAGTGCGGATTTCAATGTTTCTTCATCTCTAAAGTTGGTAGGATAGGTCTTCTCCTTCACCTGCTGTTCTTCCTGTATCGTCTGGAATAAATCTTTTCCAGACGCTTTATTTAACCGTTGAATCAGCTTATCTATTTCATTTGCATCATCGTGAATTGAAAATACAGCTGTCCACTGATTCTCATCCTTTTCCCATATAAAAAAAGGTATTTCCGAAATGGGTTTTCTTAAAGCTTCCATAATCAATCAAATCATATCCTGCCATTCCCACCAATTTCTGTAA
>ENA-OQAB01001759-OQAB01001759.1-human-gut-metagenome-genome-assembly--contig:-NODE-1759-length-9989-cov-2.371628_pt1 | contig 9989 bp, 18 predicted proteins | sample MGYA00242490_ERZ504517 | MGnify/ENA primary metagenome ERZ504517 (study PRJEB26092, sample SAMD00036298) | human gut metagenome | host: Homo sapiens | study: EMG produced TPA metagenomics assembly of... | reverse complement strand
ATAATGAATTTAGCACGAAACACTTCTTCGTTATTGTTGCGAACTTTGACCCAGATAACATATTTATCATGCTCACGGCGGATCACCTCCGCCTTAGCGACTAAGGTTGCACCGGCATAGACCGGTACTTTATACTTAACATTACCTACCCCTGTCAAGGCCGCATCTGCATCGACTACAGCCAGAGCCAGGGTATTGGCCATCGCAAACATATAGTAACCGCGTGCGACGCCTGTTTTTTCCAGCACCATTTCCGGCGTTATTTTCAGCATCGAAATACCGATCTTATTCAATTCCAGATCAATAAGATCGCCGACAATATCTTTTTTGTCGATGGCTTTCAACTTTGTCTGCGCAGTTTCAGCCATCTGACGTGTACGTTCACGTACCTCCGGAATATTCATTCGCAGGCGATCCAAACGGATTGTCTGGATACTGACTTCAAGTGCTTTAGCAAGCTGCTCGTCTGTCAAAAATGGATTGCGTTCCAACATCTTGGACAGATGTTCCTGCCGTATTATTTTTTTGGAAGAATTCATTTTATCACCCGACTTTAGTACCAACTATTAATATCTAGAGGTATTATAAAAGCTCACAATAAAAAAAGCAAGTAAAAATTTTAATTCCATGCTTAATTTTCCTAATAATTCACAAGTTAGTCACAATCAAATGCCCGACGGTTTTCAAACAGCTTTTTTACTCTGCCTGTATCACTTTAGTACCAGCCAATAAAAAGCAAAAATCCCCGTACCATTAAGGTACGGGGATTTAAAGCTGCAAGATTATTGTTCTTTAACGATAACTTGTTTGCCGTTGTAATAACCACATTCGGGACAAACGCGATGCGGCATTTTCATCTCATGACATTGCGGACATTCGACTAAGCCAGGAACTGTAAGTTTCCAGTTCGCACGACGGGAATCGCGGCGAGCTTTGGACATTTTTCTCTTTGGTACTGCCATCTTTGATACACCTCCTCAAGCTAATGAATGTGAATTTAATTTTTGATGAATTGCTTTAATGCCGCCAACCTGGGATCGACTGTGGTAGTATCACAGCCGCAGTCGCCTTTATTTCTATCGGCGCCGCAGACCGGACACAAGCCCTGACAATCGATCCTGCACAAAGCTTGAAGGGGCTCTGCCAGCAGGAGACTTTCACGAATCGGTTCCGTCAGATCGACGATATCAGATTCATAATAAAAGCATCATTTTCGATATTCTCAGCACTTGCCGGATAGAATTTTTCCAATACTTCAGCCGTACTCTTACCGGTAAGGCTTTAAGGCAGCGTCCGCAGGTCCTGTTGACCATGGCTTCAACCATAGCTTCCAAAAGGCAAAACATCACCGGCATTGGATATCGTGCCTTTTACGGTCACCGTTCCTGTCAGCGGAAGATCCGCTTTCGGTAATGTTCAATTCTGCTGGTTTCAGTTCATAGGAAAAGTCTTTTTTACCGACCAGTCTTTTCTTGATTTCTGCGACATTTATCTTTATCATATTTCACCAATCGTATCAATTATAGCTATGCTCTAAATCTTTGTCAAGAAAAAAGCGTAACTTTTATTATAATTTAATGATGCGGCGGCAGATATTCAGTGTATCACGGGCAATGACCAGTTCTTCATTCGTGGGAATCACAAAGATCTTGACCCGCGCCCTTTTGATACTGATTTCCATCTGTTTACCGCGCAGCTTGTTAAGTTCCGGATCAATACGCGTACCAAGATATTCCAGACCATTACAGATCTTATCACGCATAAACGGAGAGTTTTCACCCAGACCTGCTGTAAAGATGATGGCATCAACGCCACCCATGGCAGCAACATAGCCGCCAATATATTTTTTGACCTTATAAGCGAAAATGTCTATAGCAAGCTGACTGCGTTCATCACCGCGGTTAGCGGCACTTTCCAGATCACGGAAATCACTGGATAGCCCTGAGATACCTAAAATACCGCTGCGACGGTTCAGATAATCGTCGATCTGCTGTGCATTCATATTTTCTTTTTCCATCAAAAAAGGAATGTAAGCAAGGGTCGATCTCGCCGGAACGTGTACCCATGACAAGTCCTTCCAACGGTGTGTACCCCATGCTGGTATCGATGGATTTACCATATTGATCGCAGCAATGCTGGCGCCATTACCCAAATGACAGGTAATAAAACGCAGGTCGCTCATATGCTCGCCCATCATTTCGGCCGCCTGCTGGGCTACATATTTATGGGAAGTTCCATGGAAGCCATAGCGGCGCAGTCCGTATTTGACATACATTTCGTAAGGCAGGCCATACAAATAGGCAACTTTTGGCATAGTCTGATGGAACGCCGTATCAAAAACAGCTACCTGAGGAGTATTATACATCAGGCGCTACAGGCTTTGATACCATACAGGTTCGGCGGATTTGTGCAGCGGCGCAATCTCAGCGCAGGCCTCGATCCCGTTCAAAACATCATCGCTGATCAGTACCGAATCGGTAAAGCGTTCGCCGCCGTGCACTACACGGTGGCCAACAGCATCGATTTCATCCATACTGTCAATAACGCCATATTCTTCATTAGTCAGAGCATCCAGCGCCATCTGGATGCCAACGGAATGGTCAGGTATCTCGGCGCTGATATCTACTGTGTATTTGCCCGTAGGCGTGTGTTTGAGAACAGAACCTTCCATACCGATCCGTTCGATCAGACCTTTGGCCAGCACCTGCTCGCCGTTCATATTAAGAAGCTGATATTTAATTGAGGAGCTACCGCAGTTGACAACGAAAATAATCACAGTTTTCCTCCATTTGTGCAAAATTTAGCTTGCGCTCATAGCACGTTTTATTATATCATAAAGTGCTATTTAATGAAACAATTATAGCCAATTCCAGAATAATGTAGCTATTATGCCATTTATGACATATTAACGTCACAATTAAAATACAGGTTTTAACCCCTTTTGGCAACTTATTTTTGACGAATTTTTGACGAATGCAAAATAACCTCCTCATAATTGGGGAGGTTATTTTATGCAATCTTTATTTATGATGATGATGTTTCCCAGCTCTCCACAGATAAAAAACTTTACCTGCTCCGGCATCAGGATCATTGATATACGCTTTGGCAAATTTAACGTACTGAGCAACATCTTCTCCCCATAGGTGAGAATAATCGCTATGCAGCATATTCATTAAATAATACCAGTCGTACTTATTGGCATGTACACCGTTCTGATCCATAACACGGGTAGTTTCTTCTACTGTCCAATGTTCTCCGGTAGTACCGTCAACATTTTTCATTTCCGAAACGGCCTTTTTAGCAAGGTGTTCATCAAAGTGCGGACCATAAGCTATACAATGAATTTTCATCATTATAGCTTCGTAATCTTCCTCATCGATGACTTTGATTTTTTCTAATGCATAGCAAACAATATCGTCAACCTGTTCTTCTTTTAATTGGTCACCGTCAATATGCTCTGCATAATGATCGTACTTATGCATTATCTTCCCCGTCCTTCTTTTTAGGTTTTTCCGAAAGATTTTCAAGCACTTTCTTTGCAACCTTTTTAGCTATTTCCTGACCTTCTCTACTTGAAAGAAAGGCTATTGTAAAGCCAATCAATAAATTGCCCATTGCCAACGCCTCATTTCTTTAAAGTAACAGACGATGGAGTAACTGTAGGCGGTGTAATTTGTGGCCATACAAAAGCTGTGCAGCAAAGATTATTACTGCGAACCACTGCTAAGGGCGGTTCTGTCATCACACGCAAATTATAAATTTTTCTGCTGCGGATTTGATCTGCTCTTACTCCGTCACCACAACGGTTAATCATTTGAATTACTGTCCCGCCTGTGCCATTTAAAATAACTACCGGCAGTGTATCAGCACCTGCAGGGATTGCCTGGGCAATTAACAAACAAATCTTTTCATTATTATTTATTGTCATCGCCGGAATTGTAATTTGCAATTCATTAGCAGCAACTGCCACCTCAGTACTGGCAACTAAATTAGGACATACTTTACATCCATTATTTCCACACATATTATCATCTCCTATAAAAAATAGGGCGGATTTCTCCGCCCTGTATCACGTCTTACGACGGAGCCTTACTTTTAAACCCCTTTAAACCATGTTGCAACCGCCGTTCAGGCTATTAATGCCCAAACCATTGATAATGCCGGCATTCGGGCAAACTGCGCCAATACCAGTAACCTCAGGTTTCGGAAGCATACGGCAAGAGATAGAAGCCAGTTGAGCTTCTACAGCGTTGAATTTAGCATCACTGTATACGCGGTTTTCCAGAACGACATTTTTCGTACGTTCCTGAGCAAGTTGATCACGCAGGTTTTGATACTCATAAAAGTCAATCTTCGTACCGAGTGCAGAGAAGCCAGCCATAGTTTGCTCTTGGGTTTGACGAGCAGTATTCTCAATCAAATATTGAGTACGCGCGCTGTCGATGATTCCCTGTTTTTCTACCTGGCAATTAGATACAGCATTGCAACCATATGCAGGAGCAGCACCGTTATTGTTCCAACCACCACGATTGCCTAAAAAAGCAGCAAACAGGATAATCAAGAAGATAGCAATCCCCCAAGTGTTAAAACCGCCATAATATTTTTCGTCCATCTGCAAACAACTCCTTTCTTGATATTTTATTTATCACATCAGCGTTTAAGCTGTTGTAATCCTGCACGTAACCTTGCTAAATTATCATTTGCCTGTTGCCCTTGATTAATATCAGGCTGAACAGTTCCGCCGGATTCCTGTAAATCACCGACTATATTTTTTACTTTGTTAAGATCTACACCAGCAGCCTTAGCAATAAATCCAGCCATAGGATTATTTAAATATCCATTGACCTTAGTTACAATGTCTGAACTAACACCATTCTTAGCCAAAGCATTTAGCGCATCACCCTTACTATTGACCTTGTTCGCTACATTCATCGCCGTCGCCCATGCTTCCGCAAGGCGGTTCGTGTCCTGCTGGTTTAGTCTCAGCATTTGTGCTACAGCTTGTGGATTGATCATTTTTAAGCACCTCGATTTCACGCTTCATATTCTGCATTTCTTTCAACATATCTGCCATAAGCTGGGTCTGTTCCTGCTGTATCTCTTCCGACGTTTTCGGTGGAGTGATTACTTTAAGTTCAACAAGCTTGTTATAATATTCATTACTGATTTTTTCTAACTCATCATACGCACTTTGAGTAACTCCGATCCTCTGCCGGTTTCCGTAAAAATCAACCTGAATAATATTTGTTCCATCTACAATGCAAGTCATCGTTTGTGGATATGTAGTAAGTACAGAACTGCTTGTAATTCCTAAATTCATATTGCCACTCATAGTCTTGCCTCCGTTCATTTATCTTAACTATATTATCCGTTAAATCAGCTCTTATAATCCGTCAACATTCCCTCATAATTCCCTAATATGGGCATAAAAAATAAGGCAGCCACAACTATTATGTGACTGCCTTTAATGCTCTCTTAACTGAATTATACGCCTGCTGCAGATCTCTTTCGACCGTTTGCACTGACGTATCTATTTTCATTGCTATTTGATAGTTTTTAAGATCGTGAATAAATTTGAGTTCTATAATTTCTATTTGCCGCGGCGTTAGTTTGGCTTCTGAAATGATTGCTTCAAATTCCTTTCGTGTGGACTGCGAAAGCCAATCTCTTGCCTGCAAACGGCAAGTATCCATATAATCACCTGCTCGCTGCTATTGTCCCAACTAATACCCCTCCGATAAATCCCCATAAAGCCTTCTGTTTTTGTTTCAATTCACTTTTGGATTGTTCTTTCTTTATTTGTTCGCTCAACGTCTGTAAGGATTTGTTTTGCTCTGCTATTGTTTTTTTGGAGTTCGACAATGATTCCTGCGCAAGCATTAGCTCGCTCCTTATCTTCTGATAAGATAAACGCTGCTCTTCGATTAGCTTCTTCAGCTCGTTCGAGTTCATCTGCTGCAGTTCCAACGTGTTCGACAGCTCGGTCAATAGAAATTCCTGTCTGTCGATTATCGTCTGCAATTCGCTGAACTGTTCCCTGGACATCGTTATTGTTTCCGGAAGTTCCTCTGCCGAGCATATAGCAGGCAGTGATACAAGCAATAATAACGACCACAATAATACAATACCGATGATTATATATTTTTTCATACACGATTTTCACTCCATGTACATTATTTTCCTATTTTGACAGCCATATTCGCTACTTGCGCCGTTTTAGTCCGTTGCTTTACTATTTACTTTTACAACAGTTTTTTCTCGGCGCACGAGCTAAATATGAACAAGGTTATTCTGATATTACAGGCCAAACCAACTATGCAACGCACCTAAAGCAAAGCCGATAATCATACCGGTCCAAAAAACTTTGCTCGCTAAATATTCTTTTACTTTTTCCATATTAGTCACCTCCTTATATAATCTTTACCAATTATGATGCCACCAGATCGCCTTGCCCCTGATGACCTGCCCGCCTGGTTTCAGTTCTCCGTCGCCTGGCACATCTGGCAATTTCCACAAGTCCCAGCGTTCAAAAGTAGTTGCCGGGCCGTAGTCGTCTAAGTCTGCTGCTTCTGCATGTGTCATTACAGTATCGGCATTAATGTCCAATCCAAGCTCCTCACACAGTACAGCTACAACTTTCGCCATACTATCTATCTGTAACTCTGTCGGTGGCACGTTGCCAAAGTCGATACTTCCATCAGCATAGGCTACAGCATCTACACAGCACGCTAAAGCAATCCCAATAGCTCTAGAATTGCGCCGCCATGTATGAGCCTTATATTCAGTTAAATCATCGGTTGTCGCCATAACAGCGCCGTCGCTGTCAATGTTTAGGTGATAGTCACTAAAAAACTGGTGATAATTACCAGCTGACCAATGTAGATAGATCTTATCAATATTACCTCTAGCCCTTGCTGCTAACTGCCGTAGCTCATCTAAAGTGATTCTTTTTGTCACCATTATTCTCTGCCTCCTTTTCAAATGGATCAGGCACTCCATTCTCGTTTTTGTCTACTAAACTCGTAGCTATAAAAGTCACAAATGCAACCATAGCCGGACCTGTGATCTCTCTTATCAGCGCCAGCAGGTCAGACATAACAATCTTATCCAACCACAACCACATATACATCCACGCAGCGTAATAGGTCAGTATAAGTAAAACGACTGCAATAAAATAGCCTACAATGACAGCCATTATTTTTGGCGACATTGAGGCTACTTTGTTTCTGGCACTCACTATTAAGTTTTTTATTTTCTCAAGCATTTATTACACTCCCCACGTTCATTATCAGGAGATTTTTGCGGCAGCTGTAATGCTTTATGGTACAGCTCTGTGATTGCTCCATTACCACCAAGTGCTTTATAACAGCTATACATATCAGTTATATTTTCCAAGTTATATAGCGGTATAAATCCATCTTCCTCAGACTTATGATAAATTCCTATGATCTCTGTCCTGAGCAGACTGCGTGTCGCATTATGAAGGGCTTCTGTTTTCTTGCCTCGTTCCTCTACCTGCTTTTTGTAGTTTGAATATATCTTCCAAGCTACACCGATAAATCCGCTCTGTACCAACAGACTTATCACCATAAATACATTTGCTTGTAAATCCATTTCACACCTCTAGTCTAAGGTAATAGCGTCCAATTCCTCTTTGCTTGATGCTGCGGCTACCTCTGCCTGCTTACTCCAACCTTGTTGTTTGCAAGCGCCCACGTGGGACGATAAGTCAGCACACCATGTATATACCTGCGAAGCATTAAGATACTGTATTGTTTTAATAGTTTCACCATCTTTATACCCCCGTACCGGACAGCCGTCAGGATATTCATTTTTAAATCGTTCAGTGCTTACGTTCAGCGCAATCCCCTGCATCGTAAGCTGCGTGTCCTTATCGCTATCATATCTTACTATCTCACCAGTGCATTCAGATATAAAACCGCCTGTGATTTTACTTTCAGTCCAAGCGTCTACCGCTGACAGCTTGATAGCTTTAAGTTCTTCCAATGTAGGCTCAGGTTCTTCTGGCAGGGCTATAACCTCGTAGTAAGGTCCTACATCAGCTATCGTCGCATTATTCTCATTACACCATTGGGCTGCAGCAAAATATAAATCTTCATCATAATTCTCTTTATAAAATTTAGTTCCTATCATCATAGAAGCTCCTTCCGGTACATCAATTCCATTTTCCTATCGCAAACCAACGTGTAGTTGATCTAGCTTTAAACGAAGTAAGGTTTAAATCTTGAACATAGAATCTCTCAGCATCAGAGTCGTCATCTGAACCACTTGTAGAATCTACGACGTTAATTACCTGCGGTAAAATACTAAATGCAGCAGGAAATGTAACGGTACTCCAATTTCCCTTCCCCCAACACATTAAAAACACCATTATTGTATTTTATATAACCAGTAGATTCAGAAAAAGTCGCTTGAAGAAATGCTTCCGTCATCTCCTGTTGACTTTATAAGACTTATTTCGTCGCTGCCAATACTTGCTTTATTTGCTTCATAGCTGGCTTTACTGCTAAATACATTTACTTTTGTCAATCCAGTTTCTGTTGCCATTAAATATCACCACCGTATTCTATAATTACCCAACCATTAGATCCGGTCCCGCCAGTTCCACCTGTACCCAAGATATTATTGGTACTACTACCGCCTTCACCACCGGCGCCACCTGAACCATAACCTGTCCCAGCACTGCCATTAGTTCCAAACACGGCACATATACCACCACCACCGCCACGAGCGGATATGCCAAAAACAGACGAAGCATTACCATCAGAACCATTCTGAGCAGCATTTTGTTCCATATTACCTCTGCCACCGCTACCGCCGGCACCACCTGAACCTACAACAGCACTGTAATTTGTTGCGGTAACATTTATAGTTTGTTCCAACAGCTCGCCATTTCCGCCGCTACCACCTGTACCGTTATACATACCGCCACCGCCGCCACCGCCGCCGCCAGCAATTTGTGCTTTAGCTCTAGACACACCTGCGGGGATATTGATAGTATAAGTTCCCGGCGTTCTATACTCTAATTTCGTATACGCAACACCTTCTTCAAGGTCTACAGTAATGGTTTCAGCTGAATCAAATGATACAGAGATATTTTCTTTATGATAAAAGACCCCTGCATAAGTACAGGTTATATTATATGTTTTTGTTTCATCATACGACTCAGTAAAATACAGGCGTGCTGCATTGTCGGTAGTCATAGTAGTTCCGTTTACTGTAACCTCGGTATTCTTTATCTGGCTACCGTCAGGAGTAAACAACATCAGCACCACAGTGTTTTGCTTGAAGTATTCGCCATAACAAGCACTATCAGAATGATAAGTTCCATATAGTTCTCCGTTGTAATAAATTTTATACATACTACCACACCTTTAGCATAACGCTTGAACCGGTTTCAACTGTAATGTTTCCGCTTGAATCAGGTGATACTCCATTTACTGTTTTAACCGGTGACAGCTTTGTAATAGCTTGTTTTGTCCTAAGAGGCGTCATCATTTTAGCATTATTAGTTCCTGCTTCTGCCTCTGATTGTGTAGCAATGCTTGGCAAATCATCGTATAACGAATTAATAGCATCTCTTATTTTTTCAACTGTTATTAGCCCGTCAAGCTTTCATTTTCCCTCACCTCAAATCGTCAGAACAAAGCCGGCAAACTTCTCCGTACTTTGGATTATGATATTACTGCCACTTTCAACTACGTCTACCATAACACTCTCATAGGTACTGCTATTAGTACGATACATACCAAGGAAGTGTTTTCCTGAAGCTGCTAAGGTAAATGGATAGTAGCCGTTTGATAATGTTCCCCAGTTGGCGCTACTTGCTGTAAATTCAGTTTTGGTTACTGACGCAGCACCGGTAACAGCTTCTGTTATTTTATTATCAACTTCGGTTTTCGTATAAGCATCAGTAATACCATAGCCAGATAATGTCGTCTCAGGCCTTTGTTTACTGCTAGCTAAAT
>ENA-OQAB01001756-OQAB01001756.1-human-gut-metagenome-genome-assembly--contig:-NODE-1756-length-9992-cov-1.878358_pt1 | contig 9992 bp, 10 predicted proteins | sample MGYA00242490_ERZ504517 | MGnify/ENA primary metagenome ERZ504517 (study PRJEB26092, sample SAMD00036298) | human gut metagenome | host: Homo sapiens | study: EMG produced TPA metagenomics assembly of... | reverse complement strand
TGATCGATCGCTTCCGCCAGCGACATGCCATCCACACGGAGAACGGAAGTATCAATCAGACCGCCTTTTGCCAACTCTGCCAGGATAGCAATGATGCCACCCGCACGGTTAACGTCCTGAATATGATATTTTTGAGTATTCGGAGCGACTTTACACAGGCAGGGTGTCTTGCGTGACAGCATATCGATGTCGTCCATCTTGAAATCGACTCCTGCCTCATGTGCCACGGCCAACAGGTGAAGCACCGTATTGGTAGAACCGCCCATCGCAATATCCAGCGTCATGGCATTGAGGAATGCCTGACGGGTAGCTATGCTGCGAGGAAGTACACTTTCGTCACCTTCTTCATAATATTTCATTGCATTTTCCACAATCAGTTTGGCAGCATCTTCAAACAGTTTCGTACGATTTTCGTGCGTAGCCACGATTGTGCCGTTTCCCGGAAGAGCCAAGCCGATAGCTTCATTCAGACAGTTCATCGAGTTTGCCGTAAACATTCCGGAACAACATCCGCAGGTAGGACAGGCATTCTGTTCGATATTCGCTACTTCCTGATCGCTTACACTGTCGTCCGCCGATTTAATCATGGCATCGATCAAGTCCAGATGCTGACCGTTCCACTCTCCGGCTTCCATCGGTCCGCCGGATACAAATACGGTAGGGATATTCAGGCGCATGGCAGCCATCAGCATCCCTGGGGTAATCTTATCGCAGTTGCTGATACATACCATTGCATCCGCCTTGTGCGCATTGACCATATATTCTACGCTGTCCGCTATGATATCACGGGAAGGAAGCGAGTAAAGCATTCCGTCATGTCCCATAGCGATACCGTCATCAATAGCAATCGTATTAAATTCCGCAGCGAAGCATCCCAGCTTCTCAATTTCCGCCTTCACCAACTGCCCGATTTCATGCAGGTGCACGTGTCCCGGAACAAATTGTGTAAACGAATTGACGATAGCGATAATGGGTTTCCCATCTGATTTTTCTTCATGCCGTTGGCTGCCCATAATGCGCGGGCTCCCGCCATGCGACGGCCTTGTGTACTAAACGAACTGCGAATTGCTTTTTCATTTCAATCTATCTTTTAATTAAAGAGCCTCCCTCACATCAGTGAGAAAGGCTCCAAATTCTATCTTTTATGGTACGAATACATACACAAAACCTTTCTCACGCTCTTGATGGCACCACCACGACGCGAATAATATGCAGAACTGCTAGGTTTAATAGATGTATGTAATATATTCATATCTTCTTTTCTTTATTTTCGTGCATGCAAAGGTAAGGGCTTTTTTATTATCTCCAAACAAATCGAAGAAAAAAATCACTAAAAAGCGAATAATCGTAAGAAAAGAACGGTAATAAACCTAAATTTTATCACTTAAAGGTTGAATTTGCAACTATCAGTTAGTAGAGAATGACTGTCCATTTCTGACAAAAGCGCTTAATAATCTGAAATTTACTCCGTATGCCCCCGGTAGCAAGCAAATTATTCGTATCTTTGTCCACCCTAAATAAGGGATTTATTAATTAGAAACTATAAATATCAGATGGAAACAGTAGAAAACAAGTACATCACCGTTGCATATAAGCTATATACAGTGGAAGATGGTGAAAAAGAATTGTTCGAAGAAACAAATGCAGAACATCCTTTTCAGTTCATTTCAGGATTAGGCACAACGCTCGAAAGCTTCGAGAACCAGATAACAGCTCTTTCCAAGGGTGATAAATTCGATTTTACCATTCCGGCAGATGAAGCTTATGGAGCCTACGATGAGCAACATGTATTTGATCTTCCTAAAAATATCTTTGAAATAGATGGCAAGTTCGACAGCGAACGCGTAACAGAAGGCAGCATTGTACCTTTGATGACCGGAGACGGTCAACGCGTAAACGCCAGCGTCGTAGAAATCAAACCGGATGTAGTAGTAGTTGACCTTAACCACCCATTGGCAGGCGCTGACCTGATCTTTGAAGGTGAAGTAATCGAAAGCCCGTCCTGCTACCAACGAAGAAATTCAGGAACTGGTGAAGATGATGAGCGGTGAAGGTTGCGGTTGCGGATGCGACAGCTGCGGCAGCGACTGTGGCGATGACTGCGGTTGCGAAGGCGGACACTGCCACTAATTTTAAGTAATAGGTAATAAGTATTAAGTATTAATTCCATGCGGTATATAGGCGGAAGTTAATACTTAATACTTTTTTATGCCGTTATTCCAGCTATTACCTATTACTTATTACTTGTTACTTATTACCTGTTAACATCCTCCTTTGTGCGTCATGATATCAAGCACCATCTTATCCGTTTCGTTCATGGCCTGCGAGCCGATTCTTGTCAAGTTACGAATGCTTTGATCGACATCTTCGTCAATAATGCCTTCTACAGAAGTCACACAACGGTCCTCCATTGCCATCATAGCAGATAATACGGCTGTTGAGACTCCGGTTGTTACTTTGAGTGCGCAGCTCGGTTTTGCACCGTCGCAAATCATTCCCGTCAGGTTGGCAATCATGTTTTGAACGGCAAAGGCTACCTGATTATAGTTTCCACCCATCAGCCAGGTGATTCCGCAACTGGAACCCGTGGCAGCTACTACACAGCCACACAAGGCAGAGAGACGTCCCAAACTTTGTTTAATATAGATTACAGTGAGATGACTCAGCATTAAGGCGCGAATCAGTTCCTCTTCGGTTTTACCATTTTCTTCGGCAAATACGACAACGGGAAGTGTGGCGGATATGCCCTGATTGCCACTGCCGGAGTTACTCATGACGGGAATCATTGCACCGGCCATTCTGGCGTCGCAAGCGGCGGAAGTATAAGATAGTATATGAGAGAATACGCTGTCACCCATCACTTTATGTTCATACGTTCCACGGAGCATCTTACCTAAAGAATGCCCATAATTACCTTTAAAGGCTTGCTCGGCGGCTGCTTTGTTCAGACGTGCCGTATCGAGAATAAAACGGATTTCATCCAGAGGGGATGTCAGGGCAAAATCATAGACTTTGCGCAGATTCAGTTCCAGTGAAGCGTCTTCTTCCTCTTCATTGGCAGTCTGTTGCTTGTCAAGCAGTACTTTTTCATCCGTAGCTATATAGACAAAGGTAGTATGTCCGCCGGCAATCACAGCCGTCGCTTTTTGGCTGCCGGCTGTGCAGATTACTTCGATGTACAGTTTTTCCGTAATATCTTCTTTGAGAGAAATACAGATTCGCTTCTCTGCGATAAACAGTTTGCCTTGTTCTACTGCCTCCGGTGTGCAGTCTCTCAACACTTCCAATTGATATTCCGATCGGCCGATCAACGCTCCCAAGGCTACAGCTATAGGAAGTCCGACCATATCTGTGCCGGGGATACCGACTCCCATTGCATTCTTTAATATATTGGCACTCAATAACACCTCAATCTTTTCCGGTTTCATTCCTAATGTTTCAGCAGCTTTAGCTACACAAAGCGCTACCGCAATGGGTTCCGTACACCCTATCGCCGGAATCACCTCTTTTTTGATCAAGTCTATTATCTGTTTTCTTTCCGATTCAATCATACCCTATAAGGCTTTAGTTTCCACAAAAGTAGAAAATTCTTTTTTATCAAACATCCATTAGTGAACAAATAAAATTGCAAATTGTTATAAAATCTTCCAAGAACCGAACTTTAACAGTTAGAATAGTAGAAAAATGAAAGCAAAACACGGTATTCTTTATTTGCTGCTAGCCATTTTCTCTTCTTCTTGCATTCGCGAAGAAGCTCCCAATGCAGAGGCAGACATACTCAGTTGCAGATTGCCGGGAGTAGTCATGACAACGAGTCCGATTATCACTAATAATTCCATCAATATATTTGTAGGACCGGGAACGGACATTTCATCCCTTGCACCCGAATTTACATTGACTCCGGGAGCCACTATCGATCCTCCCAGTGGGACGGCTAGAGATTTCCATTCGCCTCAGCAATATACCGTTACGGCTGCCGATGGCTTTTGGAAGAAGAAGTACACCGTATCCGTTATTGATACGGAACTTGCTACTATTTACAATTTTGAGGATACGCTCGGCGGACAGAAATACTACATCTTCGTAGAACGGGAAGGAGAAAAAGTGGTGATGGAATGGGCCAGCGGAAACGCAGGTTATGCAATGACCGGAGTTCCCAAGACAGCCGACGACTATCCGACTTTTCAGTTTGCAAACGGAAAAACCGGAAAATGCCTGTCCTTAGTAACCCGCAGTACCGGATTCTTCGGTAGCATTATGGGAATGCCTATCGCAGCCGGGAACCTGTTTATCGGCTCTTTTGATGTAGGAAATGCAATGAGCAATCCACTGAAAGCGACCAAATTCGGTCTGCCTTTCCGGCATATACCAACTTATCTGGCAGGCTATTACAAGTATAAAGCCGGAGATCAGTTTACAGAAGGCGGCAAACCCGTCAGTGGCAAACGGGATATATGCGATATTTATGCCATCATGTATGAGACCAGTGAATCTGTGCCGACTCTTGACGGAACGAATGCTTTCACCAGTCCCAACCTGGTTTCAATAGCACGCATTGACGACGCCAAAGAGACGGACGAGTGGACATACTTTAAACTTCCCTTCCATATGTTATCCGGAAAATACATAGATAAAGAGAAGCTAACAGCAGGAAAGTATAATGTAGCTATCGTATTCACTTCCAGCCTGGAAGGAGATCATTTTAACGGAGCAATCGGAAGTACATTGTTGATTGATGAAGTCGAACTAATCTATCGCTCGGAAGACTGATTCCATTCGACCAACGATCTGATAGCAGCTATGGAAGGCAGAACAGAGCAACTATAATGAAATAACTAATGATTTAATAATAATGAAAAGATGAAAATCCATTCCTATATATTCAGTTTACTCGACCTGTCTGGTAATAGCCCTCCCCGGCTATTCACAGGTTGACAGAAACGAAACGCTTATCCGTTCCGCTCTTCACGGACTGGAATATGAAATCAAAGCAGGGTTCAGCATCGGCGGTACAGCCCCGCTCCCGCTGCCTGTCGAAATCCGTTCGATTGACGGCTACAACCCAACGCTGGCTATCAGCATCGGAGGAGAAGTAACCAAATGGTTTGCCGTTCAAAACAAGCTCGGAGTCATTGTAGGGCTGCGGCTGGAGAATAAAGCCATGACAACGGAAGCCACCGTCAAAAACTATAATATGGAAATCCTCGGACAGGGAGGAGAAAGAATCAGCGGTGTCTGGACAGGAGGAGTCAAAACCAAAGTCCACACTTCCGGACTGACAATTCCTCTAATGGCTACTTACAAGTTGAGCAACCGTTGGAATATTAAAGCCGGACCTTATTTCTCGTATCTGCTTTCAAGAGAATTTTCGGGGCACGTATATGAAGGATACCTGCGTGAAGGCGACCCCGTAGGCCCCAAAGTCGAATTTACGGATGGTAAAATCGCTACTTATGACTTCTCGGACGACCTGAGACATTTTCAGTGGGGCCTGCAAATAGGAGCCGGATGGAGAGCATTCAAACATCTCAATATATATGCAGACCTCACCTGGGGATTGAATGATATCTTCAGAAATGACTTTCAGACCATTACTTTTGCTATGTATCCGATCTACTTGAATATCGGATTCGGATATGCTTCTAGCTGACCAAAGACGGATTAATCCTTACCGGATTCCTCCACCTGCTTCACACCGGAGAAAGCAACTTTCACGGTCTGCTTCAATGCAGGTACTTTTACCTGAATATTCATTGTAGCATTTCCACTTTGCACCGTTCCTTCTATACTGGTGGCACAGGTACCCAGAGCAGCGGCATCCCCCTGAAAAGTAAGGTCTTGCTGTCCGGTGAAAGTCGAAACGTCCGTTTCCTTTTTCACTGCACACTTGTCTATCACGATATCGCCGAACTTTAATATGTTTCCGTTTATAAACAGTTCAAATTCCTTCAGTTCCATCTTTACTTCCGTATCACTGACCTGGGAGAAAGTAATAAACTTCGGAAGTCCGTCGGCAATCACAACTTCCTGGTCAGAGCCATCGGGCAGCATTGAAATATCGAGATTTCCCCAATACGTTCCCACCACATCGGGAGCAGTCACCACAGCCTCTTCTTCCGGAGGAGTCGTTTCATCATTGACCGTATTATCATCATCACTGCTACAAGCCGTCAAAAGAGAGACAGAGCATATCAATGCCCACAAATACAATAGATTCTTTTTCATAATTTTCGGGTTTAGTTATTAAATAATCGTCATTTATAAACTAAAAGAGGAAAAAAGGGTTCAATTTGCTTCCTTTTCCGAAGATATTTTGAATTCACAACCTTCTTATCAAAAACTTTGTTATATTTGCATAGAGTAATTTTAAAAAGCCACAACTATGTTTAATTCATTTGGCAACATCTTTCGGCTCACCAGCTTCGGCGAGTCTCATGGAAAAGGAGTTGGGGGAGTAATTGACGGATTTCCTGCCGGAATCACAATCGACGAAGAATTTGTACAACAAGAACTTAATCGTCGCCGTCCGGGACAATCCATCCTCACCACACCACGCAAGGAAGCGGATAAAGTGGAGTTTCTTTCAGGCATCTTCGAAGGCAAATCAACCGGATGTCCTATCGGATTTATCGTTTGGAACGAGAATCAACATTCCAATGACTACAATAACCTGAAAGAGGTATACCGCCCTTCACACGCGGATTACACCTACAAAGTGAAGTACGGCATCCGTGATCATCGCGGCGGCGGACGTTCTTCTGCCCGCGAGACTATTTCACGCGTAGTAGCCGGCGCATTGGCTAAATTAGCCCTTCGCCAGTTAGGAATCAGCATCACAGCTTATACATCGCAAGTCGGTGCCATCAAATTGGAAGGCACTTATTCCGACTATGATCTCGACCTGATCGAAACAAACGATGTACGTTGTCCGGACCCTGAAAAGGCGAAGGAAATGGCAGACCTTATATATAAGGTAAAAGGCGAAGGCGATACCATCGGAGGTACGCTGACCTGTGTCATCAAAGGATGTCCTATCGGATTGGGGCAACCTGTGTTCGGCAAACTGCACGCTGCCTTGGGCAACGCCATGCTCAGTATCAATGCCGCCAAAGCCTTCGAATATGGCGAAGAATTCAAGGGACTGAAGATGAAAGGCTCCGAGCAGAACGACGTATTCTTCAACAACAACGGACGGATTGAAACGCATACCAACCACTCCGGAGGTATTCAGGGAGGAATCAGTAACGGACAGGATATTTACTTCCGTGTAGTATTCAAACCGATTGCTACCCTGCTGATGGAGCAGGAAACGGTGAACATCGACGGCGTAGATACGACACTGAAAGCCCGCGGACGTCATGACGCCTGTGCTACTGCCACGTGCCGTACCTATCGTAGAAGCAATGGCTGCCATGACCATCCTTGATTATTATCTGTTGGATAAGACAACGCAGCTTTAATAAGTATCAATATGTCAATCTACCCATGTGCCAATACCTGCACTAAAAATCTGTCAGGCTATTGGCACATAGGCTAAATAAACCGCCAGTAAACTATTCATTATGAACGAAATTCAAAAATATATCGCAGCGAACGAACCGAAGATTATGGAGGACCTGTTCAGCCTCATCCGTATTCCCAGTATCAGCGCCCTGCCGGAACATCACGACGATATGCTGGCTTGCGCCCAACGCTGGGCACAACTACTGCTCGAAGCCGGAGTGGAGGAAGCATTGGTGATGCCTTCCAAGGGTACCCGATTGTTTCGACAAAAGATCGTTGACCCGAAGCCAAAACAGTATTGGTCTACGCCCACTACGACGTAATGCCTGCCGAACCGCTGGAACTGTGGAAAAGCCAGCCCTTCGAACCCGAAGTACGGGACGGATACATCTGGGCACGCGGAGCGGATGATGACAAAGGACAATCCTTTATCCAGGTCAAAGCCTTCGAATATCTCGTCAAGAACGAACTGCTGAAAAATAACGTCAAGTTTATCTTCGAAGGAGAAGAGGAAATCGGCTCTCCCAGCCTGGAAGCCTTCTGCGAAGAGCATAAAGAGCTGTTGAAAGCAGACGTTATCCTGGTTTCGGATACCAGCATGCTGGGTGCCGAACTTCCATCCCTCACCACCGGTCTGCGCGGACTGGCTTACTGGGAAATAGAAGTGACCGGACCGAACCGTGACCTGCATTCGGGACACTTCGGAGGTGCGGTAGCTAATCCGATCAATGTACTTTGCGAAATAATCAGCAAAGTAACAGATAAAGACGGAAGAATCACCGTCCCCGGATTCTACGATGACGTAGAAGAAGTGCCACAAGCAGAACGGGAAATGATCGCCCATATTCCGTTTGATGAGAAGAAATACAAAGAAGCCATCGGAGTGAAAGAACTCTTCGGAGAAAAGGGATACAGCACACTGGAACGCAACAGTTGCCGCCCGTCTTTCGATGTATGCGGCATTTGGGGAGGATATACGGGTGAAGGCTCCAAGACAGTCCTTCCTTCGAAAGCGTATGCGAAAGTTTCCTGCCGACTGGTTGCGCATCAGGATCATCACAAGATTTCGCAGATGTTTGCTGACTATATCTTACAAATGGCCCCCGACACTGTCCAGGTAAAAGTAACTCCGATGCACGGAGGACAGGGATATGTCTGCCCGATTTCCCTTCCTGCCTATCAGGCTGCGGAAAAAGGTTTTGAGATAGCTTTCGGCAAAAAACCGCTGGCAGTACGTCGTGGCGGAAGTATTCCTATCATTTCGACATTCGAACAGGTATTAGGAACCAAAACCGTATTGATGGGCTTCGGACTTGAATCGGATGCGATCCATTCACCCAACGAAAACTTCTCGCTGGACATATTCCGGAAAGGAATAGAGGCAGTGATTGAGTTCCATCAGGAATATGCGAAAAGATAAAGGCTGCCTATAGCCGCACGCAGGACACGAAGATAAAAGGAGAACGGTAGACAAGCGGATAAATCCTTTGCCTACCGTTCCTTTTTATTCAAAAAAGACCTCTTACCACATTAACTAAACTATCGACTACAATCACCGGAGTTTCGAAAAGGAAAGTAAATGATTGACTATCCTTCAAATCCTTCACGGCATCTCCTGCGTAAATTTCTCCTTTGGTCAAGGACAGTTTCTTCACCCCAGCCTTCGGACTAAAATCAATCTTCTTCAAATCCAGCCAAAACAGGTTCGGAGTTAAAGTAGACTCAAAGTAATACACTTTATTCTTCTGATCGGAAACGGAACGCCAGCGAGTAGAAGAAATGTGAGGCTTCTCCGGTGTATTGATACCAAACGGAACGGAGACATTGCGCATCACACTCAGCACACTGGGGACAGCTATCTTTGCATCGGCAGTCTGCGGAATGGCGTGAATGTAGAAAGAGGCACGCACAAAACGGTCGCTCGAACGGTTCGTTCCCGGCAACATCTGCAATCCACCCACTTCTTTCCAGTAATCATTGACAGCCAACTGCAATTCATAACGCGGAGAATTGGTCATCACCTGATATTCTTTCCCCTCATGGATACTCAGTTTGCCATCCAGATATTCGATCACTGCCGTGTTGCCTGTTTCATCGGTAATAGCCATGTGCAAAGTAGATTCCGGTCCCCCGTTCGGCATACGGGGAGCGTCAATACGGAAAGTCTCTTTTTTCATTTCATCTACCGCCTCACGCACCGTTGCAAAATTGTCAAGCACATATTGAGTCCAGATACTGATTCCCATTGCCGGACGGGTATCTCCGGGAAGTGAATAAACAGATTCCGGCAAGAAGAGCAAGCTTGCCACCAGTCCTTTTTCATTCATTCCGTCACAAGTACCTATATCATAGCCTGTTGCAATTACGCTTCCATATTTGGAAGTCCAGTTTACTGTTTTTTCTTTATTGTGTCCCGCACGCTGCATTCCACGTGGAAACACATAGATATTTGATCATTAAGTCTTCTTTCCAGTCCATTCGTGCGACCA
>ENA-OQAB01001754-OQAB01001754.1-human-gut-metagenome-genome-assembly--contig:-NODE-1754-length-10000-cov-3.499038_pt1 | contig 10000 bp, 8 predicted proteins | sample MGYA00242490_ERZ504517 | MGnify/ENA primary metagenome ERZ504517 (study PRJEB26092, sample SAMD00036298) | human gut metagenome | host: Homo sapiens | study: EMG produced TPA metagenomics assembly of... | reverse complement strand
CGATCTTGCTGAGCTGGTTGCCCATCCAGTCTTCGGTCTGATAGGCGTCGGAAATTTCGCCCTCCTTAAGATTGCGCAGGGCATTGTAGTCGTCGAGGCTCTTGCCACCGGCCCGGCCGAAATCTTCTTTCATGAAGCGTGTTTCGGTATAACTTGCTTCCCACCTTTGAGTAGTTCCAGCAAATCGTGGTGGTCACCACGCCGCCGTTCATCTTCGAATTATCGTCGTCGGAAAACTTCCGGGCCGCCTCCTCGAAAGTAATCGAATCCTTACGGATCAGGTTTGCGAGTACTGTCCCAGCATACGGGCCGGAGCCGCCAGCTCCTCGAGCGTATAGGAGGGTCGCAACACGATATGACGCGCATGGTACATACGCCCCTTCTGGTCGATCAACTGAATCAGGTGATAACCGTATTGCGTTTCGACGACCTCGGAAACCTGTCCCGGCTTCAGATCGGCCAATGCGTCCGCAAACTGCCGCACGAACCCGTCCAAAGGCTGGGGGTCCAGTTCGCCGCCACTGATGGCCGAACCGTCCATCGAATACATGCGGGCCATGATGTCGAAACGGGTCTGCCCCTTGATGATGCGCTCGCGCATATCCAGCAACCGCTCCTTGGTGCGCTGCTTGGCCTCCTTGATCGACGCCGGGAAACGGGTGATCTGGGCATAAACGTACTGTTCGGGGATAGTCGGCAGACTGTCCGGATCGGTCTTCTTGTAGTAACGCTCCACCTCGCCGGGAATCACCTTGATTTTCCCTACTACGGAACTCTGCATAGCCTGGGCGTATGCCTGCTCCTCGTAACGCTGACGCAGCATTTCGCGCACGTTGAAGATCGGCATATGCTGTTTGGTTTCGAGCGCGGCGATAGAACCCGCATCGTCGATGAGCGCCTGCAAATGGGCTTCCACCCGCTGTGCGATGCCCGAATAGCTGACATCCACCGAATCGATGAGCGCCTGATTGAACAGCAGCTTCTGCATCAGCAGTTGTTCGAGCGCTTCGTCGTGGGGATCGCGGTCCGAAGTGTAACCCTGCTGGCGGCGCTGTTCCACCAGCTCGCCCGCATATTCGTCCACCTCCGACCAGAGGATCGACGATCCGCCGACGACGGCCACCACGCGGTCCAGCATCACCTGCCGCTTCTGGGCGGCCCCTGCAAAAATCGCCAGCACCAACGCTGCGCAAAACAGAATCTTCTTGCTCATCAGTTCTCTATTTTTTCTTCTTCATGGATCTTCACTCTCCCCTCCTCGACCGCTTTTCGGTAAACCTCCTCGTCGTAGGCCCGAATGATCTCGTTCTGCCGCTGGTTGTAGAGGATGCGGCGCACGATCGCCTCGCTGCGCTCCAGCGGTTCGGGATCGCCCGGACGAAGCACGTCGCTTATTTCGAAATAGTAGCGCGAATGACCGTCGCTCATCTCCTGTACGGCCCGCGAGGAGAGCAGGGCGTCGTAACTCTGGTTGCGCAATGTGGGCAGATAGCCCAGAAACTCGGAGAAGGTCACCCACGAAGAGGAGAAATCGTTCAGTACGAAATTGTTCTTGGTACAGATGTCGGCGAACTCTTGCTGCCGGGATGAGCCGGGCTGCGTCATCAACTTGCGCAGCTTCGGCGCCTGCCGGTTGTTGGCGTCGAAGCGAACGATCCGCCCCTTGACCAGGGTTTGATTGACCTTGAAATCCGACGCGTGTTCACGGTGATAGGCAGCAATCTGATCGGCGGTAACGAGCGTATCGATGCGCTCCTCGATCAGATGCTGGTCGAACTTACGGATCAACAACGCCTGGCGGTACTCCTCGACCAGCGAATCGATGTCCTGCTCGGCATCGGAGAAAAGTTCTTCGGCCTCGTGCAATTTAAGCTGTTTGTGCACCCACTTTTCGACATAACGGTTTACGAAAGCCACGCTGTCCTCGCCGACCACTCCCTTCGGAATCGCAGCCTTAACCTCTCGCGCGTACAATTTTCTACCGGCAGCCTCGGCCAACACGACCCGACCTCCGCCCCAATAGCGGGGCACTTCCTGGCACCCTACCGCAAGTACGAGCAGCAGAACAGCTCCTATTTTGGCACAAAAACTCATAACTACAAGGGACAAAGATAATGAAAGCCGAGAGCCTAACCAAATTTATTTGAGTTAAGCCGAGGCGCATCCTATCGTCTAAAAAAAGATACTTTTTTACCCGAACCTAACGTACCGTGCATCCCGAATATTACATTACGCCCTAATTTATCGTATCGAAAAAACCGGATGCTCCGGTGCAGATAATCCGGGGAAAACCGGCACAGACAATACTTCTGCATGATACCCGCCGACGATCCCGCTCCTGCGGTACGCCGCAAAATAGCCCCCGACCGTCACAACAGGTTACCGGATCGTATTTTTATCCAACTTTTTCACCCGGGCCAGCAAACGGTAGATCATATAGCCCGATGCGGCGAAAAGCACGAGCGCAACGACGTAAACGATCGTATAAAGTGTATCGCTGCCGATAACCGAACGTATCGTGGCCCCGTCCAGTCCGACCATAATCAACAGGAAAGCCGCGCCGTTGTTCATGGCATGGAGCAGAACGACCGAAAAGATCGAATTGGTCTCGATGTAGATGAAACCCAGGATCAGGCCCATCACGAAAGCATTGACCGCCAGCGCCGGATGTCCGTGCAACACGGCGAAGAACGCCGACGAGAGGAACAAAGCCGCTACGACGCCGTACTTGGCCCGCACCGACTCGAGAATGATGCCCCGACAGAGGAACTCTTCCAACAGAGGAGCCATAACCACCAGCGTAATGATCGCCCAGAAGCCCCGGCCGTAAACTGCGGACGAAGGCATCGGAAGCAGCTCCACCACCGGTTCGATGACGATACCGGCAGCCAGCATCATCACCAGTCCCCAAAGCAGCAGAACCGGATTGAGGCCCCGCGCCGAAAAGCGCAGCGTCTTGCGCGTTCCGTGCCGCAAGCGGCGATAGAACAGCGTGAAAAGAATCATCAGTCCCATCGTCACCAGGTAGGTGAAAGCCGTAAAACGCGCCAGAGCGTCCTGTTGTTCGGGCGTCGGAGCGACGTTGCCGCGCAACAAGTCCCAGTCCGGAAAATCGAACCCGGCGAGACGGGCGGCAAGCAGTCCGACGAATTGCAGCAAATACCAGATTCCTACCAGAGCCAACAGGTCGATAAGGGTCGGAAATCGGTATTTATGAGCCGGTTGCGGCGTTTGTCCCCGATCGGATGTTCCGGGAGTATCCCCAACAGGAGCTTGCGGACGGACATCGGACGGAGTCGTGGAATCGGTATGTGCCATAGCTTCTATGTTTTATCTTCGGTATAAAGACCTGTTTTACGCTTCGAAGATAGGCATTTTTCAGGTATCGTTATGGTTTTTCCCGATAAAATTCGTATTTTTGGCCGATTATAACCCGTTAAAATCAGCAAACATGGCAAAGGTCATCGCATTGGCCAATCAGAAAGGCGGCGTGGGCAAGACGACCACGGCCATCAACCTCTCGGCGTCGCTCGCGCTGCTGGGCAAGAAAGTTCTCCTGCTGGACGCCGATCCGCAGGCCAACGCCACGTCGGGACTGGGCTTCGATATCAACCTGGAGGGCATTTACGAGTGCATCACCGGAGCGAAGACGGCGGCCGACGTAATCCTCCAAAGCCCGGACGTAAAGAACCTCTGGCTGCTCCCCTCGTCGATCGACCTGGTGGCCGCCGACACCGAGCTACCGAAGATGGAGAACGGACACCACGTGATCCGCCGCATCGTGGAGAGCGTGCGCGACCGTTACGACTATATCCTGATCGACTGCTCCCCCTCGCTGGGCTATACGACGGTGAATATCCTTACGGCCGCAGACACGGTGCTGATTCCCGTACAGTGCGAATACCTCGCGCTCGAAGGGCTCTCGAAGCTGCTCAACACCATCCGCATCGTCAAGAACGGACTGAACCCGGCGCTCGAAATCGAAGGCTTCGTGCTGACGATGTACATGCGCAACCGCCTCAACAACCAGGTGGTGAACGAAGTTCGCAACCACTTCGGAGAGCTGGCCTTCGACACAATAATTCAACGCAATATCCGTTTAGGAGAAGCCCCCTCGCACGGAAAACCCGTCATCTTGTACGATGCTTCCGCCGTCGGGTCGGCTAATTACCTCACGTTGGCCAAGGAGCTCCTGAAACGCAACCGCAAAAGCAATCAAAAAGCAAAATAGCATTATGAAACAGAAGGGATTAGGACGCGGTCTGGACGCCATTTTCGGGAGCGAACACCTGGATGCCAGGCTCAAACCGATGACCGAAATGGCGGAGATCTCCGTTTCGGCGATCTTCCCCAACCCCACGCAGCCGCGCACGGAGTTCGATGAAGAGGCGCTCGAAGAGCTGGCCGACTCGATCCGCACGCTGGGCGTAATCCAACCCATCACGGTCAAACGCACCGACGACGGACGCTACCTGATTATCAGCGGCGAACGCCGCTGGCGGGCCGCCCGCAAAGCCGGACTGGAGTCCCTGCCCGCCTATATCCGCGAAGTGGACGACGAGAACCTGCATGCTATGGCCCTGGTGGAGAACATCCAGCGCGAAGACCTCAACGCCATCGAAATCGCCCTGGGAATGCAGCGGCTGATCGACGAATGCAACCTCACGCAAGAGGCGCTCTCGGAAAAGGTCGGCAAAAAAACGCTCGACGGTGTCGAACTACATGCGCCTTTTGAAACTGCCCAACGAAGTACAACTCGCCCTCAAGGAGGGGCTTATCTCGATGGGACACGCCAAAGCGATCGCCGGAGCTCCCGAAGAGTTGCAACTGCGCCTGCTCAAAAAGTGCATCCGCAAGGGACTCTCCGTGCGCCAGATCGAGGAACTGGTCCGCGCACTGACCGACCCTGCGGCAAAACCCGCAGCTCCGGCCGAAGACGAGGAGTATCCCGAATCGTATGCGCGGCTGGTGGAGCAGCTCGAAAAATTCTTCTCGCAGGAGATCAGCATCAAACGCTCGAAAAACGGCGGCGGTCGCATCGTGATCGACTTCTCGGACGACCGGGACATCGACCGCTTCATCGAAAAATTCGAGAAAAGAGGCGCTTCCGCCGAAATCCGCAACAATAAATAGATGAAACACACCCGGGGATATATCCGTCTGTTGGTGCTTTTCGCCTTTCTCGCATTGTGCGGAGCAGGCGAAGCATCGGCCCAAGTTCCGTTGGACCGTTACCGTAGCGCGAAAACTTTCGTGCGCAGCGGTCTGATGCCCAAACCGGACAGCCTGGCCAAAAACCATCTTACGGACTCTCTGCTACTGATGCGGGTGGACTCTCTGCTTCAGGACAGTACCCTGCGCGATTCGCTGCTGCGTTCGGGCATCGATTCGCTGCGGCTCCGGGATTCGCTGGCTGCGAGACTGCACCCGCAATTCGTCCCCGACTCGGCCCTGCTTCTGAAAACCGACTCCCTGCCCGCAGCACTCGGAGCGCCCGACTCGCTCGCAGGCCGAAAAGACCTCCGCCCCCGGCGCGATACCATCTCGCTGTCGGGCGTAAGTTGGATCTCGCTGGTAGCGCCCGGTTTCGGACAGATCTACAACAAGCAATATTGGAAGCTGCCGATCCTCTACGGAACGGTAGGTGCGGGACTGACCCTCTTCTTCCACGAAAACAACACCTACAAACCTCTCAAACGACAATACAACGCCCTGCTGGAAAACGGTACGGCCCGCACGGAGGAGTTGGACGACGTACAGTCCCGTATGATCCGCAGCAATACGCGCAGGCAGATCTATCTCGGGCTTACGGTCGCCTCCTACCTTTACTTCCTGGGCGATGCGGCGGTCAACTACCGCTACGACGCCTCCCCCGTAAAGAAAGCCACGACACTGGCCACGATCTTCCCCGGTGCCGGACAAGTCTATAACAAAAGTTACTGGAAACTGCCTTTCGTCGTAGGCGGACTGGCAACCACGATCTATACCATCGACTGGAACAATCGCGGCTACAAGCGTTTCAAGAAAGCCTACTCCGATCGTAGCGCCTACGACAAAGCCCTGGAAGAGCACCAGAAAGACCCGGAGCACCATCCCGACCCGCCTGTAGCCAAGGGCGAATTCGGTACTAAGTACTCAGCGGAATTTCTCAAAAACCTCAAGGACAATTACCGCCGCAACCGCGACTTATGTATCATCATCACTGCCGGACTTTACGTGCTGCAAATCATCGACGCCCATGTGGACGCTCATCTGAAAAGTTACGACATTTCGGACGATTTAAGCGTAGAGTTCACGCCGGCGGTGAATTACGTCTATTCCCCGACCGTCGGCGGACACCGCCCGACTTTCGGATTCAACTTCAACCTGAATTTCTGATTCCATCATGAGAAAGATCCTCGCCTGCACCCTCTTTCTTTCGATCCTCCTCGGCTGCGCGACCGCAACCGCCCAGAGCCGCAAAGAGCGCCGTGCCAAGAGAAAAGCCAAGACCGAAAAGCAGGCTTCGAAATCGACCCATACTCCCGTTTCGGTCAAACCGGAGAAAACAGTGACAGAAAAAACGACCGTACAGCAAACGGAGCCTTACTGTCCGGAACTGAATCGCAATCTCACCCCGGCCCAGATCGACTCGCTCGTGGCTCTCTGGCGGGAAAAGCAGACTCTGCAATCCTACGATACGTTTTTCAACGACTACATCGACATCGACAGCCTCGCTTCCTCGAGTGACACGACCCCCGATTCAGTCTATGCCAACCGCCTGCGGGCACTCGTATCACCGGTGCAACTCCCCTTCAATCCGATCGTCAAAAACTACATCCGCCGTTACGTCGATACCCGTTACGGGACAATCAACCGGGTGTTGAGCCTCTCACGCTACTATTTCCCGCTGATCGAGGAAGAGCTCATCAAGGCCGACCTGCCCGTCGAGCTGCGTGCCCTGCCGATCATCGAATCGGCTCTCTCGACCACGGCCACCTCTCCGATGGGTGCTGTCGGACTGTGGCAATTCATGCCCGCGACAGGCAAAAGTTACGGACTGGAGATCAATTCGTTCGTCGATGAACGTCGGGACCCGGTGCAAGCGACCCGCGCCGCCTGCCGTTATCTGAAGGACCTTTACAGCATCTACCACGACTGGACACTCGCCATCGCCGCCTACAACTGCGGCCCGGGCAACGTAAACAAAGCCCTGGCCCGCGCCGGCGGAGGGACGACCTTCTGGGACATCTACGAATACCTGCCCCGCGAAACTCGCGGGTATGTACCGGCCTTCGTCGGAGCCTCCTATGCCTATGCCTACCACCAGCAGCACGGTATCCAGAGCGAAAACCCGCCCATGCCGCTGGCGACCGATACGATCCGCGTCACCCGCCTGCTCCACCTGGGACAAGTAGCCTCGACACTCGACATTCCCATCGAAACTTTGCGGACACTCAATCCGCAATACAAAATGGACATCATCCCGGCTACGATCAAAAGCTACACGCTGGTACTCCCCCAGCACTACCTCTGCCAGTACATCGCCAGCGAAGAGGAGATTCACCGGAAGGACTCCACCTATCTGAAAGAGTACATCAATCCGGCCAACATCGAAAAGAAGAAACTCGCGGACGCCACCCCCGCATACACCACCTACACGGTCAAGCGAGGCGATACGCTGGGTGCGATCGCCCGCCGTTACAGAACCACTACGGCACAAATCATGAAGCTGAACAAGCTGAAAAACGCCAACAAGCTGCGGGAAGGCCAACGGCTCAGGATCCCGATCCGCCGATAATCTTCGTCCGATGAACACATCGACCGATACCATCGTCGCTCCCGCCACCGCTTCGGGCGGAGCCATCGCCGTCATCCGATTGAGCGGTCCCGAAGCCATCGCCTGCTGCGACCGCATCTTTCGGGGGCGCAAACCGCTGGCCGAAGCCGCCGGGCACACCCTGCACTACGGCGAAGTCATAGACGGGGACAGAACGATCGACGACGTAGTCGCGGCCATCTATCGTGCACCGCACTCCTACACGGGCGAAGATGCCGTCGAGCTATCGTGTCACGGATCGCCCTACATCGTCTCCGAAATCATCGCACTCCTGCTTCGCTCCGGCGCTCGTATGGCGCAACCGGGCGAATTTACCATTCGGGCCTTCCTCGCAGGCCGGATGGACCTCGCGCAGGCCGAAGCCGTCGCCGATCTGATCGCCTCCGATTCCCGGGCTTCGCACGCCATGGCCTCGACCCAGATGCGGGGCGGATATTCGGCGGCACTGGGTGCGTTGCGCGACGAACTGCTGCAACTGGCCTCGCTCCTCGAACTCGAACTCGACTTTTCGGAAGAAGACGTTCAATTCGCCGACCGTGCACGCCTGCGGGAGATGATGCACCGCATCGAAAGCGAAATCACCCGCCTGACGGACTCGTTCAGACTCGGCAACACCATCAAAAAAGGGGTGGCTGTCGCTATTGTCGGAGAACCCAACGTCGGCAAAAGCACCCTTCTGAACCGTCTGCTGGGCGAAGAGCGGGCCCTGGTATCCGACATCGCAGGCACCACACGCGACACGATCGAAGAGACGCTCAATATTGACGGCGTTCTGTTCCGCTTCATCGACACCGCCGGGCTGCACGATACCGCCGACCGCCTGGAACAGATGGGCATCGACCGCACGCAGGAGATGATCCGCCGCGCACAAATCGTACTTCAGGTCGTCAATGCGACCTGCCCGATACCTCCCGCCATACAGATTACGTCCGAACAGACTCGCTTGCTCATCGTCAATAAATGCGACAGCCCGGATGCACGTATCACCGAATCGAAGGTATCCTCCGGCTGCGGGATCGAATATAGAGTATCGTCGGCAAACCCCGACACTCTTTTCATCTCGGCAAAAACCGGCGAAGGAATCGAACGGCTCCTTGCCAGACTCCGCGCGACTTTCGACACCGGAAGCATCTACGACGGCGATCCCGTCATCTCGAACAGCCGCCATCTGGAGGCCCTGCGCCAAGCCCTCGACGCCCTGCACCGAGCCCTCACGGCCCTCGATGACGATCGTTCGGCCGACCTCTTAAGCGAAGACATCCGCCAGGTCATCCACCACCTGGGCACCATCACAGGCGAAATCACCAACGACGATATTCTCAGCCAAATATTCTCGAAATTCTGCATCGGAAAGTGATGGCTTGGAAATAGCCATAAGCAACCATAACCATTTAGAATAAAGTCGCTGTATTTCAGTGACTTTTCTATTTTAACGGTTTCCAATCCGTATTTGGAGATAACGGTTTTTATCCATATTTTTCTATCATATTTCTACCACGACAGAAATTCACGGTTAACCCGAATGTCACAGTGACGCATTAGTTGACGTGTGTTGACAGTGGTTTACATGTGTTGACAAAAATCGGGAGAAATAAGGCGAAATTACCGCCAATATAAACGAGAAAATATGGAAGTAAGAAAGATTTGTCAATGGTGCGGAAAGCCATTCATAGCTCAAAAAACAACGACCTGTTATTGTAGCCATCAGTGTTCCAATCTTGGCTACAAGGAGCGCATCCGGGAACGTAAGCGACAGTTGAAACGGTCGGCAAGAATTATTGCAACCTCGACAAGCCGCCGAGGGGCAGGATTTCTTCTCTTTTGCCCAAGCAGCAAAGTTAATAGGCGTAACCAGACAGTACATATATAAATTGGTAAAGGAATCCAAACTTCGGGCTTCACGCATCAGCGGCAAGAAGTCACTCATCCGCCGTGCTGACATTGAACTGATGATGAAAACCAAACCTTACGAGCGTGTCGTGCCCAAAGAGGACTTCGACATCTCTGAGTATTGCACAGCCGAAGAGATTGCAGAAAAATACAAAGTCAACGCTAAATGGGTGTGGACTTACACTCGGCAACATAAAGTGCCGAAAGTGAGAATCCGCCAGTTCAACTATTACAGCAAGAAACATATCGATGCTGCCTTTGCCAAATACGAGGTAGATTCCGACCTTACTG
>ENA-OQAB01001753-OQAB01001753.1-human-gut-metagenome-genome-assembly--contig:-NODE-1753-length-10001-cov-4.000911_pt1 | contig 10001 bp, 11 predicted proteins | sample MGYA00242490_ERZ504517 | MGnify/ENA primary metagenome ERZ504517 (study PRJEB26092, sample SAMD00036298) | human gut metagenome | host: Homo sapiens | study: EMG produced TPA metagenomics assembly of... | reverse complement strand
AAAAACAAATGGCCCATCTCTCAACGATAAAAAGACAGCCTTTCGGCTGTCTTTTTATACACGGAAAAGAAATGCTTCCGCATCTCTCATAAAATCATTTTGTAAAATCATTCTAAGCTGTGTATACTCTTCTCCTCACCGAAAGATGTTACTTACCTATTGACCGATATCCTGACTTAGGACTAAAACCTACTTCCTGCCCTTCCCGCATCCGAAACTCATCCGAACACAGTGGTATGCAGGGTTCGTCATCCCTTACAGTAGAGTGAGCTGTTGCGGACTTTCACCGCATTCCCTGTTTCATTGGCATCTGCCAAAGTTAATATACGGTTATTCTACAAAGTTTTGAAAAACCTGTCAACTTAAAATATTGGATCGTAACTGATTTCCCCATCTTTTCGGCAACTTCTTCCAGCTGTTCAACGAGATTCATGCGAATACTCAGATCAAATGGAAGGTTAGAATTCCGGTGTGCCACATTCATTGCCTTTCCAACAAACAGATGAATCTCTGTGCATTCCTCAATCAGCATTTTGGCAAGTTTGGATGCTCCATTATTCTTGTCCAGCTCCTCAAAAAATGTGGCGTCAATCTCCTTCTTCACATATTTCTTCAAGAGCTTCAACGCCAATCCAAGCGTCAGTACTCCTTCTGTCACAAGGTCGATTCCTTCGATGAGCGCCATCGGCGGCACTTTCGGATCATAGTCTTTCAATGAAGTGTAAATTTCTTTGCCAAGCACCCTTGCTGTAATATTGGCGCTTGTCCCTCCGGATACCACCTTTTTTCCTTCTTGCTTCATGAACGACTTCACAACCCGCTCATCGTCCTCCTTATTCTCCGGCGGCCCGGTAAAAATATTGACGATCTGCCGCGGGATCACATGCATAACAGCAACTGTCGTATCGTCTCCCGGACGGTGCCCATAAAGTTCATCACAGGTATCTGCAAGCGAAACCGCCAATCTTGATGCGGAGATCTCCTCCGACAGGCAGCGGATCGCCGCCTTCGCCATACTGTCCCATGTCCAGCCAAAATTCAGGAAATCTCCCCGGACCTGCATAGAGCACCCCATCACTCATCAGAACAAAGTAGTCACCCAACTCTACCCGGAAACGATATTCATGGATTTGCTTTCCTTCTATATTCCGCTCCTCGTATGGATAAGACTGTACTTTATGATCCCGGATAAAAATACAACTTGGATTGTCAAATTCCACCAGATATGCTTCTCCATTCCGAAAAATCTGGAGAATGCTAAATGTTGCATAGGCAACTTCCCTTACTTTACAGACCGGTAGCGTCTTTGCGATCGTCTCCACACAAGACTCGATCGTCGCCCCGTTAAACAACATTGTTCCAAGAATCTTTGAGGTCAGCGTAGCCAGAATATTCGCCTTGACACCGCTCCCCATACCATCTGCCAAAATCACAATATCCGAATCCGCAGTCTTTAATACTTCCACTTTATCCCCGCATAGCTCCTCGTGGTGCTTATTCAGGCTTTTCCACGCAACATCTACACTGATTCCCATGGCTAGTCCCCCTCTCCATCAAGGAGAATCGAATCCCGAAGCTTTGTCAGAGTCACTTTTGTCTCTGCAGTCGTCTCTCCTAACAGCCCGGCAATTTCCTGTGCGACCATCATCTGTTTATCAATGACACGCTGTGCCATCTCCACTGTCTCCATTTTTAAATTATAGTGTTTCTCTTTTGCTTTTTCTTCTTTTGTGATGTCCTGATAAATAATCAGCACCGACTCCATCTCCGGAATATATATGATCTTTTCCTCAGCTTTCATGCCTAACTGCTCCAGCTTCACTTTCTTGTATGTAATCGACTCTCTCGTCTGGAAAACGTCCTCTACATCTGCTGTATCCACAAAGTCATACAGATATCTTTCCAGCGCTTCTTCTCCTGCTGATTTCGAGCAGTTCCTGTGCCTTCTTATTGCATTCCCGGATCCGCATCTCCCTATCTATAATAAAAATAAGATTCGGTGTCACATCCATCACTACATTCGACATGGACTCTGCTTTGGAAAGTGCATACGGCAGACACATACTATTCTCTGCTTTCTTCTGAAAAACTGCAATCGCCTTCTCCCGGCAGGTTGCGTATCCGCACGCACCACAGTTTAATTCATCCTTCTCAGAATACTTTCCTGTCTCTCTTAAAATTGCAGAAAGTTCCTCCTCGGTCGGAAGCTGCTCTTTTGGCGGATGCGGCGCAAATTGTCTGGAAAGTTCGACTTCCAAAGACTGTGGCTCATATTGTGCCTTCTGATGGGCAGCCACTCTCCGCTCCATCTCCACTTTTGCCTTGATAAACGACACATTCCATTTTCCAGATGCCGGTCCCTTGACACAGCCACCATCGCAGACATTCGCTTCGATAAAACAGTGCTCCAATTCGCCTCTTTTCAAACTTTCCAGCATTTCCATACAATTGTCCAGTCCATCGACATACACTTTGTGGTATTGTTTTTTTTCTTCACCTTGCTCTTTCTCCCGCATTTCGGAAGAATCCACCATCACAGACTGAAGGACTCCACCACTGACCGGATAAAGACGGTTCACACCACAATCCGGGTTTGCCATCGGAAGATCTTCACATTCTTCCAGAACAATCTGTTCTTCCTCCAGCCACTGTTCCAATTCCTCAAATGTCAGAATCGCATCTACTGCGCCAAACACGCGGGAATCTCCTATCGCCTCCTGCTTTTTCGCAATACAGGGACCAAGAAAGACAACCTTTGTCTGCTCCCCATACATTTTTTTGATCAGTCTTCCGTGGGCGATCATCGGAGAGACAACTGGAGCAAGCTGGTCTGTCAATTCCGGATAATACTTCTCCACAAGTTCATTCACACTTGGGCAACAAGTTGTAATGATATTTTTATACGTCCCTTCCCGCAGCAGTTTCTGATACTCTCTCGTGACAAGTGCCGCACCTTCTGATGTCTCCCGCACTTCATCAAATCCAAGCTTCCGAAGTGCTCCGACAACCTGTCCCGGCGTCCGATAATTCATCACTCCCAAATACGATGGTGCGATTGATACGACAATCTTCATATTCTGTCGAATATAGGCTTTGATCAGTTCTAGATCACTTGCGAAACGCTTTGCATTCTGCGGACAGACTTCCAGGCATTTCCCGCAGTGAATACAGTGATCATTCATAATGTGCGCCTGCTCATGTCGGACAGAGATTGCCTTGACACTACAATTTCTCACACATTTATAACAGTGCTTACAGCTCGCATTCTGAAAATCAATTACTTTCATTCCATTCACTCCATTCAAAAAAAGGACCTTTCCCATCGCAAGGTCCCTTCTTTTGTTATTCATATTTTGCAAGAATCTCTTCTACATCTTCCGCTTTCACATGGTTGTACACATCGTCATTTACCATCAGAATCGGCGCCATGCCACATGCTCCAATGCACCGGCTTGCGTCCAGCGAAAATTTTCCATCGGCAGTACATTCTCCACCACCGATTCCAAGTACTTCCGTCAGCTTATTGTAGACATCTCCTGCTCCCTTCACAAAACATGCCGTTCCAAGACAGATCGATACCTGATATTTTCCCTTCGGGCTCAACGTAAACTGTGGATAGAAATCAACAACCTCCTCAATCTTGTGAAGCGGGATATCCATCTCATCCGAAATGATCGTCTGTACTTCCGTAGGAACATATCCATAAATCTCTTGTGCCTGCTGCAATACTGCCATCAATGCCCCTGTTCGCTTTTTCTCTTTTCGATCACTTCACGCAGTACCGTCTCCTGTTCTTTCGTTCCCTGAAATGGAACTGTCGACTTATTTGCCATCTGAAAAACCTCCCTTGTTCTTATAACTATGCCAGTATACTGCATTCATCGTATCATAAATAGGCGCTTTTTGCCATATCGTTTCAAATTTTCATACAAAAAAACAGTCGGAAAATGCTGTCTTATCACATTTCCGACTGCGCCTCATCTAAAAAATGATTTATTCGTCTTTCTGCGTATCGTCCTTCTCTTTCTCGGATTCCTTCTGTTCTATCTTCTCTGAATCATCTGGTTTTTCTGCCTCTTCCACATGGTATTTACCTCTGTTTCAGGCATTTCCTCTATTTCAGAAACTTTCTGCTGCACCTTGACTCTGTGCCTCATGGATCTTGTTCCAGTCTTCTTCTTCTTTCTTCAAAAGTGCTTCTTCTTCCGGATCCGGGATATTCTCTACAAGCGGAAGCGCCGGCAATACCTGTGTCTTCTCTTCTTCCAGACCTTCTAAAGATGTCTCCGCCTTTTCTTCCTCATCTGGTTGTGATTCTGACAGTTCTTTTGCTTCTTCCTCAAGTTCAGCAAGTTCACTGTCCAGTTCCTTCTCCAGCTCTGGGTCTGCTTCTTCAGAACTAATCTCTTCTATAATTCCCGGAAGTTCCCCTTTCTCTCCACGAATCTTCTGGCGTTTGGCTTCGCGGATTTTTCTTGCTCTCGCCTCCATCAGCATAATAATGATCAAACCGATCAGCGCCGCAAGTGCTACCCCTGCTGCCACAAGTACCGGTGTCGGAAGCTTCGGCAACTGAAAAGAGTGTTTCTTTTCTTTCTCTGTATTCTTTGACACTTCTTTTTTATCTTCTGTATCTTCTTTTTCTGTCTCGCCAGCAGCTTTGTCTTTCTCTTTTGCGAGCACATATTCCCCGCCTTTTTCAAAGATCAAAGTTACCTTATCCCGATCTACTACGATCTCTGTTCCTTTGTCCAGATTGCTTCTCTCATAGAGGAACAATTTCTCTGCACCTTTTAACTGCTCTGGAAGCTGGTAGATAACCGTCACTTTCCCCGGAAAGTTTTTGCTCATCATGAATTCCAATACTTGGTACGCACCGATTTTGTCCGATTCCTTCTTGGAAAGCGTAACATTTTTCTCGATAAGTTTTGTAAAAAGTTCATTTTCCGGATTCTTTATATCTGCCCCTTTGATCTTGATGGAGTAATTATCGTACTCTAACGTCAGCTCAAAGTTCGGATTTTTAGAAAGGACAGTCAAAATTTCCTTATCAAGCTTATATGGCTTACTTCCGTTGACAAGAGAATTGCTCCCACCCTTGATCGCTGCATTGATATTCTCAAGCAATGTCGGTTCAGCAATACTTCCCACTGTGTTTCCCGCTGAGGTTCCACTTGAACTTCCTGTGGACTGACTCTTGGAAGGATTCCTCGTTGTATTCTGATTCTCCGACCCGCTGTTGTCCGTAGTTCCTTGTGTATTGCCCTGCTGGTTCCCATCTGGTTTCGATGATGGATTCTCCTGCGGCGGATCTGTCTCCGGTTTCTCTGGCTCTTCCGGTTCTGCCGGAGGTTGCGGATCTGGATTTTCTGGCTCTACTGGAGGGTTGGGATCTGGCTCTACCGGAGGTTTTGGTTCTGGATTTTCCTCCTTCGGAACATCCACAGATGTGATCGTTCCATTTCCGGTATTTCCATAATACACTTTCCCATCATCGCCAATCAGAAGATAATCTTCTCCATTTTTCTTCGTCTCCGAAGTATAGACGGTCTCCACCGTCATCTTTTTGTCTGCGTCAAACTTGGCTACATATAAATTTGCATAGTCTTCTTCCTGTGTAAAATACACATAGAAATTCTCACCTGATTTTGTAACCGCCTGGCTGACGACCGGATGATCTGTCTTCTGTGACAGAATCTCAGTAGCATCAGATTCAGAGTACACCGCTATGTAACCCTGACCGCTTCCGCCTGTCACAAACACCTTCCCTTCCAGAATCGAAATAATCGCATTTCCTTTATCTGGCAGCGAAATAGTCGCTTTCTCTGTCACCTTTCCATCACTGCTGAGTGTAACCTTGTAAAGAATTCCTTCATCTGTCGCAAACCACACAGATCCATTTGCCTCTACAAGCGGACTTCTCACTTTCCCCGTGATGTCATCCTTCTTGTCTTTCACCTCTCCGGTCTTTGCATTTGCAAGTACCAGTTTTCCAGAGTCTCCTGCAAATAGTACATTCTCTCCGAGAATAGCTGCTTTTGTACCGATATAATTTCCTTCTTTTTGTTCTGCTGACTTCCACTCCGGTGCAACTGCATCAGTTCCTGTCCTAGAGTCTGTCTTAAATGCGGCAAAATATCCTGATACTTTCTGCTCCTGTGCCACCGGACTAAAACCTGCATAAATCATATGATCATGATATAAAATCTGGCTCTGTACCGAAAGTCCTTCCGCAGGCTTCTCTGTCAAAAATACAGAGCTTAGATCCGATGTCTTCACCGCCTGAATCCTTCCGTCTGAAAGTGGGACAAACAACATGCCATCCCCATTTTCGATGACTGCCGATTCGGATGCATCCGCTGCTAGTTCTGTGGAAGCAGTCTCCTTTCCGGTTGTGACATCAATTACTTTTAGTACATTTCCAACAGTCACATAGAACTGATTCTCTATCATAAGCGGAAGTGAGGTCTGTATCTCTGCTGCATCACTAATCGTCCAGTGAATCTCGGCCTTCTCTTTTGCATTCTCAGTTTCGGCAGCAGATACTGCCAACGGTGCGCAGCTTAATGCCATCGATAACGACAAAGCAGCGCATCCTACTCTGAGGGTTTCCCGATATTTCCGATTTGGTCTCATCTAGTTTCTCCCCTTATTTCTATTTCTGTCTCTAAAATATATCTGAGTCTAATCATTTCTATGTTACTCATCTTTTGCCCTGCTGTCAACCTCTCCGGAGTGATTTCCCAATTATTTCTATCGCTTCTTTCTCACTGTCACTATACAAAATCTACTTCTCTCCCACCAGATGACACGCCACTCGATGCCCTTTCTGTACCCCTCTCATTTCCGGTGTCTTTTCTTTACAAATCTCCTCCACATATGGACAGCGCCCGCAGAATGCTTTTTTATAGCAACATCCCATCCCTCTACTTTCATTATAGAAAAAAGTGATCAATCCTACCAACTGATCACTTTGCCTTTTTACCGGATAAACATCGCATCTCCAAAACTAAAGAAACGATATCTTTCTTTAATTGCTTCCTCATATGCATTTAATACATGCTCTCTTCCTGCTAATGCCGAAACAAGCATAACAAGTGTAGATTCTGGCAGATGGAAGTTTGTAATCAGACAATCCAGTACTTTAAACTGATATCCCGGATAAATAAAAATATCCGTCCATCCACTCACGGGTGCGATCGTTCCATCTTCTTTTGCCGCAGACTCAATAGTGCGGCAGCTTGTAGTACCGACCGCAATGACTCTTTTGCCATTTGCTTTTGCAGTGTTGATCTTCTCTGCTGCCTCTTCCTCAATCTGATAGAACTCAGAATGCATGTGGTGTTCTAAAATATTATCTACTTTCACCGGACGGAATGTCCCTAGACCTACATGCAAGGTCACTCTCGCAATCTGCACTCCTTTTTCCTCAATCTTCTTTAACAGCTCCGGGGTAAAATGAAGTCCTGCTGTCGGCGCCGCTGCAGAACCGCTGTGTTTTGCATAAACCGTCTGGTATCGGTTCTTATCTTCCAACTGATGTGTAATGTACGGCGGAAGCGGCATCTGTCCAAGCCGGTCAAGGATTTCTTCAAAAATCCCTTCATATTCAAAATGGATCAGACGATTTCCTTCTTCTACAATATCCACCACTTCTCCGACTAACAATCCGTCCCCAAAGCTGATCCTTGTTCCGATCTTAGCCTTTTTCCCAGGTTTTACCAATGTCTCCCAGACATCGTTTTCCTTTCTCTTTAACAGCAATACTTCAATCTTTGCATCTGTTCCGATTTTAGAACCGATCAGCCTTGCCGGGATCACTTTCGTGTCATTGATCACAAGGCAGTCCCCCGCCTCAAGATACTCTATGATTTCTCGGAACACATGATGTTCTGTCTTTCCCGTCTCCTTATCCAGTACAAGCAATCTGGAACTGGATCGATCCTCCAGCGGATCCTGCGCAATCAATTCCTCCGGTAAATCAAATTAAATCTTCTTTTCTCATCTTCCGTCTCCTTCACTTCTTGTCGTTCTTCTATCTTCTCATCCATTCTGTCGCCCTGCATCTGCCGGCAAACTTCTCTATCTTCTTTCTCCACGCTCTGTCTCTGCTCTGATTCTGCCTGCACAGCTGGATTCTGCATAGGATGATGTGGCATCCCATATGATCCCTGCGGTACTCCGCTATTGACAACTGTCACTTTCACTCGCTTCTCGTAAATCACGCGCGTACCACAAATCATATCATGCAATCCCCTCTTCTGTCCATCAATTCCTGCCATGATATATCCGATTCCCCAAAAAAAGCTGCACAGAAATCTTCCGATCGTTTCTCGATAGATTACATTAAAAAGTGTAAGTTTCTCTCCTGTTTCCGCGACTACACGGAGATTCATCAGCTTTTTCCCAAGTGTTGTACCGGTATAATACGTCAGCAAAATATAATACAACACTCCGCCAAGATACAGATAAATATCCTTGATCGTATACGAAAACAACACCCTATACTCCAAAAGTTCCGTCGGAAGGAGCAGCGAAAGCAAAGCAAGCGGAATCCTTGCAAACAACAAGATTCCTCCAACTATTACCATATCAATCAAGTGCGCCGCCATCCGGACAAAAAATCCTGCACATACAGCCGGCTCTCCGGCTTTATTGTAACTGTTCTGCATAATACATCAGCACCCCGCTTCCAAGATCCTCATTCCATTCCGTCAGCACTTCCGCCTCAGATTTTGGTTTGAGTGTCTCCAGTTTAGAAAACAAAGATGCGAGCGGAGACACTCCCTGCTCAGGTTCATAAAATGTTGTACATCCTGTTTCCTGTTCCATTGCTTCCTGCATTTCCTCATACAGACTAATCTCATCGATCAACCCATTTGCTTTTGCCTGTTTTGCGGTGTAAGTTCTCCCATCTGCAATTTCTCTGACAGTCTCTTCTGTCATCTTTCTTCCATCTGCAACAATTTCCACAAACCGATCAAAAGACTCATCAACAGAACTCTGGTAAATCGCAATCTGTTCCTCTGTCAGCTTACTCATATCTTTATTTTTTCCGCTAGTAATACTCACAGAACGGATTCCCAGTTTCTCATACAGTCCACTCATATCGTATCCGGACATAATCACACCAATCGACCCTGTTGTCGTATTGGGATTCGCATAGATCTTATCGGATGGTGCAGAAATATAATATCCGCCAGACGCTGCATAATGCTCCATGTAAGTCCAAACCGGACGTCCGGTTTCTTCTTTATATGCTACTAATTTCCGGTATAATTCCTCCGACTCATATACGGTTCCTCCCGGAGAATCAACTCGAAGTAAAATCCCCTGATTTTTCTCATCCTCCATCATCCGGTCAATATAATCCAATGTGGTATCATGCTGATAGCCTGCCACAGTATCAAATATACCGTTGGAAGAAGTCTGTTCCTGAATCGTCCCTTCCACAGCAACAATTCCAATATATGGTTCTCCCGGAAGGGTTGTCGTATTTCCTCCTAACAGCGCATCCTCTGTCTTTTTTGCCGTATCCGCCAACATTCGCTCAGATAATGTATTTGTCAGCACACTGGAAACTCCTGTCACAATAAAAAGTCCTGCGGCAACAACCGCACCTATGATCTGTTTTTGATTCATCTTCTGTTCATCCTTTCTTGCCTTTTCCATTTCCTGCAACTGCTATTTCTTATTCTACCACAGGAAAAAAAGAAAGTCATCAAAAGTTGTTCATCAACAAAATAAACTATAATGTTGCATAAGAGTCACCCTTTTTTCTCCATTAGCAACGTATACCATCAATAAAAAATACACCTTACTAAAAATCTCTCAGCAAGGTGTATTTTTCATAAATACTTTTATCTATTATTAACTATAAATGAGCAAATATCAAATTTTGCACAAAGTTATCCTGCTAACTCCATAACAGCTTCAATTGAAGCACCACTTTTGATAAACCGGTACAGATTTGTGAGCTGTTCCTGCTTTAGCTGTTTCTG
>ENA-OQAB01001752-OQAB01001752.1-human-gut-metagenome-genome-assembly--contig:-NODE-1752-length-10013-cov-2.302650_pt1 | contig 10013 bp, 9 predicted proteins | sample MGYA00242490_ERZ504517 | MGnify/ENA primary metagenome ERZ504517 (study PRJEB26092, sample SAMD00036298) | human gut metagenome | host: Homo sapiens | study: EMG produced TPA metagenomics assembly of... | reverse complement strand
GTAATTAAAACGTTTAAACACTGCATTTTTTGTTTTTATGCAACAATTTCCTATCTTAGGCCATAATATACCATACTACGGATAAGATATACAATTTTTCTTTATTACCAATGAAACATCAGATACGCAACAACATAGGCTCCGACGAAGCATCGGATTTTATCTTCTTATCGCCGATAACAACCGTACAGGGAGCAGAAGAAATAATATACCATTTCCCTTCTTTCTTTTCGAGCAATACATTAGCGGCATTGTCGGTCTGAATCATTACCCCGGGTGCAACCAATTGGGTCCCATTCCCTAAAAACAACGTCCGGTTTCCTGCATATTCATTGCTGATAACAGCATAATCCGCTTTCACTTTCATTCCTTGATAAATAGCGGTTTGTGCAGCATCAGATAGAGAGAAGATATGATCTATACGTCCGTTTTTGCTTTTCACACAGATACCGGCAAAGTCTTCCAAACCTGCTCCTTCTGCATCAAAGTAAGAGACGGACTGAATAGCAGACGGTTCCTTTTTCGTACTCGGTTTCATATATCGAGACAAAAGGACGATTCCAAGCTTCTCCATGCTGACGGGCAACAAATGTCAGCGTCGGCTGCTCCTTTATATTATAGGGCATATTCGGTGTACGGCTTAGCCCTTCGGTCATTGGCGCCAAAGCCGTAAAGACTTCACGATCCGGTTCGCCTTTCATCCAAAGATTCATGTATATATCATCGCCGTCCTTATCTTTCATATCTATGGTGAAAGTTGCCTTGACATCCTTATTGGTTGCAGCCACTTTCTTATCATATAAATAGGAATAAGCGTAAAGATGTGCGCCTGCAAAGGCGAGTTCTTCCGTAGACTGGAGATTCAGGTCGCTGCCATCTGCTGCCGTCAATGTCAAAGTCTGTCCAAGGTTGTGATAGAAGTAATCGTGCATCTTATCGCCTCCTTTCTCTTTCCGGCTGCGGAATACATCGACATAATACCCCGTCTCCGCCCCGGTAGTGACAATACTCATCATACGGGTCTGATCCGCCCTGCTTTCCGGTTCACGAAAATAAAGGTTACTGTAAGTAACGGACGTAAATGCTTTGCCCGGTTCCGCTGATGCCGGGAAACAGGAAAGCAAATCAAAAGAATGATTACTTTTCATCACCGGATAGCTCGATATTCCATCCACACAAACTGTATTATGACTGGGGAATTGAGAATAATATTCCGCATAATCCAGTCCGCTATACAGGAAAAGCCCGATACCTGCATCCGGCCCCAGTACGTATCCTTTTCCATAAAGTTCCATCGAAATGCCGTTAGCGTGCATGTGGTTCCCCTTCACTGCCATTCAACGAAATCATCAAACTGTTGCGCGGATGCATACCGTTGCGCTGTACCAGCCATGACACATTGGGAGCATAAAACAAAGGAGAAACATAATCTTCTATCTTTCCCGGCTGCACTTTGGGATTTAGCGCCAGCGGTTTATCTTCAAAGAAAGAATTGACAGATACACGCACATTCTTCTTTTCTGTTTTATCATTTCCCAAAATCCGGGTTCAGGCATTTCAATAAAGCCGTGAAATAGTTTTCCTGTCTTTCTTCCCGTTCGCCTGTGCATTCTGTATCATACGGATAAAGAAGTTCGTACTCAAATATCCCGGATGCGTATCTCCAAAGCCACAAATCATACGGTTGGGAAACAGATATTGGGGAGTGGTTGCTACCGCTTTCGACAATACAGGCATTGCTTTCACCAAATCATATTGCAGATTCGTATCAAACTGATTCACAAAATTGGCATAATCATTGATTACCACACTGCTATATCCCGGACATTCTGCCCAAATTCCCGTATTTATATCGAAACCATAATCTGCCAATTGCGTCAGACTCCATTGGCGGATGCTGGAACGGTTCATCACATAGTCGATATAATATTCACGTCCTTTTCCGTCGGCATATTCTTTATTGTCTTCCAATACCAATCCGACATTCATAATAAACCGTGCCTGTAGCAAAATTCCAGTTGTTATGAGGTACACCGTTCGCTATGATATTATCCGCCCATTTCTTAAAAAGCTCCGGCGTAGATTTCCATTTTATCCGGGTAATTGGCCTTTAGATAATTATATAGAAAATCGTATAAAGGGACAGCGATATGGAGTGCGTCTTCATGGATGACTTCGAAAGAAGTCAATCCTACCAATGTTTGCTGATGGCCGTGATTCAGGTCGATGGGCACGTTTCTATAATAAATACCTGTCATATATGTATCAAAGACCCCGCGGCAAGTTTAGCGAATTTCTCTTCATCCGTCATCCAATAAAGGAAAGCGGCATCACGGGCAATTCCCAGGATTTCGCAGTTCAGGCTTTCAATATTCCGGCCTGTTTTGGATGGGTGTACACTCTCCATAGGACGGTCGGGAAGTGCATTATTGCAGAAAGTGACATTCCCATCCTCATCATCATAAGGAACGACATCCGCCAATTTGGGACGGCCGTGGGTAGCAGCTGTGCCACGGGTTCCTGTGTAACGCACAGTGGGATAAGGAGCTTTTTCACCACCTGCATGGTCGAACGTTTCACCTTTCACATATACTTCCGTGGCATGAGACTTCCAGTACATTGCCAAACGAGACAGCAACCACGCCGGTTGAGCATCCGTCAGGTTCGTATATACTTCCGTCCGTTCCTTCAATTTATTGAAAACATCTTTCGCCCATTCTTCTTTTTTAATCAGCTTCCATGTTTCCTGCTTTCCCGCCGGAGTAGTCAGTACCCGCGGATGTGTCTGCGGCATCTTTTCCGGCAAAGGAATCTCTTGTCCGGATGCGCTGTTCAGAAAGGATAGAAAACATAGTCCAAGTAAAATTCGTCTCATACTTCAATTTTCTTTTTTTAGGTTTGATACCTATTAAATACGAAGATAGAGATTTATTTACCTAAATCCTCCGTCAAAGAACAATTTTATTTGTACGAGACTACGCTGTTATTTCAAACAAAGAATTATATTTGCAAAAAACCGACTAACAATTCTGATACTTATGAAAATTTTATCTATCCATGATTTGGCAACAATCAGGAAGAGAGCAGAGCACAATCTTTCATTGCGCGAAGAAAGTAATGAAAAGGTGACTGAAAAGTGTTACGGACTGGCATCCGGTGCGCAACATCTTCAGATTCTGATCTGCGGTGGTACAGGCTGTAAGGCATCTTCCAGCCAGGGTATTACAGACAATCTTCTAAAAGCCATCCAAAAGAACGAAATCACCGACAAAGTAGAAGTCATCACCGTAGGCTGTTTCGGCTTCTGTGAAAAAGGTCCTATCGTGAAAATTATCCCCGATAATACCTTTTAACACCCAAGTCACTCCCGAAGATGCGGAAGAAATCATCAACGAGCATATCATCGGAGGACGAAGAATCGAACGGTTGCTGTATGTAGATCCTAAAACGGAACATACCGTCAGCGACTCCAAGCACATGGATTTCTACCGGAAACAACTCCGCATCGCATTGCGTAACTGTGGTTTTATCGATCCCGAAAATATTGAAGAGTATATCGCCCGTGAAGGATACTTTGCATTGGCCGATTGCCTGCTTAACAAACAGCCGACGGACGTTATTGATATTATCAAACGTTCGGGACTTCGCGGACGTGGCGGTGGCGGTTTCCCGACGGGACTGAAATGGGAATTTGCCAACAAACAACAGTCGGATGTCAAATACGTGGTTTGTAACGCCGACGAAGGAGATCCCGGTGCATTCATGGACCGTTCCATTATGGAGGGCGACCCACATTCGATTGTAGAAGCGATGTGTGTCTGCGGTTATTCCATCGGGTCCACCAAAGGATTGGTATATATCCGTGCCGAATATCCGCTAGCTATCAACCGACTGAAAACAGCTATCAATCAGGCACGCGAATACGGATTACTGGGAGATCATATCTTAGGAACAGATTTCAGTTTCGACATAGAAATACGATACGGAGCCGGAGCTTTTGTCTGCGGAGAAGAAACTGCCCTTATTCATTCGATGGAAGGAAAACGAGGAGAGCCGACTCTGAAACCTCCCTTCCCTGCCGAATCCGGTTATCTGGGAAAACCAACCAATGTAAATAATGTGGAAACACTTGCCAATATTCCCATTATCCTAACCAAAGGAGCCGACTGGTTTGCAACAATTGGCACAGAACGTTCTAAAGGAACCAAAGTGTTTGCTCTTGCCGGAAAGATTAATAATGTAGGGCTGATCGAAGTGCCGATGGGAACTACTCTTCGGGAAGTAATCTACGAAATCGGAGGAGGCATCAAAGGCGGAAAGAAATTCAAAGCTGTACAAACAGGAGGACCGTCAGGCGGCTGTCTGACAGAAAAACATCTGGACACTCCCATTGACTTTGACAACCTTCTCTCGGCCGGTTCCATGATGGGTTCGAGAGGGATGATTGTCATGGATGAGGACGACTGCATGGTATCCGTAGCCCGCTTTTATCTGGATTTTACAGTGGAAGAGTCCTGCGGGAAATGCACACCTTGCCGCATTGGAAACAAACGTCTGCTGGAACTACTGAACAAGATTACGGAAGGAAAAGGCACAGAAAAAGACCTGGACACACTTGCCACTTTGGGACAAGTCATCAAAGATACGGCCCTCTGCGGACTGGGACAAACCTCTCCGAATCCCGTTTTATCCACATTGGATAACTTCTACGATGAATATATGGAACACGTACGGGATAAGACTTGTCGTTCCAAGCAATGTAAATCACTATTAACATATACCATCAGTCCGGAACGTTGCATTGGTTGTCATCTATGCGCCAAAAACTGTCCGGCGGATGCTATCAGCGGGCTGGTGCGCAAGCCACATGTCATTGCTCCTGATAAATGTATCAAGTGCGGCATGTGCATGGCACGCTGCAAATTCAACGCTATTCTTGTCTGCTAAAATCTTATTTACTATGGAAGAAAAACAAATTACTCTCCAGATAGACGGTCATTTCATCACTGTGCCCGAGGGAAGCACTATTCTTGAAGCCGCTATCAAAATCGGTATCAATATACCTACGCTGTGTCATATCGACCTGAAAGGAACCTGTATAAAAAATAATCCGGCTTCCTGCCGTATTTGTGTGGTTGAAGTGATGGGACGGCGCAACCTGGCTCCTGCCTGCACTACCCGTTGCACGGAGGGCATGGTAGTAAAAACCAGTACCCTGCGCGTAATGAACGCTCGCAAAGTGGTGGCTGAACTGATCCTTTCGGATCACCCCAATGACTGCCTCACTTGCCCTAAATGCGGCAACTGCGAGCTCCAAACGTTAGCACTGCGTTTCAACATTCGCGAAATGCCTTTCAATGGCGGTGAGCTGTCCCCCCGCAAACGGGAAATTACCGCTTCTATCGTCCGTAATATGGATAAATGCATTTTCTGTCGCCGTTGTGAAAGTGTTTGCAATGATGTACAGACGGTCGGAGCATTGGGTGCCATCCGTCGCGGATTCAATACAACCATCGCTCCTGCCTTTGACCGAATGATGACGGAAAGTGAATGTACTTACTGCGGTCAGTGCGTGGCTGTCTGTCCCGTAGGCGCATTAACAGAACGTGACTACACCAACCGTCTGCTCGACGATCTGGCTAATCCGGACAAAGTAGTGATTGTGCAGACCGCACCTGCCGTACGGGCGGCCCTAGGTGAAGAATTCGGATTTCCTCCCGGCACTCTGGTAACCGGAAAAATGGTGTATGCACTTCGCGAACTGGGATTCGACTATGTATTCGATACTGATTTTGCAGCCGACCTTACCATTATGGAAGAGGGTTCTGAAATTCTGAACCGCCTGACACGTTATCTCAACGGAGATAAATCCGTACGATTACCTATCCTGACTTCCTGCTGTCCGGCATGGGTCAACTTCTTCGAACATCATTTCCCGGACATGCTGGACATTCCGTCCACCGCCCGCTCCCCACAACAGATGTTCGGTTCCATTGCCAAATCCTATTGGGCGGAGAAAATGGGCATACCCAGAGAAAAACTGGTTGTCGTATCTATCATGCCTTGTCTGGCTAAAAAGTACGAATGTGCACGTGATGAATTCAAAGTGAACGGTATCCCCGATGTGGATTATTCTATCTCTACCCGTGAACTGGCACGACTAATTAAACGTGCCAATATCGGGTTCCCTCTCGTACTGGACAGCCCATTCGACAACCCGATGGGTGAATCGACAGGTGCCGGTGTCATTTTCGGAACAACAGGTGGTGTAATGGAAGCCGCCCTCCGTTCTGTCTATGAAATCTATACCGGAGAACCTTTGAAAAATGTAAATTTCGAACAGGTACGCGGACTAAATGGCGTCCGTCGTGCTACCATTAACCTAAACGGATTTGAATTAAAAGTAGGCATTGCACACGGACTAGGCAACGCTCGTCATCTACTGGAAGATATACGGAACGGGCACAACGAATATCATGTAATCGAAATTATGGCTTGCCCCGGAGGCTGTATCGGTGGCGGCGGGCAGCCTTTGCATCACGGCAACTCGGAAATACTCTATGCACGCGCCAACGCACTTTACCGTGAAGACGCCAACAAACCTTTGCGCAAATCGCACGAGAATCCGTATATCAAGACATTATACGAGGATTATCTCGGCAAACCGCTAGGTGAGAAATCGGAAACTCTCCTGCATACGCATTATTTCAACAAAGCGATTGATTAACTTTTAAATGAAGAGTATTATGTCAGATATCAAACTAGCCTGTGACATGGCAGAGCAAATCAAAACGATCTGCGACAAGCATGGAAACAAACCGGGCGAACTTATCAATATTTTGCATGAGGCACAGCATTTGCAAGGGTATCTACCCGAGGAAACGCAACGGATTATCGCTTCCAAACTTGGAATTCCCGTATCGAAAGTGTATGGTGTCGTCACTTTCTATACTTTCTTTACCATGACTCCCAAAGGAAAACATCCCATCTCTGTTTGCATGGGTACAGCTTGTTATGTACGTGGTTCAGAAAAACTGCTGGAAGAGTTCAAACGTGTATTAGGTATCGAAGTCGGTGACACTACCCCGGACGGAAAGTTCTCATTAGACTGTCTGCGTTGTGTAGGCGCCTGCGGACTGGCTCCGGTAGTGATGATCGGCGAGAAGGTATATGGTCGATTACAACCGGTAGATGTAAAGAAGATTATTGAAGAATTGGAATAACCGAATTCCCGAAAACAATATAAAACAAACGGCTGCCTTGATAAGTCAAAACAGCCGTTCATTAATATTAAAATGTAAAAAATGATGCGGAGAGAACGAGATTCGAACTCGTGATACCCTTTAGGGGTATACACGCTTTCCAGGCGTGCCTCTTCAACCACTCGAGCACCTCTCCTTACAATTACCAACTAGAGAAAAAACTCTCCATAAAAACAGAAAGCAGCAAAAAGCTGCTTTCTAGCGGAGAGACAGGGATTCGAACCCCGGGTACCTCGCAGTACAACGGTTTTCAAGACCGCCGCAATCGACCACTCTGCCACCTCTCCAAAACTTCTTTATCAGAAGTGCTTTTCGTTAAAAGCGGTGCAAAGGTACGAATATATTTTAAACTTACAAGAGTTTTCACAAAAAAAATCACGAACATCATTTCCAAAGAATAGCAATATCTAGGTATTTTATGTTGAAAAGCATAAAATAGAGCATATTTATGCTGATTATATGAAAAAACGTTGTAACTTTGTGCGCTCTAAAGAAAAGGATAACTACAACCTCTAATTTTATCATTTATGGAATTAAATAAGATCTTTAAAGACGGTCTTTGGAGCACAGAAATCAACGTAAGAGATTTCGTTAGTCACAACATCACTCCGTATTATGGAGATGCTTCTTTCCTCGAAGGACCTACCGAACGCACAAAAGCTGTATGGAACCGCTGCCTCGAAGCACTGGCAGAAGAAAGAGCCAATAACGGCGTACGCTCACTGGATAATGTCACCGTCTCAACCATCACTTCTCATAAAGCCGGATATATCGACAAAGAAAATGAACTGATCGTCGGTCTGCAGACAGACGAACTTCTGAAACGTGCCATCAAGCCTTTCGGAGGTATCAACGTAGTGAGCAAAGCCTGCCACGAAAACGGCGTGGAAGTGGACGACCGTGTAAAAGATATATTCACTCACTACCGCAAGACGCACAATGACGGAGTATTTGACGTATATACCGAAGAAATCCGTTCGTTCCGTTCTCTGGGATTCCTCACCGGACTTCCTGACAACTATGCCCGTGGACGTATCATCGGCGACTACCGCCGTATGGCTCTCTATGGTATCGACCGACTGATTGAGGCAAAAAAAGAAGACTTGCGTAACCTTACCGGTCCGATGACCGAAGTCCGCATCCGCCTGCGCGAAGAAGTGGCAGAGCAAATCAAGGCATTGAAAGACATGAAAGTAATGGGCGAATACTACGGACTCGACTTGAGCCGTCCTGCCTACACCGCACAAGAAGCAGTACAATGGGTATACATGGCTTACCTTGCTGCCGTAAAAGAACAAGACGGTGCTGCTATGTCACTAGGTAACGTCTCTTCGTTCCTCGACATTTATATGGAATATGAATTGAGCAAAGGAACCATCACAGAATCTTTCGCACAGGAGCTGATCGACCAGTTTGTCATCAAACTGCGTATGGTGCGTCACCTGCGTATGCAATCTTACAACGACATCTTCGCCGGCGACCCGACATGGGTAACCGAATCCCTGGGTGGACGCCTCAACGACGGACGTACCAAGGTGACAAAGACTTCTTTCCGCTTTCTGCAAACACTCTACAACCTCGGCCCTTCACCGGAACCGAACCTGACTGTATTGTGGAGCCCGGAACTGCCGGAAGGATTCAAAGAATTCTGCGCAAAAGTATCTATCGACACTTCTTCCATCCAATATGAAAACGACGACCTGATGCGTGAAGTGCGCCAGTCTGACGATTACGGAATCGCATGCTGCGTATCTTATCAGGAAATCGGAAAACAAATCCAATTCTTCGGCGCACGTTGCAACCTGGCAAAAGCCCTGTTGCTTGCCATCAACGGCGGACGTTGCGAAAACACCGGTACGGTAATGGTGAAAAATATCCCCGTACTAACCAGCGACACACTGAACTTCGAAGAAGTAATGAGCAACTACAAGAAGGTATTGACAGAAATCGCCCGTGTTTACAACGAAGCGATGAACATCATCCATTATATGCATGATAAGTATTACTACGAAAAAGCCCAAATGGCTCTTGTAGATACCAACCCACGCATCAACCTTGCTTATGGTGTAGCCGGACTTTCTATCGCCCTCGATTCACTGTCGGCCATCAAATATGCCAAAGTGACCGCACGCCGCAACGACATCGGTCTGACAGAAGGTTTCGATATTCAAGGCGAATTCCCTTGCTTCGGTAACGACAACGACAAGGTAGACCACCTGGGTGTTGACCTGGTCTATTTCTTCAGCGAAGAATTGAAGAAACTTCCCGGTTTACAAAAATTGCCCGTCCTACTTTATCTTTGCTCACCATCACTTCCAACGTGATGTATGGCAAGAAGACAGGTGCTACTCCCGACGGACGCGCCAAAGGTGTCGCTTTTGCTCCGGGAGCCAACCCTATGCACGGACGTGACAAGAACGGTGCCATCGCCTCTTTGAGTTCCGTAGCGAAATTACGTTACCGCGACTCACAGGACGGTATCAGCAACACTTTCTCCATCGTCCCCAAATCACTGGGAGCTACTGAAGAGGATCGCGTAGAAAATCTGGTGACAATGATGGATGGCTATTTCACCAAAGGCGCTCACCACCTGAACGTGAACGTACTGAACCGTGAAAATGCTTTACGATGCCATGGAACATCCGGAAAAATATCCGCAACTCACCATCCGTGTTTCCGGTTATGCCGTAAACTTCGTGAAGTTGAGCCGCGAACATCAATTGGAAGTTATCAGCCGTAGCTTCCACGAAC
>ENA-OQAB01001750-OQAB01001750.1-human-gut-metagenome-genome-assembly--contig:-NODE-1750-length-10020-cov-3.318508_pt1 | contig 10020 bp, 12 predicted proteins | sample MGYA00242490_ERZ504517 | MGnify/ENA primary metagenome ERZ504517 (study PRJEB26092, sample SAMD00036298) | human gut metagenome | host: Homo sapiens | study: EMG produced TPA metagenomics assembly of... | reverse complement strand
GGGGGTATAGCTCAGCTGGGAGAGCGCTTGAATGGCATTCAAGAGGTCAGCGGTTCGATCCGCTTATCTCCACCAGAGACTTGCTTTATAAGGCAAGTTCTCTTTTTTGCATAAAAAGGGAGGCGTTCGTGTATACGCCTCCCTTTGGTGAATTATTTTCTATGTATAGGGTTCTGGAAACAGAGTCTCACTTCGTTGCAAAGCAGTTCATAAAAAATTCTGTAAATGCCGCCAGTTCCTTCTCCTGAGACACATAGACATACAATGTTTCGTCCTCCAACCAGTCATAGGCGTGGATGCCAATATAGTTTTTCTTATCAGGATAGATAATGAATGCGTCAGTGGGATATTTATTTCGATATGCCTTCAAAATTTCGGAGCGGCGGTAATAGACCGGCTCGCCGCAGCCGGAAAGATCCGGGACCGTAGGAACGACTACAATTGTCTGACTGTCCTCATTCCAACCGACCAGCAGATTCCCAATCTTTGTTTTACTCCCGTGGACGAACCCATAGTTGAACCGGCTTACATCCTCGGTATAGCCAAATATCAACCTGTAATCCTCCCCGCCCCCTACTGCTTGGTGAAACAGCGCACGCATTTTCTTTGCATTTGCATCGCTCTTTTCCATATCAATTTCCGGTCCCTTGAACAGTTTGCTAAAAAACCCCATTGCATACTCCTCCTAAACATATATCATATAAAGAACACTCAAATAAGGATTAAATTTATAATTTATCTTTATCTATAGCAGACTTAAATCCGCCCGAATTTGACATCGTACTTCAATATTCGGACGGATTTTCCAATTCCATCAGTCCTGCTCTTTCAATATCTCCAAGGCATCTGCGATCGCGTTGATCTGAAACTCCACCGTTTCATCGGCGGCCTCCGGCACAAACAGCGGAAGCGTGTCCGGGATCGCCCTGCGTATGACCATTACCGTGAGGCTCAGATTGGTAAACAGGCTGATATTTGCCCGATTCGCCCTGATTCCAAAACTCTCCAGTATGGTTCCAAACAGGCGGGCCTGCTTTTCGCGGAACATCTGATAACTCTCTTTGGACAGGCGCTTAAAAATGAGCTGCTGCTCCTCAATGGTCAGAACCGCGATCCCATTCTTCTCGCCATAGCAGCAGGCATGGAGGAATTGCCTCACCCCATCACGCCAGCTCAGAGCAGGATCTGCCATCAGCTTTCGCGCATATGCCACAATTTTGGGCTGCTGGAGGTACAGCGTCTCCACGATCAGATCCTCCTTGGTCGGGAAAAAGGAGTAGAAAAACGTGCGTGATATCCCAACCCTTCTGTAAATCTGCTCAACGGTTGTATGCTGAATCCCCTGCTTTGTCATCAGATCGAGTCCGACCCGAACCAATGCCACCCGGATACGCTCCCGTTCCTCCTCCGAATAAGCGACCCTAGGCATCCCGTCCACCCCCAATAAAGACAAATTAAATAGTTTATTTTTATTTTAACACACTGGGAGTCCGTTCTCAAGAGTCTTTTGGGCCTTTGTCCGTTCGGTCGGGCCACTTTCCACAGCAAATCCCCTTTTCTGTTGCAATTACAACATACATTCCCCCGCGCCTCCGCTATACTTGCGGACAGTTCCAATACTTCCGCCCGTACAAGGAGGACTTTACATGTTTTGTTATCAGTGTCAGGAAACCGCCGGCTGCACCGGCTGCACCCGGGCGGGCGTCTGCGGCAAGAGTGCCCGCACCGCCGCGCTCCAGGATTTGCTCATCTATGTGACCCGCGGTCTCTGCCAACTCACAACCGCCCTGCGGAACCAGGGCGAGGCCATCATCCCGGAGGACGACCGGCTGGTGACCGAAAACCTGTTTGTAACCATCACCAACGCCAACTTTGATGATGACGCACTTCAGGCCCGCATCCGCGCCACTCTGGAGCGGAATGCCGCCCTGCGCTCCCGGCTGGACGGGGCGGGGCTGTCCGCCGCCGCGCGCTGGGACGGCTCCGGTGACTGGGACGACAAGGCCCAGGCCGTTGGCATTTTGTCCACTGCCGACGAGGACATCCGCTCTCTGCGGGAGCTTATCACCTACGGGCTCAAGGGCATGGCCGCCTACAATCACCACGTCAACGCCTACGGCAAGTCCGCCCCCGGCGTGGACGCCTTTCTCCAGGCGGCCCTGGCCAAGACCCTGGACGACTCCCTCACCGCGGAGGAGCTGACCGCCCTCGCCCTGGAGACCGGCAAGTACGGTGTGGACGTGATGGCCGCCCTGGACGAGGCCAACACCAGCGCCTACGGCCACCCGGAGGTGACCCGGGTGAACCTGGGCGTGCGGGATAACCCCGCCATTCTGGTCTCCGGCCACGACCTCCACGACCTGGAGCAGCTTCTGGAGCAGACTGTGGGGACCGGCGTGGACGTTTACACCCATGGCGAGATGCTACCCGCCCACTACTACCCCGCCTTTCAGAAGTATCCCAACTTTGTGGGCAACTACGGCAACGCCTGGTGGCAGCAGAAGGAGGAGTTCGAGGCCTTCCGCGGCCCCATCCTGCTGACCACCAACTGTCTGGTGCCCCCGAAGGACAGCTACAAGAACCGGCTCTATACCACCGGGGCAGTGGGCTTTCCCGGCTGCCCCCCACATCGGGGCCGACCGCCAGGGACGACAAGGATTTTTTCCGCCCTGATCGCCCACGCCAGGCGCTGCCCCTCCCCCATTGAGCTGGAACAGGGCACCCTGGTGGGCGGCTTTGCCCACAACCAGGTGCTGGCTCTGGCCGACCAGGTGGTGGAAGCCGTCAAGAGCGGTGCCATCCGCAAGTTCGTGGTCATGGCTGGCTGCGACGGCCGGGCCAAGAGCCGCGATTACTACACCGAGTTCGCCAAGGCCCTGCCCCAGGACACGGTAATCCTCACCGCCGGATGCGCCAAGTACAAGTATAACAAGCTGGAGCTGGGCAACATCAACGGCATCCCCCGGGTGCTGGACGCGGGCCAGTGCAACGACTCCTACTCCCTGGCTGTCATCGCCCTCAAGCTCCAGGAGATCTTCGGCCTGGACGACATCAATGACCTGCCCATCGTCTATAACATCGCCTGGTATGAGCAGAAGGCGGTGATTGTCCTGCTGGCCCTGCTCCACCTGGGCGTGAAAAACATCCACCTGGGCCCCACCCTGCCTGCCTTTCTCTCCCCCAACGTGGCCAAGGTGCTGACAGATACCTTCGGCATCGCCGGCATCGGCACGGTGGAGGAGGATCTGAACCGCTTTTTCGGCTGATCTCCCTCCTGCGGCGGATACCACTCTGGTATCCGCCGCAGCTTGTCGAAAAAGTCTTTTCGACAAGCTGCTGGATTTTTGAGCACTTCAAAAAAGTGCTCAAAAATCGTTTGATTGAACGTGAAAGACAACCCTGACGGTTTTCTTTCACACTATCTTTCCCTCCGAATCCTTCCGTTGGAGGGTTTATCGACAGTCTGCGGCGGATACCTGCCCGGTATCCGCCGTCCTTATGCTTGACAATATCGTCCTTCGATATTACAATATCCATAGACGATATCGAAGCGCGATATCAGGAGGCGAGGCGATGGGACGCAAAATCCTGGAGACCCTGACGGAGTCCATGTTCTATGTACTGATGGCCCTGTTGCGGCAGGCGCGGTGCGGCACGGAGATCGCCGACTTCGTCGCCGCCCGAACCAAAAGCCGGGTGCGGCTGGGGCCGGGCACCCTCTACACCATCCTGGCCAAATTCGAGGAGGTAGGGCTGATCCGGGAGACCGCCGTGGAGGGCCGCAAGCGCACCTACGTCCTCACGGACGAGGGCCGGGCCCGCTACGAGGAAGAGCTTGTCCGCCTGCGGAGCTGTCTGGCGGACGCGGAGGAGGAGAGGAGGGCGATGGACTATGAAACCGAGGACGGTGCGCAGACTGTGCCTGGTTGACGGGATGAACCTGGATCACATCGAGGGCTGGCTGGAGTCCATGGCCGCCCGGGGCCTACACTACGACCACAGTGACGCCTTCCTCTTTCACTTCCGGCGGGGGGAACCGGCGGCGGTACGCTACCGGCTGGAACCCCGTGGTACCCTGGACTGCCCGGAGGGTATGGAGCACTGCCGCACCCTGGGATGGGAGCTGACCGGATACATGGGCAAAGGCTTTTCCCTGTTCAGAACCTGGGAACCAGACGCCCCGGAGCTGCACACCGACCCGGTGGTACGGGGGTACGGGCTGGACAAGCTGGCAAGGCTGGTTCGGTGGTTCGCCACCCCCATGCTAATCTGCGCCCTGGTCATTCTTGCCCTCCCCCTATGGCTCCTTTTGGCCTGGGATGAGCCGGTACTGTCCCTGGTCACCGGAAGCGGGGACAACCTTTTTCTCTGTATCCTGTCCGAGTGGATCGCCATTTATATGTCCTTCCGCTCCTTCTCCTCCTTCTTCGCCCTTCGGCGGCGGCTGCGGGCCGGAAAGGAACCCCGGCGCTCCGGCTGGCGGTGTTCCGCCCGCATCAACGCCGCCTGTCTGGCCGGCTCCTTTATCTTGGTGGCCCTCAGCTTTGCCGTCCTGGCAGCCGGGCGTGGCATGCGCTGGGAGGGGGAGACTGCGACCGTGAACCGCCCCTTCCCCGACTTCGCCCTGGAGGAGCTGGAGGGGCGGCCCAGGCTTGAGGCCGCCCCCTCCGTCTGGTCGGTGGAGCGGCGGGGGGTGGACTTGGACAACTATGTCCGCTTCGACTGGTCTGTCCTGGCCCCGGAACAGTATGAGGTGGAACGGAACATGGCGGACGGAGACTACGAGACCAGTTTCCGGCTGGATTGGTACCGTCTCTCCCTCCCCGCCCTAGCGGAGCCTTTTGCACGGGATCTCTTTTCCCGGCACACCTTCTATGCCGAAATCCCGGAGCGGTACACCGTCGCGCCCCTGGACGTGCCGGACACCGACGCAGTTCTGATCACCGAGGAGGGCGGCTTCGGACAGGACGTCCTTCTGTGCCGGGGGACTGTGGTGTTCTATCTGCGCTACTATGGGGATCAAGATCTGTCCGCCCACCCCGAGCTGCTGGCCGAGCTGGCCCAATTTGACGGGAGGTGAGTCCATGGCGCACCATAACACCGTCCGGCGGTATCCGCCGGTGGACTACTATGATGTGGTGGCGGTGGATCGCTGGCTGGAGCGGATGGCCCTCAACCTCCACGACGGCCCCTATGCGGCCTGTCTGCTCTACGACGGGTCGGGAGAACTGGGCCGCTTTTCCGCCCGCTCCGCCCGGTGGTCTCTTGGGGATTAGAACATGTGTTTGACTTCTCTCGTCCCTTCCCTTATAATGGAGCTGCAAGGAGGCGGACGGTATGGACCGGGTGATTCTGCACTGTGATCTGAACAGCTTTTACGCCTCGGTGGAACTGCTGGACCACCCGGAGCTCCGGGACAGACCGGTGGCGGTGTGCGGCGATCCAAATTCCCGCCACGGGATCATCCTGGCCAAGAACGAGCCCGCCAAGCGGTACAAGGTGCAGACCGCCGAGACCATCTGGCAGGCCCGGCGCAAGTGCCCGGAGCTGGTGCTCCTCCCCGCCCACCACTGGAAGTACCGGGACTACTCCAGGCGGGTCAACGCGGTGTACGAGCGGTACACCGACCTGGTGGAGCCCTTCTCCATCGACGAGAGCTGGCTGGATATAACCGGCTCCCTCCACCTCTTCGGCGGAGACGCCAAGGCCCTGGCCGACGAGATCCGCCGGGTGCTGCGGGAGGAGCTGGGCCTGACGGTCTCGGTGGGGGTATCCTTCAACAAGATCTTCGCCAAGATGGGCAGCGACTACAAAAAGCCGGACGCCACCACGGTGATCTCCCGGGAGAACTACCAGGAGCTGCTCTGGCCCCTGCCCATCACCTCCCTGCTCTTTGTGGGGCGGTCGGCCGCCGCCGCGCTGGAGCACTACGGCGTGCACACCATCGGGGATCTGGCCCGCCTCGACCGGGAAGCCGCTGCCTCCATCCTGGGCAGGCAGGGCTGCACCCTCCACGACTACGCTAGTGGGGCGGAGCATTCCCCCGTGGTGCCCGCCCGGGAGCAGCCCGGCCCCAAATCGGTGGGCAACGGACTCACCTTTCCCCGCAATCTGGTGGGATGGGCGGAGCTCCACGCCGGAGTCACTGAGCTGGCCGACGAGGTGGCTGTCCGCCTGCGGGGCCACGGCCTCAAGTGCACCACCCTCCAGGTAACCATCCGTGACCCCAATTTCAAGGACATCTGCCGCCAAAAGCGGCTGAGCGCCCCCACCTATGTGGCCCGTGAGCTGTCGGAGGTGGCTATGGAGCTCATCCGCGCCGCCTGGAGGGAGAACGCCCCGGTCCGGGCCCTCACTCTCACCGCCCAGGCCCTGGTGGAGGAGGGCGAGGCAGGCGAGCAGCTCGATCTGTTCGCCGCCGGCGCCGCCCCCCGCCGGGACAAGCTGGAGAAGCTGGAAAAGGCCATGGACGGCATACGGGACAAATTCGGCCGGGATGCCATCGCTCCGGCCTCTACCGTCCACCGGGACAGGGCCGAAGTCAAAGCGGAGCAGCGCCTGCCCCCGGTGGACTGAATATCTGGATGCCGCCCGGCAGAGGAGGATTCATCATGATCAAGGCCATCTTTTTTGATGTGGACGGAACCCTGCTCTCCCACCGGACCGGCCGGATTTCTCCGCACACAAGGGCTTGTATTCGCGCGCTGCGTGCCGGTGGAACCCTGGTGTTTCTGTCCACCGGCAGGCACATTCTGGAGCTGCGGAGCCTCCCGGTGGGGGCAGATGGCGTTTGATGGCTATAGTCACCCTGAACGGTCAGCTCTGCCTGGACAGCAGCCAACAGCAGCTCTCCAGTACTCCGCTGCCGCCGCAAGCCGTGCAGGCGCTGGCAGACCTATTCTGTGCGGATGGCCCGCCCCTCGCCCTGGTGGAGGAGGAACGCATCTACATTAACCGCGTCACCGACGCCGTCCGGCAGGCGCAGGCGGAAATCTCCACCCCTATCCCGGAGGTCGCCCCCTATACCGGCCGACCGGTCTATCAGGCCACGGCCTTTTGCTCCAGAAAAGAGGACCCCCCTTCTGAGGGCTCTGCTCCCCACGGGCTGCAAGCTGGCGAGATGGAGTGAGGGCGGCGTAGACATCATCCCCGAGGCCGGAGGAAAGGCGGCTGGCATGCGGCGCTTTCTCACGCGCTTCGGTCTCTCGCGGCTGGAATGCATGGCGTTTGGCGATGCGGAAAACGACCTCGACATGCTGGCTTACGCGGGAATTGGAGTTGCCATGGGCAACGCCTCGGAAGCGGTAAAGCATGCCGCAGATTATGTCACGGCAAGTGTGGACGAAAAAGGGATTGAACAGGCGCTGCGCCATTTTCGGCTCATCTGAAAAAGCGCCGGGACTGCCGATACCTCTTTACTGGTTCAAAGCCAGGTTCAAATGTAAAATAAGTCTTGTCTAAAAGTCCTCCTGCTGTCATGAAACCGGAAATTTAAACAGCCAGAGCCAGCGGCCCTTTTTGGCGCGTCAGCTCTGGCTGTTTCCTCTTTCCTATGGTTCTTATGAATGCGCTGAATCGCTCTTGTCTCTGTTGCCCTTTTGCTGGGATACCCTTTCACGGACGTATTTTTTGAGCTTCCGCCCCGCCACAGGCCACGCCAGGGCCAAGGCCAGAACAACCAAGCTGAGCCACTGAGACGTGGAGAAGGGCCCGTACATCCCCCGGGCCGGATCCCCCCGAAACCACTCCAACACAAACCGCACCGGGGCATAGCAGAACACATAGGCCCGGAGCATCTGCCCGGCCCGGCGGCCCGCCCGGCATACCAGAGCAGAAAGGCGAAAATCACCAGCTCCGCCCCCGCCTCCCAAAGCTGCACCGGAAGAAGGGGCACGCCGTTGGGCCCGGCAATGGCGTGAGTGAATGCTATGCCCCAGGGGGGCGGAGCCGCCCGTCCATAGCAGCAGCCGGCGCAAAAACAGCCTACCCGCCCCACGGCGTGCACCAGAGGCAGGGCGGGCACCAGCACCGGGAAGAAGTCGGACAGGCGGAGCCTTAAATATTTGGCCGCCCCCCAGGCCGCCGCCACACCGCCGAAAAAGCCGCCGTAAAACACCATGCCGCCGGAGAGATAGCGGGCATAGAACTCCCCTGGCTCCTCCCAGAGCAGGGGCAGCTCCACAGCCAGCCGGGGCAGGAGTGGGAGCAGGTAGAGCAGCTTGGCCCCCACCAGGGCCCCACCGCCCCCAAAATATACAGGTAGGCGCAGTCGTCCCGGGACAGTCCGAAGCGCTTGCAGCGCAGCAGAGCAGCCAGCAGGCCGAAGCCCAGTCCGGCCATCCCCAGCACGCCATAGGTGGGCATCAACCGCCCAAAGAGAGACAGATATGGGAGCATGATCGCATCTTTCCTCCAAAAAATGCGGCAGCCACACCGGCTGCCGCATTTCGTTTCCCCTTCTTAGTACAGAGAGGCGCCCAGAATACCCAAACCAGCCGTACAGGCAATGCAGGCCACCAGGGTAATGCCGCCCAGAACTACCGACAGGACAGAGAGCACAAAGCCGGCCGTCCGCAAGCTGTCGTTATAGCCCATGCTCTTGGAGCGCGAGGACACAACAAGGCCGGCGATACCAAGAATCATGCCGAAAATACCGTTGACGAACAGGGCGACCACCAGGCCCACAATACCCAGAATCAGGGAGATCAGAGCCTCATTTTTTCCAGGGATATTACCTTCATTCATCGTGCCGTTCTCCTTTCCTCCACACACCGCTCTCCTGCGCCCGGCAGGCCGGGCGCAAAAGCGGGATATCCCGCTTTTCGACGTGTTTCGTTCTCTCTCCTATTCTAACTTCCGCGCTGTGGATCTGTCAAGCACATCTTTCAGAGATGGAACCTTCTGCGCGCCTCCTCCCGGAGGGCGGGGACGCGGCGAATAATGATGAGCGGAATCACCATTCCGATGCAGATGGTGAGCACCACCAGGGACCAGGACGGGCTCCACAGTTGGTGCAGCCAGCGGTCCACAAAAAACTCCATTCCGAACACAAAGACTCCAATGCTGCCGATCAGAATCGTCAGCGTAGTGAGGGCCGACCGGCGGTAGACCCGCAGCACCAGCCCCAGCAGGAGAAGGATCGCCCCGCCCCACAGGATGATGGGGGCTGCCAGCCCCAGGTACCAGTCCCCCCCATTGAGATCCACCGAGATCAGATAGACGTACAGGGCCACCGCCGCGATGTCCAGCAACAGCCGCAGCAGCAGGTGCATCCCCCGGGCCAGCAGCGGCGGCACCAGCCACAGCCACAGCATGGCCGCCGCGCCGATGACGTACAGCGACCAGGTCCTGTCCGCCCGCAGAAACAGATTGAGTACGCCGCAGCACACCGCCACCGAGGCGAGCATGGCGGTAATGAGCAGCGCCACCTCCTGTTTGGCCGCCGGCGCCACCTCCCCCCGCCGGGTGGGAAAGGGCTTGGGGGAGACGGTATCCACCGGTTGGCCGGGGTCCAGAACCCGCGTATGGCACAGAGGGCAGAAGGACGCCGTGGCGTCCAGCTCCACGCCGCAATGAACACAGTAAGACATATGTGGGCCTCCTTTGGCTTATTCCGTCCGGTTGCTCTCCACCTTCACCGGAATGCCCTCCCGCACCAGAAAGCGGAAAAAATCCCGCTCGGTATCGCTCTCCTTTTGGGTACCCGCGAAGGTGATCTCCATGATATCCCCATAGCTCATGGAGGCACAGTGGGGCCGGGGCGTGGTGGCCTGGCCCAGAATCACCTCCATATGGTGTATGTGCGGAGCCATCTCCTCCGGCACGGGGAAGGGGCCTGGGTTGGTATAGGTGCCCGAGTAAGGCAGTACCCCCGCCAGCTTGTAGCCCAGGGACATAACCGGATTCTTCAGCACGATGGGGACGATCTGCAGCAGCCGGTTTGTGGTGAATTTCACATTCCCGGCGATGGCCGCCTGCATCTGTTGGCGGTTGATGTTCAGCCGGAGATAGTGGTGCACC
>ENA-OQAB01001749-OQAB01001749.1-human-gut-metagenome-genome-assembly--contig:-NODE-1749-length-10021-cov-2.258237_pt1 | contig 10021 bp, 6 predicted proteins | sample MGYA00242490_ERZ504517 | MGnify/ENA primary metagenome ERZ504517 (study PRJEB26092, sample SAMD00036298) | human gut metagenome | host: Homo sapiens | study: EMG produced TPA metagenomics assembly of... | reverse complement strand
AGCAACCGACCTCGATCATGGACGCATGGTTCATTTTCACCGCGGCAGTATTGCTGAACGGGTCGCAGCTTCCTGCTGTATGCCTGTTATGTTCGCACCAGTCAATATAGATGGTACAAACTATGTAGACGGAGGATTGATGATGAATCTTCCTGTCTCTACCCTGCGTAGAGTGTGCGACAAGGTAGTGGCTGTCAACGTAAGCCCCATCATGGCACAGGACTACAAAATGAATATTGTAAGCATTGCTATGCGTTCATTCCATTTTATGTTCCGCGCCAATACTTTTCCAGAAAGGGAAAAGTGTGATTTATTAATCGAACCATACAATTTATACGGATATAGCAATACCGAACTGGAGAAAGCAGAAGAAATCTTCGGACAGGGATATAATACAGCCAATGAAGTGCTTAATCAACTGTTGGAAGAAAAAGGGAAAATATGGAAGTAACCTCCTATCCATCGGAAAAAAGAATGAATACGAATATTAATAATCTACTCTATATGAATGACGAAAATAAAATAATTATCTATCAAGTGTTCACCCGTCTGTTTGGAAATAACAACAACCACTGTGTCTACAATGGCGACATTGCCACCAACGGTTGTGGGAAAATGGCTGATTTCACGCTCAAGGCACTTGGTGAAATCAAAAAATTAGGTACTACACATATATGGTATACAGGCATCATCGAACATGCCACTCAAACGGATTATCGCCGTTATAACATCAGTCCGGATCATCCTGCCATTGTGAAAGGAAAAGCTGGCTCTCCCTATGCTATCAAGGATTATTATGATGTAGATCCGGACTTGGCAACCGATGTGCCGGAACGAATGAAGGAGTTCGAGAATCTGGTACATCGCACTCACCGTTCCGGACTGAAAGTTATTATAGATTTTGTCCCCAACCATGTAGCACGCCAGTATCACTCGGATGCACAACCGGACGGCACTACCGAACTGGGAGCAAACGATGACCCGAACTACGCTTTCAGCCCGTACAATAATTTCTACTATATACCGCAGTCCGAGTTGCGTGCCCAGTTCGATATGAAAGAAGGCGCAGCAGAGCCTTACCATGAATATCCGGCCAAAGCGACAGGTAACAACCGTTTTGACGCTACACCGAACATCAACGACTGGTACGAAACCATCAAGCTGAACTATGGAGTGGATTATCTGAATGGCGGCACTTGCCATTTCTCCCCGACTCCGGATACCTGGATAAAGATGCTGGACATTCTTTTATTCTGGGCCTCAAAAGGTATCGACGGTTTCCGCTGCGATATGGCGGAAATGGTTCCTGTAGAATTTTGGGAATGGGCTATTCCACAAGTAAAGGAAGCACATCCGGAAATCCTTTTCATTGCCGAGGTCTATAATCCCAACGAATACCGCAATTATCTCTTCCGTGGGAAATTTGACTATCTATATGATAAGGTCGGTTTATACGATACACTCCGCAATGTAGCTTGCGGCTACGAATCCGCGGCATCCATCACCCACTGTTGGCAAAGTCTGAACGGAATAGAAAAACAAATGCTGAACTTCCTGGAAAACCATGACGAACAGCGCATCGCTTCCGATTTCTTTGCAGGAGATCCACGTAAAGGAATCCCTGCTCTGATCGTTTCTGCTTGTATGAACACCAATCCTATGATGATTTATTTTGGTCAGGAGTTTGGAGAACTGGGAATGGACAGCGAAGGTTTCAGCGGAAGAGACGGACGGACTACGATATTCGATTACTGGAGCGTGGATACTATTCGTCGCTGGCGCAATGGCGGTAAGTTTGACGGCAAAATGCTGACCGAAGAGCATAAACGCCTGTACAGCATTTACCAAAGAGTACTTACGCTATGTAATGAAGAGACATCCATCGCCAAAGGAGTATTCTTCGACCTGATGTACGCCAATAAAAACGGATGGCGTTTCGACGAACATAAGCAATATACTTTTATGCGAAAGTATAAGAATGAATTGCTGTTCATCATCGTCAATTTCGATAGCCAACTGGTTGATGTAGCAATCAACGTACCTTCTCACGCGTTTGATTTCTTACAGATACCACAAATGGAAAAATATCAGGCTACAGACTTATTGACCGGTGCCAAAGAGGAAATCTGTTTATTGCCTTATAAAGCCACTGAGGTTTCCGTTGGGGCCTATAATGGGAAGATTCTGAAGATTACATTCTGATCTGCTCCGATTGAAGGCAAATGATAAATCAATAGTATCTTAACTCTCCTCCTTCCCGAAGGGAGGGGAATTGATGATACTATTGACTTTTTAGGCAGCCCCAATGGAGATACTACTGATTTATTCCCCCCAACTGAAAACAAAAAATTCTCAAAGGCTGTTTAGTTAGATAAATAATTTCCTAAACCAGAACCTTATGAAGAAAATTAGTTTTTTGGCAGTCATATTATTATTGTCTGTATCTGCCTTCGCAATCTTACCTCCCGGCAATATACAGGCTGCCTTCAAAAAGATGTACCCCAAAGCCAACGGTATAGCATGGTCGCAGGATGATGGCTATTATTGCGCTAACTTTGTTATGAATGGATTCACTAAAAACGTCTGGTTCAATACGCAGGCTCAATGGCAAATGACACAGACGGACCTTGTCAGTCTCGACCGGGTGACACCTACCGTATACAATGCCTTTGTATCCGGTCCTTATGCCAGTTGGGTAGTAAATGATGTAACCATGGTGGAGTTTCCTAAATGGCAGGCAATCATCGTCATTAAGGTAGGACAAGATAATGTAGATATCAAATACCAGCTCTTTTATTCCCCGCAAGGAATGTTGCTAAAAACCCGCAATGTCAGTTATATGCACGACATTCTCGGTCCGGGAACATTCTTATAAAAAAGCCTTGCCAAACATTAATGCTCGGCAAGGGCTTTCTTATTTTTTATTCCCTGAGTTATTTCTTCTTTCTCAAAACAACAGCTTGTACGTGCAGGAATATAGAGTTTCAGCCACTCTTTCTTTTCCTTCTTATACAACGGATCGGCAATCGTGAAATGAACTACTGAATCATCTGCAAGACCATTTCCGCCAAATGCAACATTATCCGTATTCAAGATTACTTCATAAGCTCCCGGACTAACGAGGAAACCATAATCTACAAAAGACTGTTTCGGATTGAAGTTAAATACAAATATCAGATCCTTACGTCCATAAGCCAATACCTGATCACCATCATTATGCCAGATCTCCTGGACCGGAGTCGCCTGGAAATCTTTCACACTCTTGATCACTTTCAGCATCTCAGCATCAAAGTCCCCCATGTAGTGATAAGCCAGATTCTTGTTATCTACCAGATCCCACTGACGACGGGCATACTTACAAGACCATCCATTACCTTCACGCGGAAAATCGATCCATTCGGGATGCCCGAACTCATTACCCATAAAGTTCAGATAACCGCCGTTGATGGTGGAGGCCGTGACCAGACGGATCATTTTATGCAAAGCTACACCCCGTTCCACCATAAAATTGTGATCATCTTTCTGCATATGCCAATACATGTCGGCATCGATAAGACGGAAAATGATCGTCTTGTCACCCACCAACGCCTGGTCATGACTTTCCGCATAGCTGATTGTCTTTTCGTCAGCACGGCGGTTCGTCGTCTCCCACCAGATGGAAGAAGGATGCCAGTCTTCGTCTTTCTTTTCTTTGATCGTCTTGATCCAGTAATCGGGGATATTCATTGCCATACGGTAGTCGAAGCCATAACCGCCATCTTCATATTTGGCAGCCAATCCGGGCATTCCGCTTACTTCTTCGGCAATCGTAATCGCATTCTTATTGACTTCGTGGATAAGCTTATTAGCCAACGTCAAATACGCAATAGCATCACCATCCTGATGACCATTAAAATAATCAGCATAATTACAAAATGCTTCGCCCAGTCCGTGACTGTAATAAAGCATCGAGGTCACGCCATCGAAACGGAAACCGTCGAATTTATACTCATCCAGCCAGAATTTGCAGTTCGACAACAAAAAATGAAGCACTTCATTCTTTCCATAGTCGAAACAAAGGGAATCCCATGCCGGATGCTCACGGCGTTCGCCACTCAGGAAATATTGGTCATACGAACCGTCAAAGCGGCCTAATCCCTCCACCTCGTTCTTTACGGCGTGGCTATGTACGATGTCCATGATCACGGCGATACCCATCCCGTGCGCCTCGTCGATCAGTTGTTTCAACTCGTCCGGCGTACCGAAACGGGAAGAGGCAGCGAAGAAGCTACTTACGTGATAGCCGAACGATCCATAATAAGGATGTTCTTGTATAGCCATGATCTGAATGGCGTTATAACCATCCTTCGCTACACGAGGCAATATATTTTGACGGAATTCATTATACGTCCCCACCTTCTCCTCGTTAGTGCTCATACCGATATGGCACTCGTAGATCAAAAGGGGAGACTTCTTAGGTTTGAATCGTTTATTCTTGAATTTATAAGGTTTCTCCGGGTTCCATACTTGAGCGCTAAATATCTTAGATTGCTCATCTTGCACCACCCGGCGAGTCCATGCGGGAATACGTTCTCCGCTACCGCCGTCCCACTCGACCAGCAACTTAAACAAGTCCTCATGACACATCTGCGCATCGGTCAAAGCGATCTCCCATATGCCATTCGCCTTACGTTTAAGCTTGTATTTATTATCTTTCTGCCATCCGTTGAATGTTCCGATCAAATAAATAGCGGTAGCATTCGGCGCCCATTCACGGAACACCCAGCCTTTCGTGGTTTTGTGTAACCCAAAATAAAGATATCCGGAAGCCATCTCGGATAAAGTTAGTTTACCATTATTCGTCAAGCTCTTTTCTTTATCAATCACGTATTGATACCGGCCTTCTATAGCCGCCTCATAAGGGGCCAGCCACGGGTCATTTTTTATCAGATTTAGAGACTCCATGATTTATTATAATTTGGTTCTCGGCAAAGATAAAAGAAAAAAATCATACCCATTGATAATATTAGGATATTTCTTATATTCGCGGTAAACCGTATAAAGATGAGCAAAGGAACAAAAATGTATAGCCTTTTACCTAATGATGATCCTCATTTTCGGTTCGCTGATGTACTTTATCGCCAAAGAAGGGGAAAGTCAGCAACTGGAAAATTCGATTGCGTCCATTCAAAACGCACCTAGTAATTTAGAAGAGGGATTTACCATATTTACTCAATTATTAGTACATAATATCGAGTCTTCCATAGGAATTCTGCTTTTACAAATCATCACGATATTGCTTACGTGCCGTTTGTTCGGTTGGTTATTCCAGAAGATCGGGCAACCCACCGTCATCGGCGAGATCGTTGCCGGAATCGTGCTAGGGCCGTCCGTATTAGGCAATTTATTCCCGGAGGCTTCCGCCTTCCTTTTTCCTGTGGAATCGTTGGTGAATATAAATATGCTGAGTCAATTCGGACTTATACTCTTTATGTTCGCTATCGGGATGGAACTTAATATCTCCGAGGTAAGGAAAAAGCTGAAAGAGACGATCTTAATCAGTCATACCAGTACGATCGTCCCCTTCTTTTTCGGTATGCTGACCGCCTATTTCGTGTACGACAAATATGCGGATAAGAGTACGCCTTTCCTCTCTTTCGCCTTGTTTATAGGTATCGCCATGAGTATTACCGCCTTTCCCGTATTGGCACGTATTATCCAAGAGAAAGGACTTACCAAGACACATTTGGGTACCATCTCGTTGGCAAGCGCGGCGAATGGGGATATCACCGCATGGTGCTTGCTAGCGGTTGTCATAGCGATCGCACAAGCGGGTTCGATGCTAAGTGCCGTTTACAACATCTTATTCTCAGTCCTTTACATAGTGTTTATGTTTTTGGCGGTGCGGCCATTCCTGCGGATGATCGGACATATTTACCACAACAAGGAGGTAATCGACAAGGGGCTGGTCGCTTTCATCTTCTTGCTATTGATCACCTCGGCTTATCTGACTGAGATATTGGGATTGCATGCCTTGTTCGGCGCTTTTATCGCAGGGGTGGTGATGCCGGGAAATGTCAAATTCCGCAAGATCATGACCGAGAAAGTAGAGGATGTATCCCTTGCGCTATTTCTTCCCTTATTCTTCGTATCCACCGGATTACGTACGGAAATAGGTCTTCTAAACAAGCCTGAGTTATGGTGGCTATGCCTTATCTTCATAATCGTGGCCATCGCGGGAAAGTTTGGGGGAGCGATGTTCTCCGCCCGATTCGTGGGTGAGAGCTGGAAGGATAGCCTATACATAGGGGCACTCATGAACACCCGCGGGTTGATGGAGCTGGTCGTATTGACGATCGGGTACGAGATGGGGATATTGACACCTTCCGTATTCGTGATCTTAGTGCTAATGACGCTGGTCACCACCTTTATGACAACACCGTTGGTCTCATTCATCAAATTCTGTTACCGGACGCATGACAAGCTGATGGAGCAAAAAGAGAGAATGCCATTGGAGGGAATATTCAAGGTACTGTTGTCCTTCGGACGAGCCGGAAATGGACAGATCATGCTGGACGTAGCCTACCAGATGTTCGCCCAAGGCAAAAACAAGCTGGAGCTGACGGCGCTGCACTTAACGGTTGGCTCGGACGTAAACCCGTTACACACGGATAATTTCGAGGAAGTCAGCTTCGGCCCGATCCTTTACGGGGCCAAGAAGCTGGGCATTCAGATACAGACCCGCTACGAGGTATCGAACAACGCCGGAGTGGATATTTGTAGCATCGTAAACAATGAGGGGTATGATTTCCTTCTGGTCGGTTCCGGGATATCGATGAGCAACACACCGGATGATATAGCGGCAAGCCATTACCGGGCCTCTTTCTACAACCGTTATTTCAAACGCTTCAAGGCTCCGGAATCTTGGTTTTATCCGGGTGCCTTATTGAAAGACAAGACGAAGATGTTTATCGAGCAAAGCAATTGCCCGGTAGGTGTATTCGTGAACCGGAATTTCGTCAAGGCGTCGAACGTGATCGTGGTCATCGATTCCGAGGAGGATTTATTCCTGTTGGGATATGCCCAGACCTTATTGAAGTCTACACACGGCTCGGCCAGCGTACTTGATAAATCCAGCAGCACGACCCCGGGGAACGAGGTGATCAAGGAAGGAATCCTGCGATTCACGGAAGACGTGAAGCAGACCACGCTTCTACGAGAAAAAGACCTTACGCCCCAGTCTTTCAACGGCTTCAACTTCATGCTGATCAGTTATAAGACATGGAACGATGTCTCCGAGCACCGGAAAGAAGCCTTGCAGAAGATGCCTTCTACGTTGATATTAAGTAAATAATCCGTTATAAACCATATAAATCCGTCTTTATGAGAATCTGTCTTTTCTTCTTGATCACCGTTTTCCTCATGGCCTGCTCCTCTACGGGGAACCAGCGGCAGGAACCGGAAAACCAGACCTTGGAAACGATACTCAATCGCAAAAGCGTACGTAAGTATAAGGATCGCCCGGTAGAAAAGGAAAAGATAGACAAACTGATACGAGCCGGAATGGCCGCCCCCTCCTCCCGTGACAGGCGACCTTGGGAATTCATTATCGTAACCGACCGGAAAGCCTTGGACACAATGGCCGAAGGTCTCCCCTTCGCCCGGATGCTGAAAGAGACAAGGCAAGCGATCGTCGTTTGCGGCGATACGATCAAATCCTCCAACGCTTGGTTTCTGGATTGTTTCGCCGCCTCGCAAAACCTGCTACTTGCCGCCGAATCCATGGGATTGGGAGCCGTATGGACGGCTGTTTACCCCTATCCGGACCGGATCGAGATCGTCCGGAAAGAGCTTCGGCTACCGGATCATATCATGCCGTTGAACGTCATACCTGTGGGATACCCCATGCAGAAAGAGACTCCCAAAAACAAATACAACGTCCAACAGATCCATCACAACGGCTGGTAAAGCTATATGACTTCCAGATAACTCCGTCCGTTTCCCGCCCGGTTCACCCGGATCTGCACGGGAATACGTTCCGTCATTTCCTGTACGTGCGAGATAACGCCGATCTTGCGCCCTTGCGTACGCAGGCTCTCCAAGGCATCCATAGCGACCCGCAACGTCTCCGCATCCAAAGAGCCGAAAAGCCCTCATCGATAAACAAGCTCTCAACCTTCATCCGGTTCGAGGAGAGCGAGGACAAGCCTAACGCCAAGGCCAGCGAGACCAAGAAAGATTCCCCTCCGGAAAGGCTATGCACGGTACGGATCTCGTCGCACATATCTTGGTCGATCACCTGCAAGGCCAAGGTATCCGGCACACGCTCCAACCGGTAACGCCGGGATAGTTGCCGCAATTGCACATTCGCATAACTCAACAAGACATCCAAGGTGTAGCCTTGGGCGATCCTACGGAACTTGGCGCCATCCGCCGAGCCTGCCAACTCATTCAGCTTCGCCCAACGCTCGCTCATCGCCCTCCGCTCCGAGAGCTCTTGCTGGAAGCCGGCTATCTTCCGCTTATTCTCCTCGTGCGTACGCAGACGGAAACTACATTCAGACTTTTGGGCCGTCATTTCCGACAGAGATTCCTCCAGCGTCTTCCCCTCGGAGTTCTCTTGATAGGCGACCATCCAGTTATCCAGCTCCTGCCGGCGTGCGGAAAGGAGACCGGAAGTCTCCGCCAGATCCTTCTTGATCTGTTCCGTACCCCCCCCGGTATTTGCTCCACCTCGCCGGCGTGCCTCGTCGTACTCTCTTGCAACTGCTTCAAATGGCTCTTCAAGGCTTCCACCCGTTCGTGGAAGGTACGTTCCACCTGGTCGGCTGGCTGGCCTCCCAGCAGGAGATTCCGCTCCGAACGCAAGCGGGTATAGGATTGATTCTTCTCGTCGTAGGCTTTCGCGGCGTCCTCGTACTGCTTGCGCAAGGGAGGGAGGAAAGCCTCGTACGACTCCCGTTCCGCTTGATGGGCGCTCCGCTCCCGTTCCAGTTCCCGCAGGCGTTCCCCGTTGGCTTGCCACTGGCGGGCGAAATCCGTCAAGGTCTCCCGGAAGCTTTCCGGGTCCTTGTTCCAGCCCGTCTGCCATGCGTCGTTCCCGAACAGGGCGTTGGCCGCTGATAGGGATTGGGACAGCTTCTCCTGCTGTTCCCGCTTATCCAGTTCTTCCCGGTCGATTTGCTCGGACAAGGATTGTAACTGGTTCCTTAATTCCGTCCGTGCGTTCTCGTCCGCGGCGAGTTGTTTATGCAGCTCCAATTCTTTCTGTTGCAGGGCGGCGAGTTGTTTCCCGCAGGCCTCCTGCCGTTCTTTCCGGTCGAGAAGCCGCTTGAGGCGCAGGGTAGCTTCCGAGATGCAATCCGCCAAGGCCAACAGGCGCTCATGCGCCTCGTGAGAGGCGAAAGGATGCTCAAGGCTTCCGCAGACCGGGCAAGGCGTTCCGGCAGTCAGCTTGTCCCGCAGGCTTTTGATATCGCCAGTCGTCACGAACTGGGCTTGCTCCAGCAATAAACGCTCCCGTTCCGTACGGCAGGTCTCGATCGACCGGTCCAAAGCCTCCGGTTCCAATTCCTGGAGGGCAAGCGCTACGGACTTCCGCTCTTCCTCAATCTTTACCTGTTCCTTGGCGTGCGTCTCCGCCTCCCGCCGCAAGGATTGCCTCCGAACCTCCAACCGCTGGATTTTCTGTCGGATGGCTAGCAAGGCCTTGTCCGACCGCTCGACTGCCCGGCGAGCCGTAAGGCAGGTATCCAGATGAATCAACAAGGCCGACAGTTGCTCGGCGATCCCCTCCTTGCTCCGGTAACGTTCACGCCACGACGTCAGCTTGTCCCATTCCTCCGAGGCTTTCTTCTGCCGCTCTTCCACCTTCCTGAGTTTCTCTTCTGCCTCCTGCTTCCGCCGGGAGAAGTCTTTCATCCGTTCATCAGCCTCGGAGCGGGCTTTCAAGGCCGATTCCAGTTGCACGTCCAGTTTCCGGGCCTGTTGCAATTCCAGTCGCAAGCCCTTAGATTCCTCATCCGTCCTCGCCAATCGCACC
>ENA-OQAB01001748-OQAB01001748.1-human-gut-metagenome-genome-assembly--contig:-NODE-1748-length-10023-cov-3.560024_pt1 | contig 10023 bp, 7 predicted proteins | sample MGYA00242490_ERZ504517 | MGnify/ENA primary metagenome ERZ504517 (study PRJEB26092, sample SAMD00036298) | human gut metagenome | host: Homo sapiens | study: EMG produced TPA metagenomics assembly of... | reverse complement strand
ATGGGAGTTATTCTCGCAGCTATGATGGTATCTATGATGGGAATGAGTGCACTTGCAGCACCAAGTAAGCGTATAGATTCCGTAGTTACAGAGACAGAAAAAGCAGTAGACAAGAATGGGAATGCAGTTGAGGTTAAGATTTCAGATGTTCCGGAAGCGAATAAAGCAGCTGCAGACGAGATTAAGAATGTAGCAAAAGTAAAAGAAGTATTAAAAGACAGTTTCGTAGAAGGTATGGAAGTTGTTGATGTTCGTGAAGTGACTGTTACAGGGGACAATGTAGAATTTCCACTTACAATCACATTCAAAGTACCAGGAGTATTAGAGACAACAAAAGTTGCAGTACTTCACTATGTAGACGGTGCATGGAAACAAGAGACAGCAAAAGCTGGACAGGGAACAATCACAGCAACATTTGATTCTTTATCACCGGTTGCTTTTGTAGTAGATAAGAATACAGCAGCATCTTCTTCTACGTCACCGAAGACAGGTGAGAGTATGGCAGTGACAATGGCAGCAGTAGTTGTTGTAGTTGCAGCAGCAGGAGCTTTTGCATTCAGAAAAAAAGAGAGTGTAAGATAATAATAGCATAGCGAAACAGATTAAAAAATCTCTTCTTGCTAGGAAAGCCTAGAAGAAGAGATTTTTCTAAATACGGGAAAGTAGCAGAAAGAGAGAGCCTTTATGCGAGGAATGATTGATGTGCACTGTCATATTGTCCCAGCGGTAGACGATGGTGCTGCATCCAAAAAGGAAGTCAGGAATCTGCTTTTGCAAGAGTATAAAAGTGGTGTCAGAGAGCTGATATTGACGCCGCACTATAGAAAAGGAATGTTTGAGACACCGAGAGATATTGTTGAGAGACGGGCAGAATATGTTGCGCGTGAGGTTGACAGGATTAGACTGGATATGCAGGTATATCTCGGATGTGAATACCATGCCAATGCAGATATGCTGATGGAATTATGTAAGGAAGAGCGCTTTAGGATGAATGGCGGAAGATATGTGCTGGTCGAGTTTTCGGGCAGACATGATTATCAAAGAGTGCGTAACTATATCTATCAGTTGCAGCAGGAAGGGTATTGTCCTGTTGTGGCTCATGTGGAGCGATATCCTCAAGTGATAAAACAACTGGAGCAGGTAGAAGAGTTGATTGAGTTGGGAGCGATGATACAGGTCAATGCAGGCTCTCTGCTTGGGGAGAATGGATTTAGAATGAAGAATGTATCTCGCAGATTGCTGAAGAAAAGATGGATACATTTCATTGCGAGTGATGCACATGATTCTAAAACGCGTTATCCAAACTTGGGAGAATGTGCAAAATATGTGTTAAAAAAAATGGGAAAAGAGTACGCAGAAACAGTATTTGTGAAGAACCCGAAAAAAATGCTGGATGGAAGACGATAAAGTAGGAGAAAGCATATGAATAGATTAAATATCGAATTAGAAGATTTAAATTATGATATGGAAGAAGAGTTTAAGACACTCAGAACGAATCTCATGTTTTGTGGAGTGGATAAAAAAGTTATTTTGATTACAAGCACGTTTCCGGGAGAAGGGAAGACAGAAAAGTCAGTATATCTTTCGGCAGCATTGGCGAAGATGAATAAAAAAGTGTTATTGCTGGATATGGACTTGAGAAAGTCTGTGCTGGTTTCTCGTTTTGAAATGGGAAAAGTACAATATGGAATGTCTCATTTTTTATCCGGGCAATGTCCGTTGAGTGATGTAATCTGTGCGACAAACGTTCCAAAATTGCATGTTGCAGTGGCAGGACCATCCACACCGAACACGACAGAGCTTTTGGCATCGGAGAAGTTTCACAAGATGTTGGAGTCTTTGAAAGATGTCTATGATTATATTATTATAGACAGCGCGCCGCTTGGTCTTGTGATTGATGCTGCGATCATCGCAAAAGAATGTGACGGAGCCGTGCTCGTTATTGAATCTGGGAAGACGAAGTATCGTCTGGTTCAAGAAGTGAAAGCGAAAATTGAAAATAGCGGCTGCCCGGTACTTGGTGCTGTGCTGAGTAAAGTGGAAGTTCGCAAAGGCGGATATTATGGCGAAAAGTATAGGCAATATTACGGTCATAATGAATAGGAGAGGCGCAAGAGGATGTGTACAGTCACATTCTCTTTTTTTTGAAAAAAAAACTGATTGACAAGCCTGTTTTTTTTATGATAGGGTTAAAGATGCACTATTGTGGAGTAGTATGGACTATTGAATGCAATGTAACCCAGAAAAATATATATACGAGGAGTGAAACGTCAATGGAGAAAAACAGAATTCGTCCCATCACAAACGGAAAAAGTTCGCGTATGAGCTATGCAAGGCAAAAAGAAGTATTGCAGATGCCGAATTTAATTGAAGTTCAGAAAGATTCTTATCAGTGGTTTTTGGACGCCGGATTAAAAGAAGTATTTGAAGATATTTCGCCAATCTCTGACTACAGCGGTCATCTGAGCCTTGAGTTCGTAGATTTTACACTATGCGAAGATGATGTAAAGTACACGATTGAAGAATGCAAAGAGCGTGATGCGACTTACGCGGCACCTTTGAAAGTGAGAGTAAGACTTTATAATAAAGAAACAGATGAAATTAACGAGCACGAGATTTTCATGGGAGATCTTCCGCTTATGACAGCGACAGGTACTTTTGTTATCAATGGTGCCGAGCGTGTTATCGTAAGCCAGTTAGTTCGTTCTCCTGGAATTTACTATGCGATTGCACATGATAAGGTGGGAAAAGAATTATATTCTTCTACAGTAATCCCGAACCGTGGTGCATGGCTGGAGTATGAGACAGATTCGAATGACGTATTTTACGTTCGTGTTGATAGAACAAGAAAAGTACCGATTACAGTGTTGATTCGTGCACTTGGTATCGGAACAAATCCAGAGATCTTAGAATTATTCGGTGAGGAACCTAAGATTTTAGCAAGCTTTGGAAAGGACGTTGCTGAGAATTATCAGGAAGGTCTGTTAGAGTTGTACAAAAAGATTCGTCCGGGTGAGCCTCTTGCAGTGGACAGTGCAGAGAGTCTTATCACAAGTATGTTCTTTGATGCAAGACGTTATGATCTTGCAAAAGTAGGACGTTACAAATTCAATAAGAAGTTAGCGCTTCAGAACCGTATCACAGGCCAGGTGTTAGCAGAGGATGTTGTGAATGCCATCACAGGTGAAGTGATTGCTGAAAAAGGTGAGAAGTTATCGAGAGAAAAAGCGACAGCAATCCAGAATGCGGCTGTTCCATATGTATGGATTGACGTGGACGGTGAGGAACGTAATATCAAAGTGCTTTCTAATATGATGGTAGATTTAGGAGCAGTTGTAGATATCGATCCGGAAGAAGTTGGCGTAACAGAGGCAGTGTACTATCCGGTACTTGCTGGATTATTGGAAGAAACAGCTGGGGACATTGACGAATTAAAAGAAGAGATCCATAAAAATATACATGAATTGATTCCAAAACATATTACAAAAGAAGATATTTTAGCTTCTATTAACTACAATATCCATTTGGAATATGGAATGGGAACAGATGATGACATCGACCACTTAGGTAACAGACGTATCCGTGCGGTTGGCGAATTGCTTCAGAACCAGTACAGAATCGGTCTGTCAAGATTAGAGAGAGTGGTTCGTGAGAGAATGACAACTCAGGATTTAGAAGGAGTTTCACCACAGTCATTGATCAATATCAAGCCGGTAACAGCAGCTGTAAAAGAATTCTTTGGTTCTTCACAGTTGTCACAGTTCATGGATCAGAACAACCCGCTTGGTGAGTTGACACATAAGAGACGTTTATCTGCACTTGGTCCAGGTGGTCTTTCGCGAGACAGAGCCGGATTCGAGGTGCGTGACGTTCACTATTCTCATTATGGAAGAATGTGTCCGATCGAGACTCCTGAAGGTCCGAACATCGGTCTGATCAACTCGCTGGCTACTTATGCGAGAATTAATGAGTATGGTTTTATTGAAGCGCCATACCGTAAGATTGATAAAGCAGATCCGAAGAATCCTGTCGTAACAGATGAAGTAGTCTACATGACAGCAGATGAAGAAGATAACTACCATGTAGCACAGGCGAATGAGCCTCTGGACGAAGAAGGACACTTCATTCATAAGAATGTTGCGGGTCGTTACCGTGAAGAGACACAGGAATATGAAAGAACAGCGTTTGACTACATGGACGTATCTCCGAAGATGGTATTCTCTGTAGCGACAGCATTGATTCCTTTCCTTGAGAACGATGACCCTACTCGTGCTCTTATGGGATCCAACATGCAGCGTCAGGCAGTACCGCTTATGATGACAGAGGCTCCGGTAGTCGGTACGGGAATCGAGACAACAGCAGCAGTAGACTCTGGTGTATGTATCGTGGCAGAGCAGGCTGGTGTGATCGAGCGTTCTACTTCAAAAGAGATCGTTGTTAAACATGATGATGGAACAAAGAAAAACATATAAATTAAACAAAAATTCTTACGTAGTAACCAGAGCAACTGCTACAACCAGAGACCGATCGTAGTCAAAGGAGAAAAAAGTAGAAGCCGGACAGGTGATCGCAGATGGTCCTTCGACATCTAACGGTGAAATGGCTCTTGGTAAGAATCCGCTGATCGGTTTCATGACATGGGAAGGTTACAACTACGAGGATGCTGTATTACTGAGTGAAAGATTAGTACAGGATGATGTGTATACATCAATCCATATTGAAGAATATGAGGCAGAAGCACGTGACACGAAATTAGGACCTGAAGAGATCACACGTGATATTCCGGGTGTCGGTGATGATGCATTGAAAGATCTGGATGACAGAGGTATCATCCGCATCGGTGCCGAGGTTCGTGCCGGAGATATCTTAGTTGGTAAAGTAACTCCGAAGGGAGAGACAGAGCTGACAGCAGAAGAGAGACTTCTTCGTGCCATCTTTGGTGAGAAGGCGAGAGAAGTAAGAGATACTTCCCTGAAAGTACCTCACGGAGAATATGGTATTGTTGTAGATGCAAAAGTATTTACAAGAGAGAACGGAGATGAGCTTTCACCTGGAGTGAATCAGGCAGTTCGCATCTATATCGCACAGAAGAGAAAGATTTCTGTAGGTGATAAGATGGCTGGTCGTCACGGTAACAAGGGTGTTGTTTCCCGTGTACTTCCGGTAGAAGATATGCCGTTCCTTCCAAACGGACGTCCGCTTGATATCGTGTTGAACCCGCTTGGTGTGCCTTCACGTATGAACATCGGACAGGTGCTTGAGATTCACTTGAGTCTTGCAGCGAAAGCACTTGGATTTAATATCGCAACACCGGTATTTGACGGTGCGAACGAGATCGATATTATGGATACATTAGATCTGGCAAATGACTATGTAAACCTTGAATGGGAAGAATTCGAAAAGAAACATGGAGCAGAATTACTTCCGGAAGTATTACAGTATTTATCAGACAACAGAGAACACAGAAAACTCTGGAAAGGTGTTCCGCTGTCACGTGACGGTAAAGTTCGTCTCCGTGATGGACGTACAGGAGAGTAATTTTGACAGCCCTGTTACAATCGGACACATGCACTATCTGAAACTGCACCACTTAGTAGACGACAAGATCCATGCGCGTTCTACTGGTCCTTACTCACTGGTAACACAACAGCCGTTAGGTGGTAAGGCACAGTTCGGTGGACAGAGATTCGGAGAGATGGAAGTTTGGGCACTGGAAAGCATACGGTGCATCATATACACTGCAGGAGATCTTAACTGTAAAATCCGATGATGTTGTTGGTCGTGTGAAGACATACGAGGCAATCATCAAAGGTGACAATATACCGGAACCAGGTATTCCGGAATCATTCAAGGTACTCCTGAAAGAATTCAGTCACTGGGACTTGACGTGAGAGTATTGCGTGAAGATCAGACAGAAGTTGAGATTATGGAGACAATCGATTACGGTGAAACAGATTTACATTCAATTATTGAAGGAGACAGAAGATACAATTCTGAGAATGAATCTTATGGAGAACATGGTTTCAGTCAGCAGGAATTTGCAGGCGAGGAACTTGTGGATGTAGAGGAAGATGAATTTGATGAACCGGATGATATCGATTTTGACGATATGTTAGACGAAGAATAGGAGGATTGCCAATAATGCCAGTAACAAATAATGAACCAGCATACCAGCCGATGACTTTTGATGCGATCAAAATCGGTTTGGCGTCACCTGAAAAAATCTTGGAATGGTCAAGAGGCGAAGTAACAAAACCAGAGACAATCAACTATAGAACTTTAAAACCGGAAAAGGACGGACTTTTCTGTGAAAAGATCTTTGGACCTAGCAAAGACTGGGAATGTCACTGTGGTAAATACAAAAAAATCCGCTACAAAGGTGTTGTGTGTGACAGATGTGGTGTTGAAGTAACAAAGGCAAGTGTTCGTCGTGAACGTATGGGACACATCGATCTTGCTGCGCCGGTATCACATATTTGGTATTTCAAAGGAATCCCAAGCCGTATGGGATTGATCCTTGATTTATCACCGCGAACACTGGAAAAAGTATTATACTTTGCATCTTATATCGTATTAGACAAAGGTGAGACAGATTTACAGTACAAACAAGTATTGTCAGAGCAAGAGTATCAGGAAGCAAGAGAAAAATGGGGAAGCGCTTTCCGTGTAGGTATGGGAGCGGAATCCATTCAGGAACTCTTACAGGCAATTGATCTTGATAAAGAATATGAAGAACTGCAGGCAGGCTTAAAAGGTGCTACAGGACAAAAGAGAGCCAGAATCGTAAAACGTCTTGAAGTAGTGGAAGCTTTCCGTGGTTCAGGAAACAAACCGGAATGGATGATCATGACAGTCATTCCGGTCATCCCACCGGATTTGCGTCCGATGGTACAGTTGGATGGTGGACGTTTTGCAACATCTGACTTGAATGATCTGTATAGAAGAATTATCAATAGAAATAACCGTCTGAGAAGACTGTTAGAGCTTGGAGCGCCGGACATTATCGTTCGTAATGAAAAGAGAATGCTTCAGGAAGCTGTTGATGCATTGATCGACAATGGTCGTCGCGGTCGTCCGGTAACAGGACCTGGTAACAGAGCGTTAAAATCATTGTCTGATATGTTGAAAGGTAAGTCCGGACGTTTCCGTCAGAACTTACTTGGAAAACGTGTTGACTACTCAGGACGTTCCGTTATCGTAGTAGGACCGGAACTTAAGATTTACCAGTGTGGTCTTCCGAAAGAGATGGCAATCGAGCTGTTTAAACCATTCGTTATGAAAGAATTAGTGGCAAATGGTACTGCTCATAATATTAAAAATGCAAAGAAAATGGTAGAGAGACTTCAGACAGAAGTTTGGGATGTATTAGAAGATGTTATCAAAGAGCATCCGGTTATGTTAAACCGTGCCCCTACCCTCCACAGACTCGGTATTCAGGCATTTGAACCGATTCTGGTAGAAGGTAAGGCGATTAAGCTTCACCCGCTTGTATGTACTGCATACAATGCCGACTTCGACGGCGACCAGATGGCTGTCCATCTTCCACTTTCCGTAGAAGCTCAGGCAGAGTGCCGTTTCTTACTGTTATCTCCGAACAACTTACTGAAACCGTCTGACGGTGGTCCGGTAGCCGTTCCTTCACAGGATATGGTTCTTGGTATTTACTATCTGACACAGGAAAGACCGGGAGTAAAAGGAGAAGGCAAGTTCTTCAAGAACTTGAACGAAGCAATCCTTGCATATGAAAATGGAGTTATCACACTTCATTCACGTATCAAAGTACGTGTGACAAAGACAATGCCAAACGGCGAGACACTTACAGGAAATGTAGAATCTACACTTGGACGTTTCTTATTCAACGAGATCATTCCTCAGGATTTAGGTTTCGTAGACAGAAGCATTCCGGGCAACGAACTGTTATTGGAAGTTGATTTCCTTGTAGGTAAAAAACAGAACAAACAGATTCTTGAAAAAGTTATTAATACACATGGAGCAACTGTGACAGCAGAAGTGTTGGATAAGATCAAAGCGACAGGATACAAATATTCTACAAGAGCTGCGATGACAGTATCTATTTCTGAGATGACAGTGCCTCCTCAGAAACCGCAGATGATTCAGGAAGCACAGGATACTGTGGACAGAATCACAAAGAACTTCAAACGTGGTCTTATCACAGAAGAAGAACGTTACAAAGAAGTTGTTGAGACATGGAAGAATACCGATGATGCGCTTACAAAAGCTCTGCTTGACGGACTGGATAAGTACAACAACATCTTTATGATGGCTGACTCCGGTGCCCGTGGTTCCGATAAACAGATCAAACAGCTTGCTGGTATGCGTGGTTTGATGGCAGATACAACAGGTCGTACAATCGAGTTGCCAATCAAGTCTAACTTCCGTGAAGGTCTTGACGTACTCGAATACTTCATGTCTGCCCATGGTGCTCGTAAAGGTCTTTCCGATACAGCGCTTCGTACAGCCGATTCAGGATACCTGACAAGACGTCTTGTTGACGTATCTCAGGATTTGATCATCCGTGAGATTGACTGTGTGGAAGAAGGGGCAGAGATTCCGGGAATGTATGTAAAAGCATTCATGGATGGAAAAGAAGAGATTGAAAGCTTACAGGAACGTATCACAGGACGTTATGTATGTGAGACAATTTATGATAAAGATGGAAATATCATCGTAAAAGCAAACCATATGGTAACACCAAAACGTGCAGAACAGGTAATGAAATTTGGTGTGAACAAAGACGGTGGACCGATTACAGAAGTGAAGATTCGTACGATTCTTTCTTGTAAATCACACATCGGTGTCTGCGCGAAATGTTATGGTGCGAACATGGCAACAGGTGAGCCTGTCCAGGTTGGTGAAGCTGTTGGTATTATCGCAGCTCAGTCAATCGGTGAACCGGGTACACAGTTGACCATGCGTACATTCCATACCGGTGGTGTTGCCGGTGGCGATATCACACAGGGTCTTCCTCGTGTCGAGGAGCTTTTTGAGGCAAGAAAGCCAAAAGGACTTGCAATTATCACAGAGTTCGGCGGAACGGCTACAATCAATGACACAAAGAAAAAACGTGAGATTATCGTCACAAATCATGAAACAGGTGAGTCGAAAGCTTACTTAATTCCATACGGTTCCAGAATCAAAGTTCAGGACGGAGCAGAATTAGGTGCCGGAGATGAACTTACAGAAGGTAGCGTAAACCCTCATGATATCTTGAAGATTAAAGGTTTACGTGCTGTGCAGGATTACATGATTCAGGAAGTACAGCGTGTATATCGTCTCCAGGGTGTTGAGATCAGCGATAAGCATATCGAAGTTATTGTTCGTCAGATGCTGAAGAAGATCCGTATCGAAGAGAATGGTGATTCTGACTTCTTACCGGGAACAATGGTAGATACACTTGATTTTGAAGATACAAATGAAAGATTGATTGCAGAAGGAAAAGAACCTGCAGTTGGAGAACAGGTAATGCTTGGTATTACAAAAGCTTCTCTTGCTACGAATTCTTTCTTGTCAGCAGCTTCCTTCCAGGAGACGACAAAAGTTCTGACAGAGGCAGCAATCAAAGGAAAAGTCGATCCGTTGATCGGTCTGAAAGAAAATGTAATTATCGGTAAATTGATTCCAGCCGGTACAGGTATGAGAAAGTATCGTGATGTAAAATTAGATACAGAACTCGAGATGGATGATGAGATTACACTGGAAGATTTTGAAGAGTTGACAGAAGGTGTAGTAGAAGAGACTGCAGTGGATGAAACTTCGGAAGAATTTACAGAAGAAATAACAGAAGAGAATGCGGAAGAACTGACCGTTCAGGAATAGAGAAAAAGGAATGTGCTTTGCACATTCCTTTTACAGTTAGAAAGAGTGAAGAGGAGTTGAAACATAGTTTGGTGGGAGAATTTTCATATGACACAAAACTGTTATATGACGCTTTGATTCGGAGGTACAGTATGAAATATATATATTATAATGTAATATGAAGAACGGAGTATATCGTTATCCTTC
>ENA-OQAB01001747-OQAB01001747.1-human-gut-metagenome-genome-assembly--contig:-NODE-1747-length-10036-cov-3.904935_pt1 | contig 10036 bp, 9 predicted proteins | sample MGYA00242490_ERZ504517 | MGnify/ENA primary metagenome ERZ504517 (study PRJEB26092, sample SAMD00036298) | human gut metagenome | host: Homo sapiens | study: EMG produced TPA metagenomics assembly of... | reverse complement strand
TTTTTGTTACAAAAATATTACAAAGACTACACTTTTTCTTGTGATTTTTAAAACTTTATTGTATTATATATAGGATAATGGAAAAAAATAGATATAGAATCAAATGAAATAAACAATAGATGAGAAACGGGTGAATGAATTTTGATCAAAGATAATCAGAAACATTTTAACCGGATGCATGTTGTGCTGGATGCATGTGTGATTATTTTTTCTTATGTTCTGGCATGGTATCTTCGGTTTAAGAGCGGACTGTTTCAGCAGGATCCGTGGTTTTTATCTCTTCATGAATATATGGGAGCACTTCTCTACATTGTTCCGGGCTACTTAATGTTGTATTATTTATTCCAGCTTTATACGCCGAAGCGGGTACGTGGACGGAGACTGGAAGCATGGAATATTCTGCAGGCAAACACGATTGGGCTGATGGTGTTCACATTCGTGTTGTATATTATAGAGCAAGCAAACTTTTCCAGAAAAATGATCGCGATTTTTTTCTGCGTGAATATTGTGACAGAGATTTTTATGAGAAATCTTGTGCGGCATTTTCTGCGGGATATGCGGAAGCGCGGTTATAATCAGAAACATATGATTTTGATTGGATACAGCCGGGCAGCGGAGCAATACATTGACCGGATCAAGGCAAATCCAGAGTGGGGATACACCATCCGGGGAATTCTGGATGACAATCAGCCGAGAGGAATGGAATATAAGGGTGTCAAGGTGATTGGTACGATTGAAAATCTAAAGATCATCCTGCCGCAGAATCGTTTGGATGAGATTGCGATCACACTTGGAATTAATGAGTATTCCAAGTTGGAATCCATCGTTGCAATGTGCGAAAAATCAGGAGTGCATACGAAGTTTATTCCGGATTATAATCACATCATTCCGACCAAACCGTACACGGAGGATCTTTTGGGACTTCCGGTCATCAATATCCGCCATGTACCACTCAGCAACACATTGAACCGATGGATGAAGCGATTGATGGATATTTTCGGAGCCATCGTCGCAATTATTTTATTCTCTCCGGTCATGCTGCTTGCAGCAATTCTTGTCAAGACGACATCAGAAGGACCGCTGATTTTCAAGCAGGAGCGTGTGGGACTTCACAACAGACCATTTTATATGTATAAATTCCGATCAATGGTTGTGCAGGATAAAGCAGCAGAGAAAGGAAAGTGGACCGTCCAGAATGATCCGCGCGTGACACCGATCGGCAAATTTATGAGAAAGACAAGCATCGACGAACTTCCGCAGTTGTTCAATGTCCTGAAAGGTGAGATGAGCCTTGTGGGACCAAGACCGGAACGACCGTTTTTTGTAGAGAAATTTAAAGAAGAGATTCCGCGCTACATGGTCAAACATCAGGTACGCCCGGGGATTACTGGGTGGGCACAGATCAATGGCTACCGGGGGGACACTTCTATTATGAAGCGAATCGAATATGACTTGTATTATATTGAAAACTGGACTATCGGGTTGGATATTAAAATATTGATTTTGACGTTCTTTAAAGGCTTTATCAATAAAAATGCATATTAGTAAGGAGATTATAGATGGGAACAAAGAGACCATCCGGGAGACGATATCCGGAAGATGAAAGAGAGATGAGAGCAGCAAGATCCGCTTCGGAGCGGAGACGACTTGCACTGGAGGAGAAGAGACGGGCGAAGAAGAAAAAGAGGAGAAGAAGAATCGGTATTTTAGTAGCTGAAGTGATTATCCTCAGTGTATTGTGTGTTTTGCATATGCGACAGTAAAGATGGACAAGCTTGATTTCAATTTTCTGGATGAAGATAAGCTGGAAGTATATAAGGACACCGGACCGTATACAAATATAGCGCATGTTTGGTCTTGACGCCAGGGAAGGTGAGAGCATTGAGAGCGGTGTGCGAAGCGACAGTATGATGGTCGCCAGCATCAATAATGAGACGAATGAGGTAAAAGTCGTTTCTATTTTCCGAGATACACTGTTAAAACAGCAGGACGGTACGTTTGACAAGGCGAATGCGGCATATTCGTATGGAGGGCCGCAGGAGGCGATTGCACTTCTGAACCGAAACCTGGATCTGGATATTAAAAACTACATGAGTGTGGACTTTAAGGCCCTCTCTGATGTGATCGATGCACTCGGTGGAATGGAATTGGAACTGACTGCAGAGGAAGTTGTACATATGAATAATTACTGTGTGGAAACTTCAGAAGTGACTGGCAAAGATTACGAGAGAATCGAGCCGGAAGTGGCAGGAACTTACCATTTAAATGGTGTGCAGGCGACATCCTACGCCAGAATCCGTGCCACGGCGGGAGGAGATTACAAGAGAGCGGAGCGCCAGCGGCTTGTGATCGAGAAGATTGTAGAGAAAGCACAGAAGGCAAATTTAAAAACATTGGATAAGATTATAGACGTCGTATTTCCGCAAGTATCCACGAGCTTTTCTTCTAAAGATCTGATTGGGATTGCAGCGAATGCACTCTCTTATCAGTTGGGAGAGACACAGGGATTCCCATATAGTATTGCAGATACAGATGTAGTGGATGGATATGAAGGCTCTTATGTAGTTCCTTCAGATTTTGACGGGGATGTCAAAAAGCTGCATGAATTTTTGTTCAATGAGAAAGACTATCAGGTATCGGATACGGTCAAGGAAATCAGCCATGAGATTGACGTGATGTCAGGAGCAATTGTGGAAGATGGATATACCGATGAGTATGGGACCGATGAAGGATATTCGGAAGAACCATACGGTGGTTATGAGTCTGACGGTTACGAGACTGATGTTTATGAAAGTGAAAATTACGAAGGCTCTTACTAAGAAGAGAAAAAGAGCAGGAAGACAGGGGACACAAGTGTAATAATGTTAGAAGAAAGAAGAAAAAGAGCTGATGTCATTATTCCGGTCTATAGGCCGGATGAAAAATTAAAAAAACTGTTGGAAGGGTTAAGAAAACAGACGCATTTGGCAGAGCATATTTTTCTGATCCATACAAAGACAGAGGGAGTCTCGTTAGAGTGGTGTAAAGAATACGAAACAGTACAGGTTATAGAAATCAGGCCAGAAGAGTTTGATCATGGAGGAACAAGACGGATGGGCGCAGAACTGTCTGACGAGGAATTCCTGATTTTTATGACACAGGATGCAGTGCCGCAGGATCAGTACTTGATCGAAAAACTGATGGAACCTTTCCAAGACCAAAAAGTCGGAGCAAGTTATGCAAGGCAATTGCCGGATAAAGACTGCCGGATGGTGGAATGCTATACGCGAAGCTTTAATTATCCACAGGAAAGCAGAATAAAAACGATTGAGGATGTGGATAAACTTGGAATTAAGACGTTCTTCTGTTCAAATGTATGTGCCGCTTATAAAAAGTCAGTTTATAAAGAAATGGGGGGATTTGTACCGCGGGCGATCTTTAATGAAGATATGATTCTGGCAGGGACAATGATAAAGGCAGGATATGGCATCGCATATGCGGCGGATGCAAAAGTAATCCACTCTCACAATTACAGTGGGAGACAGCAGTTTCACAGAAATTTTGATCTTGCAGTTTCGCAGAAAGATCATCCGGAGATTTTTGCTGGGATCTCATCCGAGAGCGAGGGAATCCGCCTTGTGATTTCAACAGTCAAATATTTGCTGAAAAATAAGAAAGGGATGGAAATTCCCGGTCTGATTGTACAGAGTGGGTGCAAGTTTCTGGGATATAAACTGGGGCTGCATTATGAGAAGCTGCCGGAATGGCTTATTTTGCGCTGCACGATGAATAAAACTTACTGGAAATCACAAAAAAACGCATAAAGTCATTGTAGTTCGCTGATAAGTGCGATATGATAAAAGATAGCTTACGGATAAAAACATAGAAGAACAGTTGTAGGAAAAGAAGAAAGGATACAATTATGACACAGAGACAGTCAAGAAGAAGACGTGCAAGGAGAAGACGGAAGCATGGATTTTCCACATGGTCACTGGGAAAGAAGATTTTATTAGTTTTTGTCATTGCATTGCTTTTGATGATCACGGTAGGTGTTGTCTATGCGGCAGATAAGCTTGGCAAACTTGAGCAGACGAAGCTGGACACAAAGAAATTGAGTATTTCAGATGAAATTGATCTTGGAGATGGATATACGAATCTTGCATTGTTTGGACTGGATTCCAGAGATGGGGAGTTAGGCGAAGGTGTCAGAAGTGACAGTATTATCATCGCAAGTCTGAACAATAAAACAAAAGAGATTAAGATGGTTTCTTTATACCGTGACACGCTGTTAGAACTGGAAGACGGAAGCCTGAACAAAGCGAACTCGGCATATGCATTCGGAGGTCCGGAAGAAGCGGTCGCGATGATCAATAAAAATCTGGATCTGAATATTGAGGATTATATTGCAGTGAATTTCAACGCACTTGTCGATGTCATCGATGCACTTGGCGGCATGGATGTGACATTGTCTGATGCGGAAGTAGTGCATATGAATAATTATTGTGTGGAGACTTCGGAAGTGACAGGAAAGTCTTATACAAAGATTGAACCAGAAGTTGCAGGAACGTATCACCTGAATGGAGTGCAGGCGACATCGTACGCACGTATCCGCTACACAGCCGGAGGAGATTTTGAAAGAACAGAGCGTCAGCGTTTTGTCCTGGAACAAATAGCGGAGAGCGCAAAAAAGGTAAGTTTTCTTCGTTGAATTCCATCATGGATAAAGTATTCCCTCAGGTGGCAACAAGTATGGAACTTGGGGGAAATGTTTAAAGTATGCCCAAAAATAGGAAACCCAGTCTTAAGATTGGCGCTACGAAAGGATTCCCGGAAGCCAATACGAGTGATACATTAAGTGGTGTCGGAAGTGTAGTAATTCCAGACAGTCTGATCCAGAGTGTCAGAGAATTGCATGAATTTTTATTTCCGGATCTGGAGTATGAAGTGTCTTCCACTGTGACCGCGATAGATGAAAAAATAAGAAATAAATCTTTGGACCGTTCGGATGGATCTGATTTTGTGGAAGATGAAGTAAACTTCTATTCGGAACCGCAGTATTATGAGTATGGAAGTCCGGAACAGGATGTATGGACTGGCGGAGAGACTCAGACACCAGATTATGGAACAGGAGATTCTTCGGGAAGTATCGAGGGATCAGGAACTGGAGAATCAGGTTTGCCGGGAGGTGACGGAACCATTTCACCGGACGGAGGTGGAAGTGATCTCGGCGGTGGAGATGTAGGAGACAGTATGGGAGGCGGAGAGACTGGCGGTGTTGATACCGGAACCGGTCAAGAGATGACGCAATAACAAGAAACATACGATAAAGAGGATAAGAGGATGAAGATAGCAAAGAAAACAGCAGCATTTTTATTGGTATTATTTCTGGGAATCCAATGTATGCCGTTGACTGCACTGGCGGCGGACGGAACATTGTCATTCTCAGATCCTACTGCAAAAGCAGGAGAAACGATAGAAGTAACTGTCAAGATCAACACAGCAGAGGGACCGATCGGGGATGGTCAGGTACAGGTTACCTATGATCCGACCTATCTGGAATTTGTCAGTGGAGTCAATGCGACTGGAGAAGCAGGAACGATTACGCTTTCTGCATCCGGAAATGGGATAGATTCTGAACTCGCATACAGCATGACCTTCAAGGCTTTGGCAGAGGGAGAGACAACTTTGCAGGCAGTGGGATATACAGCGTATACGTTTGGCGGTGAAGAATTGAATCTGACACTTGGGACATCTGCGGTTAAGATTGAAGCGGGAGATGGCACACAGCCGGCCGCTGCACAGCAGCCAGGCACACAGACTATGATTGAGCTGGATGGAAAGCAGTATTTTATTGCAGACGATATTCCAGAAGCGCTGATCCCGGAAGGATATGAGAAGAGCCAGCTCACATATGAGGGAAGCCCACATACAATCCTTGTGCATACCGGAAGCGGTCAGAAGATGATTTATTTGATGGATACGCAGGGTGAGGGAAACCTGTTTTTATATGATAGTGAGACAGATCATTTCTCTGCGTTTGAAAAGATAGACTTATCAAGTGATTCGTATATTTTGATCACAGATGACAAAGAAAGTGCAAATATTCCGGAAGATTATGAGGAAACAACAATTCAGATCAATGGGAAAGTATTTCCTGCATGGCAGAATGTAGTTGACACAAAATTGGCTGATTTCTGTCTGGTATATGCAGTGGATAATGCTGGTAAAAAAGGGTTATACCAGTACGACAGCACACAGAAGACCTACCAGAGATTTCTTCCTCCAACGGCAGAAAAAGAGAAACAAGATGGTTCTGTTGCAAATAAGGTGACAACATTTGTAGAGGAGAATCTTCCGAAAATCATGGTAGGGCTTGGGGAGTTTTCCTGATGATGTTGCTGCTCATTGTGATCCTTGCTGTAAAACTTCGCCATAGAAATGAAGAACTGGATGATTATTTACGATCAGGAATATGACGAAAATCCGCGTGCAGCGAGAGGGTTCTCGTCAGAGGATTATGATGAGTCCGACGACGATGACTATGATTACGAAGAGGATTATGACGAGTCTGACGACGATGACTATGATTACGAAGAGGATTATGACGAGTCTGACGACGATGACTATGATTACGAAGAGGATTATGATGAGTCCGAGGAAGATGACTATGCTTATGAGGATGCTTATGACGAGTCCGAGGACGATTATGAAGATGACTATGATTACGAAGAAGACTATGAGTCGGAAGATGCTTATGATGATTTGTTAGATTATTATGATGATGACGATGATGATGAGTTGGAGCGGGAGATTCTGGACGAGGATGAAGGATTTTTCGATAAGAGAAGCGGTAAAAAAAGAGGAATCGATTTAATCTAACCAGTAGTGTAGAAAGAAAAGTTTCAATGAAAGGGGAGTACGAAGCATGAAGATGAAGAAAGTAAAAGCAGTTTTAGCAGCATTTGCGCTGATTGCTATGATGCCGTTTCAGGTAATGGCAGCAGATGGAAGTATTATGTTTTCTGACCTGACAGAAGAAACGGGAAGAAGCGTAAAGACAGGTGAGACGGCTGAAATTAAATTTGCGGTAGCCTCTACAGCAGGTGCGATTGGAGAGGCCAATGTCACTTTGACTTATGATGCCAGCGCGCTGCAGTTTGAGGGCGCAGAAGGTGTCACAGAGGGAAGTGAAAAAGGATCGCTGGTCTATACGGGAAAAGGGGATGGAACAGTAGCAGAATTAAGAACAACTCTGAAATTTAAAGTATTAAAAGCAGGAGATTTGTCGATCCATGTCGCATCTTACCAGGTGACCTCCAGTGTGGGAGCACAGCTGACTGAAGTGGAAACAGGAAGTTCTGCAATCACAGCACTTCCAGGGGAGACAGAGGTGGCAGAGCAAACTGGCAGCGAACAGCAAGGACAGACGACAGGAGAAGCAATTGAGATTTCAGATACATACAAGATCACGCTTCTCACAGAAAAGCCGGATACAGAACTGCCGGAGAATTATGTAGATACAGAATTGACATTGAATGGAAAATCTTATCCGGTATGGCAGGATGAGAATAAATCTTCTTATTACATCGTCTATGCAGAAAACAGTGATGGTGAAAAACAGTTATATCAGTATGATTCAAAAGAGGGAACTTACCAGAGATTTATTGCGCCGGAGACAAAAAAAGACAGCGCATCGGGAATCAAAGGGAAGATCAAAGGTGTGTTGGAAGGACATCTGATGCAGGCAGTTATCGGAGTGGCTGCGGTTGTCGCATTCCTTCTTCTGATGGTGTTGATTCTTGCAATTAAATTGCACAGACGCAACCGAGAACTGGATGAGATGGAGCTGTTCGGTATGCAGGAAGACGATGATTTTGAAAATGACCTTTCAGACTATGAAACAGATGCTGATGAGGCTGAGTTTGATGACGATTATGATGAATATGAAGAGGATGATTACGAAGAGGATTACGATGACGAAGACGACTTTGATGATGAGGACGACTTCGAGGATGACTTTGATGATGAGGAAGATCGCTCTAAGACATTTTCCATGGACTTCATTGATCTTGATTAAGAATACATTTTAGTATGAGAATCTAATACTGTGCAATCATGACAGGATAAAAGCTGTTGTGGAACAAAAAATTATGAAAATGTGTGCATAGATAAAATCTGTGAAACAGTTTTCTAGTGTAATTTTGTTCTGCGGCAGCTTTTCTATTTGAGAAAATGCTTTACAAAATTCGATATTCTTGCTACAATACAACACGAAAATGCAAAAAAAACGGATGTTTGTGCAAAAAAGGAGGACTTATACCATGTGTGGGATTGTAGGATATATAGGAAATGAACAGGCGGCACCGATACTGTTAGATGGATTATCCAAGTTGGAATACCGAGGATATGATTCTGCGGGGATTGCTGTCTATAACGGAGCGGAGATCGCAGTTGCAAAGTCTAGAGGAAGATTACATGTGTTGAGTGAATTGACACAAGAGGGGAAAGGTCTTCCGGGGACAAGTGGGATTGGGCATACGAGATGGGCGACACATGGTTCACCATCGGATCAGAATGCACATCCACATGTCAACAAGGAAGAAAGTATTGTGGTAGTACATAATGGAATTATTGAGAATTATTTGAAACTCAAGAAGAAATTAGAGAAAAAAGGATATGAGTTCCAATCGGAGACAGACACGGAAGTGATCGCGCATCTTTTGGATGATTATTACAAAGGCAATCCGTTGGAGGCGATTACAAAGATCATGCATCGAATGGAAGGCTCTTATGCACTTGGAATTTTGTTCAAAGATCATCCGGGAGAACTTTACGCTGTGAGAAAAGACAGCCCGCTGATCGTAGGGCGTACAGACGGTGGAAATATCATTGCATCTGATGTTCCCGCTGTCTTGAAATATACAAGAGATGTGGTGTTTATTGAAAATGAGGAGATTGTAAAGATGACAAAAGAAGAACTGTCATTTTTTACAGCGGATGAAGAACCAATTGAGAAAACAACAACAAGAATTGAGTGGGATGTAGATGCGGCAGAAAAGGGCGGATATGAGCATTTTATGCTGAAAGAAATGTATGAACAGCCAAAAGCAATTACAGATACTGTTGCACCGAGGATCAAAGAAGAACAGATTGTGATTGAAGAATTAGGTATGAGTGATGAGGAAATCAAAAGCATTCAAAAAATTATGATCGTTGCCTGTGGATCGGCATATCACGCAGGTGTTACGAGCAAGTACATTTTTGAAGGGCTGGCAAGAATTCCGGTAGAGGTAGATGTTGCATCGGAATTTCGATATCGGGATCCAATCCTTGGAGACGGTACACTTGTACTGATCATCAGTCAGTCAGGAGAAACGGCGGATTCACTGGCGGCATTGCGCGAAGCAAAGAGAAAAGGAAGTAAGGTACTTGGGATTGTCAATGTTGTGGGAAGTTCGATTGCAAGGGAAGCGGACAATGTGATGTATACATGGGCAGGACCGGAGATTGCAGTCGCTACTACGAAGGCATATTCCTCTCAGCTTGCAGCACTGTATCTTCTTGCAATGAAATTTGCGGGTGTGAGAGGAAAAATAGCACCAGAATTACAGAGAGAAATGTTGTCAGATTTAAGAAAACTTCCGGAACAGGTAGAAGTACTCTTAAAGCAACAGGAGAAAGTTCAGAAATTTGCAAACAGATATCTGGCTGCAAAGGACATATTTTTTATCGGGCGTGGAATTGACTATGCGATTTCGATGGAGGGATCCTTAAAGTTAAAAGAGATTTCCTATATCCATTCAGAAGCCTATGCGGCAGGAGAATTGAAACATGGAACGATTTCTCTGATCGAGGAAGGAACACTTGTGGCAGCGGTATTGACACAGGAAGATCTGTACAAGAAAATGATCAGCAATATGGTTGAGGTAAGGACGAGAGGTGCTTTTGTTCTTGCAATTACAAATGAAGGCAATACGGAAGTAGAGAGAGCCGCCGATTACGTTCTCTATATCCCGAAAACAAATAAATACTTTACAAATTCACTTGCGATCATTCC
>ENA-OQAB01001744-OQAB01001744.1-human-gut-metagenome-genome-assembly--contig:-NODE-1744-length-10040-cov-2.842328_pt1 | contig 10040 bp, 12 predicted proteins | sample MGYA00242490_ERZ504517 | MGnify/ENA primary metagenome ERZ504517 (study PRJEB26092, sample SAMD00036298) | human gut metagenome | host: Homo sapiens | study: EMG produced TPA metagenomics assembly of... | reverse complement strand
AATAGTACAACTGCATATAATTTATGATGTTGTCGATTTTTAATTAGAGGATTTTCACATATATGCGGTTGATACAATCGGACATCCAGGAAAAAAGTGATGAAGTGTGTTTATCACATAGAGGAATATGATTATGGAAAGTGGGCAAGTGAAGTCATTGATCAATTGGGATATGACAAAATTGCCTGTTTTGGTATTTCAATTTGGTGGTGGTATATTAGCCAAGCTCATATGTGTTGCGCCAGAAAAAGTTAAAAAAATCAGTTTTGATTGTGCCTGCTGGAATAAGTAACGCTTTGCCTATCTCATCAGTAAAAATGATGATACCTTTATTACAATATCGTATGACAAAGAAAAAGAAATATCTTATTAAAACAGCATTATTTATGGCATTACATGAGGATGTCCTTGATGAAGATACTTTAGATACTGTTAAAGATAGTTTTGATAATGTGAAAACAAAGGTTGGAATGCCAACAAATATTGAAGAACAAAAATTATCTGGATATCATTCACCCACACTTGTTATTGCTTCTGAAAAAGATTGTTTATTTCCTGCTAAAAAAGTTTTAGCAAGAGCAAAACAAATTTTTACTGATTGCAGAATTTATGAACTCAAAGAAAGTGGACATATGCATATCTTGCCACCAAGTATTAAAAATACGATAGTAGAGTTTTTAAAAGAATCATCATAAAATCTTCATTTTATGTTTTAACAATAGCATGCTTGAATATTGAGTTAAAATTTGTTGATATCATATTGTTTATTGAAACAAGATAGTAAACTAACTTTGCCCGGTGAGTTACCATCTTTTTCTAAATATTTTATTTATACAATATTATAATAATTCAAATACTTATAAATATTTAAAGAAATAGAAAAAGAATATGTAGTTCAATTAAAACTACATTAAATTTTAAATAGTCTTGATAATGATTATAGTGTTCGTTGTTGAATATTATTATATTTATCTTGTTTAAATAAATTAAAAATGTAATCATAAATAGAGAAAATCTTTTTAGTAAGGAGAAAATAGATGAGTCATTATGTAATTGAAAATAAATTAACTAATCTCATACCAATCGTAAATCCAGGTTTAAAAGGAAAACAGGGAATTGAAGCAGCATTACTTTATAGAATCCTTCCCTGCAAAGAAATAGATTCATCAGATTTAGTTAAAGAAGCATATCAACTTTACTATGATGAACCTATTCCAGCTTATTCAGATACTATATTGAATGCATTTATACCATTTAGAGACTTTTGTGTATCAAAATTATTATTACTTAGCCGAGATGATAGAACTTATTATCCATTAAAAAATGGAACATATAGAAATGATTTAAATGAATTGATATACTTATATTTAGATGATATTTTTTTATGGATATGAAGATTTAAGACATTTGTTTGATCGATATTTTGACCTTATGTATTCTTTTCTAATTTCATGCCAGTGCCTGCTTTTTTAATGGAACAAAAACAAGAAAAGGAAAAGGTGATTGGAGACTCAATAAAGATTATCCATCAATGTATTTAAAAAATCTTAACGATGAAAATTCTCAGATTTGTAATCGAATTGAAAATAAACAATGGCTAGATGAAAATATGGAAAAATATAAAGTAAAAGCTATGTATAGTTTACAACCACCTTATGATATTAAAGAATATTATGGAAACAACGATGATAAATTGGATATGTTAAAAGAATTTATTATGCAAGCAATAAAATTCCCTGTTCCCAATAGAAGTGAATATATCCCTTCCCCCTATGAACCGGATGCTGACGGTGTGCTTGATATCGGCTATTACAAAGGCTCTATCATTGGCGGCAGGCCCTACGTCCTGGAATGCTGGCAGATGGACGAGCTGGTAGTAGCGACAGTCTTTTTTCAGACGAGGGCTGGATGCCTATAGTCGTGAGGATTTGGTTCTGCTTTGGAATTGGAAGATATCATTAAATTTATCGGCGGGAAGCGGTTGTTTCAGTGTACGCATACTGAGGATGATGCTGGAATGCCTATGTGGGCTGTTAACATTACTCTGCAGAATGCCAAGGGTAAATATGCAGAGGTTCTGTGTCCTTTACGCAGATATAGATAAATCAGTATCAGGGGAGGTATGAAAATGGTGAATTGCAACGAAGCCAACTGTACCTGTAAAATGGTGAACTGTGTGCGTCATGGCAAGTGCTGCGAGTGTATCAATCATCATCGTGAAAAAGGATCTTTGGTAGCCTGTATGAAAGCCGTTGCTGAAGCCGTAAAAAAATAAAGTCGTGCTGTACGGCACGACTTTATTTTCAGTGTCCTGCGGACAAAGAGAAAACCGTTCGCTGGGGATGGTAGCGAACGGTTTCTCCATAGGAAAGCTGTTTATGATGAATTTGATGGGAAGGGTGTAGCAAGTTCATCACTTGCTATGCTTTAAGTATACAACAGACATTTGACAGAAAAAGGGCAAACATTTGAACAGTTTGTGAAATGTAAAAATGACCGGAGGAAGCGGCAAATGAATGATTTTGTAGCAAGTTTTTTTAAGTTTCAGGAGCGTAAAACCACTTGGCAGCGTGAGACAATCGGAGGAATTACGTCCTTTGTGACGATGGCGTATATCATTTTCGTCAATCCGCAGATCATGGCTGCTGCCGGTATGGATAAAGGTACGGTAATGCTGGCCACCTGCCTGGCTGCGGCTGCAGGTACACTGCTGATGGCCTTATACGCCAATGCTCCTTTTGGGTTGGCTCCGGGAATGGGGATCAATGCCTTCTTTGCCTATACTTTATGCGGGGCCATGGGTTATACCTGGGAGCAGGGCCTGGGAGCGGTACTGCTGTCAGGCATTATTTTTGTTGTGGTTTCTGTTACCGGACTGCGCAGCAGGATCATTTCGGAAATACCGATGCATTTGAAAAAAGCGATCGGCATCGGTATAGGGATGTTCATTTTGTACATCGGTTTAAAAAATGCGTCCTTGCTTAGCTTTTCAGCCAATCCAGGAAGTTTTATCCCGTTGGGTGACAGCATGAAACTGGACAGCAGTATCATTCCTGCGCTGACTTTTGCCAATGATTCAGCGAAGCTGGCATTGGTAGGGATTTTTCTGAATATCGGTTTTTTACTGCGCGGGACAAGAGGCGGGATGCTGCTCAGTATTATTATTACTTCGATGTTGGGTTGTTATCTGCAGTTTTTCAGCGGCTGGCAGTTGGGGCTGCATCTGCCAGGTTCGATGTCTATTGGTGATTTGAGTGAAACTTTTGGCAAGTGCCTGAGCGGTTTTGTGCAGCTGTTTGATATTTCTAAGGGACTCGGAGTTATGATTTTTTCATTGTTTTCAGTGATGATCACAATGACGATCGCCGATATGTTTGACACGATCGGTACTGTGCTGGCGACTGCTTCAAGGGCTAATCTTGTTGATGAGGATGGCAATATCATCAATGGCGAACGGATTTTATTGGCAGATGCGACTGCTACCGTGATGGGAGCCTTTTTTGGAACATCGACGGTAACGACTTATGTCGAGTCTAGCACAGGTGTGGCGGCAGGCGCCAGGACAGGCTTTGCTTCTGTTGTAACGGCATTATTATTTCTGCTGAGCGTATCTCTGGCGCCGCTGCTGGGTATGGTGCCTGCTGCGGCTACTGCTCCGGTGCTGATCATGGTCGGTATTATGATGGCATCGGATATTGGCGATATTGACTGGCGGAATCTGGAAGTTGCCGTGCCTGCGTATTTTACAATGATGATTATGTGTTTCGGTTATAATATCGCCGATGGTATTGCGATCGGTTTTATTATGTTCAGCTTTGTTAAATTGGCAGTAGGCAAATGGTCAGAGGTTTCCTGGTTGGTGCGTGGTTTGAGCGCGATGTTCCTGCTGCGTTTTGTTTTTATGTTATTCTATTAAACAAAAGAGGCCGGCATATAGCCGGCCTCTTTTTAATATGTGCATTTTTATTTTTTACTGCGTTTTTTATTAGTTATCTGCGGTACAGCTTCAGTGTGTTTTTCACGCCAGCCAAAATAGAGGAAGAAGCCTAAAGCGATCAGGAAAAAACAAAGGCTGGTAGCCTGGGCCGATTTTAAACCAAATAAGAAGGGCTCGACATAATCGCCGCGCAGCATTTCCAGACCAAAGCGTACAGCTGAATACAGCATTACATACAGACACATGGCCTGCCCTTTAGCGTGATCAGTAGTGCGGAATAAAAGCAGGAGCGCGAAGATAACGATATCCAGCTGGCCTTCCCAAACCTCGGCTGGCCATAAAGGAACGGCGCCATAGGTTTTAAAAGCCAGCGTACCTTCCGGATATAAAAGACCAAAATTACCGCCTGTAGGCGTTCCGAAAGCATCGCCGTTCAGCAGGTTGGCCATACGGCCGATTGCCTGACCGATCAAAATTGCGGGACAGACGATATCGGCTAAAGCGAGCCAGTCGATCTGATGCCGTTTACAGTACCAGATGCCTGCCAGAACGCCGGCGATGACGCCTCCCTGTATTGCCATGCCGCCTTGCCAGACAAAAGGTATCTCCAGCAGATGATGCTGGTAATAATCCCAGTCGAAAAAGAATACATCCCAGAGGCGTCCGCCGATCAAACCGGCAAAGCCGCCGTAAATACCAATGTCCAGGATATGCTGCTGCCAGCGGCCATCCTGTTTGGCCAGAAAGTAAGCAACACCAGTTGCTAAAAAAATGCTCATACAGAGAACTAAACCGTACATACGGATAGGAAAAATCGCCGATGTGAAATAAATACTGATGCATAGAACCTCCACGTGCCAGCCGGTAAATTTATAGTTTGAGTTGCCGGATAGTGCTGCCCAAATGTTTGAATAAGATTATTCTAACACAGTAAGCCTGAAAAATTCTATCTTGCGCAGGAAGTGTGATGATTTAATTCCTACAATTAGAGTATGGTTTTTGCTGGCATTGTATGTTATAATAAATCAGTAAAAATTTCGGAAAGAGGGATACAATTATGCTGAAAATAGAAAATCTGTCTGTTGCCGTACAAGGCAGACAGATTCTTCACGATATTAACCTGCACATTAAACCGGGTGAGGTCCATGTTTTATTCGGGCCTAACGGTACCGGTAAATCTACTTTGATCGGGACGATCATGGGCTTTGAACGTTATGAGGTATTAAGCGGTAAAATCTATTTTAAAGGTCAATGATATTACCGAAGCTCCCTTGTTATGAGCGGGCCCGTTTAGGTGTAGGCGTAATGATCCAGCGTCCGCCGACGATCCGCGGCTTGTCGCTGCGCCATATGATTGAGATCTGTGGAGCTACGCCTCAGGAAACGGAGCAAATGGCAAGATGGATGGGTTTGGCTGATTTTCTCGACCGCAGTGTCAATGAAGGTTTCAGCGGTGGTGAACTGAAACGTTCGGAGCTTCTGCAGCTGATGGCGCAAAAACCTGATCTGCTGCTTTTAGATGAACCTGAATCAGGTGTCGACGTGAAAATATCGCACTTGTAGGACGGGCTGCCAACTACATTCTGCATAATGAGCCCTGTGGCGGCACCGGCTGTGATAAACCCTGCTGTGCCCATAATCTTGACTGTGACACTTATAATCCGCTCAGCAGTCAGCGCAGCGGTCTGATTTATTACTCATGTCGGGCATATTTTTGAAGTATGTGCCGGCTTCGCATGCTCATATTTTTGTATCAGGGCACTTTAAGCTGTACCAGCGGCGATCCTTTGGATGTATTGAGCTGTATCAGCAAGACCGGTTATGAGAAATGTGTGAATGGCGGCTGCAGGAGGGGAATGAAATGAGTGAACAGGTAAATCTGCAGGAAGCGCTGGTTTAAAAAAGCTGCTTTTTGGCAATGATATCGATTTGGAAAAATTTGATGATAATAACGAACAGCATGTGCAAAGTACCGCCGAGCTTTCAGCAGCAGGGAAAGAACGGCTGGAGCATGTTGGTATCGATCTGGAGCGGGAGAATCGCAGCGCCAGCTTTATTCAGGTCGACAATGCGCCTATTGAGGCCGAAGTAAAGCCGCAGCTGCCGCTGGAATTGATGAATACTGGCGCCGCCGCTAAAAAATATCCTGAACTTGTCAAAAAATACTGGTGGAATGCCGTGAAGGCAGATACTGATAAATATACTGCTAAAACTGCATTGGAGCAGGAACAGGGATATTTTATCAGAGTCAAAGCCGGGCAGAAGATAGAAGCTCCGCTGCAGGCCTGCGTTTTTATCGGTCACGAGGAGCAGCTGCAGCGTGTTCATAACATTGTTATTGTAGAAGAAGGCGCTGAGCTTAATATCATCTCTGGCTGTGCCAGTGATCCCGGTGTTGAAAAAGGCGTGCATATCGGTATCAGTGAATTTTATGTTGAAAAAAATGCTAAGCTGACCTTTACCATGATCCACAGCTGGGGCGAAAACATTGCTGTGCGTCCTCGCAGCGTAACGATCATCGAAGAAGGCGGCCAGTTTATTTCTAATTATGTCTGCATGGAAAAAGTAAAAGATGTGCAGATGTATCCTACTACCAAGCTGGTAGGCGAAGGCGCTGTGGCACGCTTAAATTCTATTTTAGTGGCACCGGAGGGGTCGCATCTTGATATCGGCGGCAAGGCGCTGTTAGAGGTGCCTGGTACCCGTGCCGAAATCGTGACCCGTACTATTTCTACCGGCGGTGAGATCATCAACCGCGGCAATCTTACAGGTCGTGCCGAAGGCATTCGTGCCCATTTGGAATGTAATGGCTTGATGCTCAGTAATAAAGGTTATATTTCTGCCATACCTGAGCTGGATGCATTTACAGGTAATGCCGAGCTCAGCCACGAGGCTGCTGTGGGCCGCATCGCTCCTGAAGAGATCGAGTATCTGATGGCGCGAGGAATGGACGAAGAAGAAGCTACTGCTACTATCGTCCGCGGCTTCCTCAACGTCAATATTGAAGGACTGCCGGAATCTTTGGCTAAAAAGATCAATGAAACTCTGGATACGTTCACTTATAATAAGGGAATGTAAGAAAAAGTAAAAAAAGTACTTGTCAATCGCGGCAAAGTGAGTTATAATAACCCTTGTGTTCAACACAATTCCGGGATGGTGTAATGGTAGCACAGGTGATTCTGGATCATCTTGTCTGGGTTCGAGCCCTAGTCCCGGAGCCAATGGCGCCATGGTCAAGCGGCTAAGACGTCGCCCTCTCAAGGCGAAATCACGAGTTCGATTCTCGTTGGCGCTACCAAACTAGATTTTTGCGAACCCTTCTGCACGCTGTTATCAAGCGAGTTAGAAGGGTTTTCGTTATAGTTATAAGTGATTTTTACAGTGTACCCTATATCATCTTTGGTTAACACTATATCACGGACGAATGTTGAGATAATCATATCCCGACGTTCGTCCGTGTTTTTTATTTGTAGAATGTTGCACAAGAAAAAATTTAATATGATCGGGTGTAATTTTGAAAGGCTCGTTCAATACTTTTTCTATCGACAAGTCTTTTTCTAAAACTGATAGTTTTTTTTCATATTCTGAAATATTTTTGGAAATCGTGTCAGATATTAAACCGCTTTCGACTGCTTTTACACAGTTTTTCAGTTTATTTTTTATTTCTGTAATCTCGGTTTCTAATATGATTATCTGTGTATTTCCGTCAATTGGCAAATTGGCTACAGTATTTGCAATAAAATCAATTGTCTGCGGCTCTGACAGTAATCTAATGGTTTCTGTAAGTATAATATCTTCCAGTTTTTCACGAGGAAATAAGGGCATATCGCATTTTTTACTTTTACTGGCATAACACTGATAATAATAGTAACGTCTTTTTTGTTTGCTTGTGCCGCTGACACCGGTCATAAATTGCCCGCATTTTCCACATTTCAGTTTTGATGATAGCAGGAAATTTTCGCTTTTCCCTCTGATATTGGTTTCTTTTCTTGATTTTATTCTTTTCTGTACAGCGTAAAACAGGTCATCAGGAATAAACCGCGGGATCACTTTTGTTTTAACGATGTCACGCCACTTATAAGTACCGATATATGTTTCATTTTTCAGCATATGTGTAAAACTACACCGTGAAAATTCATTACCCTTTGCTGTTTTTAAGTGTGTACTATTAGCATATTTGGATATGTCAACTATTCGTTCACCTGCGGCGTACATTTCAAATATTCTACGAACGATAGGGGCTGCGGTGTCGTCAATTATTAAATGTTTGTCGTCATCTAATTTATATCCTAAAGGGATTATTCCGCTTAACCATTTACACTCAAGCGCGTTTTCAGTCATGCCGCGTAAAACCTTTTGTGCTAATTCCACACTGTAATATTCTGCCATACCTTCTAACACAGATTCGAGAATTATCCCTGATGGATCGTCGGTGATGTTCTCTTTGGCAGAAATGACTTTTACGCCGTTCTTTTTTAGTTTAGCTTTATATGTGGCACTGTCATAGCGATTGCGGGCAAACCGATCCAACGTGTATACAATGACAATATCAAATAGCTGCTTGCTGCTATCTGCAATCATCTTTTGAAACTGTGGGCGGGCGTCGGTTTTACCTGTTAAGGCTCTGTCAATATAACTTCCGACAATAGTAATATCCTGATGTTTAGCGAAATTAGTACATTCACGAATTTGACCTTCAATGCTTTCTTCACGTTGATTTGTAGATGAATAACGTGCGTATATAACTGCTTTGGACATAAAAAACAGCTCCTTTACTGTAATTTGAGTATGCAGTAGCAGAGCTGTGTGCTATAATAAATATAGTAATCAGCTCGCTGTGGTGGTGGGCCTTACGTTGACCGTTCGGTGTTGGTAGCACCGGGCGGTCTTTTTTTATTCGTTCATTAACATTGATAAAATTGATAACGGTAGTTCGTATTCATCAAGTGCTACAATTTGAGGATTGACAGTATTTTCTTTTTGAATAAGTATACCGTTTGACGTCATTTCTGCTTTAATTATTTTAGATATTGGATACGAGAAATTTTTTGTATTACCGACGAATGCGATTCTTTTATTTGTGATATAAAATATACCTTCGTCAATGGTGTCGATAGTTGTTGATGTTGTTTTTCCGACGTCAAATAAACCGGCGCGATATCTCACACCCTTACATATTTTAAAACTAACAGCTGGGCCAGCGTAGCCTACCTTTTGAGTACGAGTTACGATTTTTCTTAAGTGCGAATAGTCTGCAAGATGGGCTATCTCATCTTTTTTAATGGAAGTTCAATTGTATCATTGTCCAGTTCGGGCAGTGTTAGATTGTTATTAGCTAACCATATAAGATTTTTCTTTTAAAATATAAAATTCTTCTTGCGGTATCGTTATATTAAAAGTTTCTGTTATTTTGCAAAATTTCATCAAATACTTTAGGTAGATAATGAAGGCTCTTTTTAACAAAGACACAGCATTATGTTTTAAATTGTTTTTCCATTTCAGATTTTTGAAAATGCGGTTGTACGTTATATTCTTCTACAATCTTATGAAGTGTGTTTATTTCGTCTGTATTTTTGAGCGAATATATTTCCGCAAGTTTTCTAGAATATTCCTTTTCTCCTTGTATTTTGACCAGCTTTAGTTCTTTAGATAGTTTATTGTCTTCTTTAATTTCATTTGCTTTTTTCTTTATGAATGAAAACAGACCCATTTTGACACCACCTCATATTTTTATTTAATTAATATCGCCTTGAAATGCGATAGCCTTGCCTAAAATTCTAAATGACAGACAATTTGAGTTATCAAATACCATAGGTTTATACCTTGGATTTTCAGCACGCAATTCGACGAAGCTATCAGAGATATAAACACGTTTTAATGTAACAGCGTCGTCGATAGCCACAGCTGCGATTTCGCCGTTTTCAACTTCCGGTTGTTGATGGATAAATACGATATCACCGTCATAAATACGTGCATTTATCATACTATCACCTTGCACACGCAGACAAAAAGTCTGCTTTTTATAAAATTACCACATTGAACATATGAATCGAAACATTCTTCTGCCATGACAGGTTGTCCGGCTGCTATTTTACCCAGCAGT
>ENA-OQAB01001743-OQAB01001743.1-human-gut-metagenome-genome-assembly--contig:-NODE-1743-length-10041-cov-2.320759_pt1 | contig 10041 bp, 9 predicted proteins | sample MGYA00242490_ERZ504517 | MGnify/ENA primary metagenome ERZ504517 (study PRJEB26092, sample SAMD00036298) | human gut metagenome | host: Homo sapiens | study: EMG produced TPA metagenomics assembly of... | reverse complement strand
CCGCATGTACGCTTTGCAGCTTTGATTTCAAAACTTCCTGCTCCTACTGAAATGTCCATCTCATAGAATTTCACATCCTGCGGCAAGTACAAAATAATCGTCCCTGCCTGATTGATTCGATTACTTTCCAAATCCGTCTCAATGTTCAGAGTATCTCCCTCCTTATATATCTGGAGATTTGCTCTCTCGTCAATATCTTCAGTGCCCACACATACTTTTCCATTTTGGGAAGGCTTCAGATATACACTCATATGATCCACATCCATTTCCAGATTTTTTACCCCTTCGAACGTTTTTTCTTCGCCGGTCTGCCCTGTGCTTTCCTTTACTGTCACCACCCTGTTGCTCAATGGAAATATATATGGGAAACCAAACTTGATCTTTGAAAAAGAGACTCCCAGTATAAATCCCAAAATCAAAAACAGCACGCCGATTCCGGCAATCGCACCACTTGTGATCCAAAAATCTCTTCCATCCTTTTTTCATTATGACACCGCCTTTCTATAGAAGTTGGTTTTGCAGATTTTTACAATCCACCGAAACATCTTCGGAAATGCAACGAAGCAAAGCTGCACAAGCAACACAACTCCCACCATCCCAACTGCGAATAAAAATCATTCCGCTGCCAATCAACGTAAATGCCTCCGGAAGCGCCACGGCAATCTGCGTAAGCCCGCCAATAAACAATGCAATCCCTACAATTGCAAGACAGCCTGCCGCTATAACAAATGCGATCAGAGCAATAAATCCCGAAAACACCACTGCCAATACCGTCAGCGCCACACCTAGAACGATCGGGCCGGCAATGGATAAAACAAACAGTCCACCTACTATAATCAGGAGAATCTTCCACCAATTGTTCGTATCTTTCTCTTCTTTTTCTGCCGGATACACAGGTGCTTTCGTTTCCCCTAGTATTATTTCTCCCGTAAATTTCCGCTTTGATTGCCGCCGCTACCTTTTCCGGGCTATCTAATTCTGCTGCAACTTTTTCTTCATTCTCCTCACCGGCCTCATCAAAATAGTCGTTATAGTATTTCATTGCTTCCTGTCTTTCTTCCACTGGAATGTCCTGAAGCATCGATGCAAGTCTTGTCATATATTCTACTCTGTTCATTCGTCCACACCTCCCTCAAATATCTTGCAGATCTTCTCTGAATAGCTTTTCCACTCTTTTCGATACATCTCCAACTGTTCTTCCCCTCTCTTTGTCACTTTGTAATATCGCCTGTTCCTGCCGTCAAACTGCATATCATACACCTCCAGACACCCATCTTTTTGAAGTCGCCTGAGCACCGGATATAAGGTTGATTCCGATACTTCCAACGCCTGTCTGACATCCTGTGTGATCTTATATCCATAAGTCCCCTGCTGCTCTTTTGATACTACAGCCAGAACAATCGCATCCAGCAAGGCTGCTCCTGTATTAAATACCATGACCTCACTCCTTTCTATTGATGCAATATTATTTTTATACACATATTATATGTCATATAATATTATTAGTCAATATAATATTACAAAAAAAGTAGGAGTTTTATCTCCTACTTCAAATAAACATATATCACAATTCCAGCCTGCAACAAAAGAATTACAGGCACTCCAATATAAAATTTCGGCTTCTGAGTCTTATGTCGGAATATTTGCATCCCGACACAGGCTCCAACAGAGCCTCCCAAAGCCGCCATTGAAAGAAGCGTCGCCTCCGGTATCCGCCACCTTTTTTTGCGCGCCTTCTGTTTGTCTATTCCATATAAGAAAAATGTCACGATATTGATCGCCAGTAAATACCACATTATATATCTCATATTCACACCTCGATTTCTTTTTGCATTGTAAAGGAATAAATAATCTTCTCTTTTACACATTTTCCTGTAAGCTGTTCCAATGCCCGCGCATAATAATCAAGCTGTGTATGATATTTTTCCCTCAATATCTCTTCTTTGAACACTCTGTCTGTCTTATAATCCAAAACAACCAATTCTCCATCTTCTTCAAACCAGACGTCGATGATTCCCTGAACGAGAACAGTTTCTTCCAGGCTTTCCCCTTTATAAAGTTCATCTGCATCTATTCCAAGAACAAAAGGCTGCTCTGCCCACAGTGTCCCCCGAACTGCCGCTCGATGCATTCTCTCTCCGACAGGTGTGTTTAAAAACCGTAAAATATCCTTCTCCCGAATCGAAGTACACATCTCCTCCGACAGCTTTCCGCTTCGATTTTTGCTCCTCGATCAGTTCCTTCAATGTCACTTCATCATACTTTTTCGAGAAATCAAGCAATTCCAGCAATCTATGATAAGCGCTTCCTCTTGATGCCCCGGTAAGCTCCTCCTCTTCCTGTAAAAATTTCGGAAGAAGGGGAACGACATCTGCCTCATCAAACACAAGTTCTCCGGCTTCTTCTTCCAAATAAGCACGTTTTTTCAGTTCTGATACCGTCATTTTTTGCTTCAGTTTTCGCTCACGCTCATATGGATATTGATACCCGAACTGTATTTCCAACTGTTCTTTCATCTGCTCATCATAGGTGCGAGTATCATCCCAGTTATGCAACAGCTCTTTCGTATACTGTCCGCTCAGCTCCTCTGCAACTTCCCCCGCGACAATCTCTCCGATTCCCATTTTGTATACCCGGATTGGCACATCACGATCATACAGCGGATTCATAAACGGCGCTCCTATATTGTACGTCTCTAAGATCGGTGCAAAGGAAGCATGACGGTAAAGTGCCGGAAGTACCCAGTCGAAATAGGAATTTGCTTTTGTCAGTCTGCTGAATGTAAGCTCCGTTTCCTCATGGCTGCGAAGCCCTTCATAACTTCTTATTTTCTGTTCCAAATTCGATATTGTCCCCGTCATAATGAGTTTTTCTTTCGCTCTTGTAAGTGCCACATATAAAACACGAAGTTCTTCGCCCGCATTTTCCATCAACACTTCTCTTTGAATCATCCGTTTCAACAATGTTGGTGCCTTCGTTCTTCTTTCTACATCCACCGCGTCAATTCCGACACCAAATTCCGGATGAATCACAATACTTCCTTTGATATCCTGTGTGTTGAATCGTTTGCTCATGCCAGACACAAACACGATCGGAAATTCCAATCCTTTACTTTTGTGAATACTCATCAGCCTGACGGTATCTGCCTGCTCATCCAAAACAGATGCCTCGCCATAGTCTACATCATATTTATGAAGCTGCTCGATATAGCGTATAAAATGAAATAATCCTTTGTAGCTGGTGCTTTCAAAGCTTACTGCTTTCTCCACAAGCATCTCCAGATTCGCCTTTCTCTGTTCTCCGGAAGGTAAAGATGCCACATAATCTCCATATCCTGTCTCTTCTATAATGTCCCATAGCAATGTGTGAATAGCCGTATAAGGTACTTTTCTTCGGAATCTTTCGTACTTTCTCAGCAAATCTGTGATCCGCTCTTTGAGATTTTCGTCACTTCCATTTTCCAAATAGAACAATGTGCGCTCATAGAATGTCTTTCCTTCCCCTTCACACTGTATATTCGCAAGCTCCTCACTCGTCAGCTTTCCAAAACAGGAGGTCAGCACTGCCGCAAACGGAATATCCTGTCTCGGATTGTCTAAAATCCGCAAATAGTCCAAAATTGTCCGAATTTCTCTCGTCTCAAAATACCCTTCCTTAGAACCGCTGTACGCCGGAATCCCCTCCCGGTTCAAAATATTGGTAAATACATCTGTCCATCCTTTCAGGCTTCGCGTTAAAATTACGATATCACTATATCTGGCAGTCCGGTATTCTCCCGTCTCCTTATCCAATACCATGTGATGACCGACAAGTTCTTTGATCCGTCTTGCCACGGCTCTCGCCTCCAGCTCTCGGTTCGTTTCCTCTATCTTTTGATCCTCCTCATCCTCAAAATCCGTATCTACCAAAATAACTTCTGTCTCATTTCCAGCCTGTTCTTCATAGGATGCTCCGACATAGAGCGCAGCTTTGTCATCATATGCGATGCCTCCAAGCCCTTTTGTCATGATCTGTTCAAAAATAAAGTTCGTACTGTCAAGTACCTCTCTTCTGCTTCGGAAATTTTTATGCAGATCAATTCTCTGCTTGTCGCTCTCCTCCAGACTATATGTGTTGAACTTTTCCATAAAAAGCTCTGGTCTTGACAGACGGAACCTATAGATACTCTGCTTAACATCCCCCACCATGAAAATGTTATAGCTCCCTTTAGAGACTTTGGATACGCTCGTCAGAATCGCCTCCTGAATCAGATTACTGTCCTGATACTCATCGATCATAACTTCCGCAAATCTCTCCTGATACTCTTTGGCAGCCTTAGACGGCACTAGTTTTCCGCCCTCTTCCAATGTCAAAATCCGCAGAGCAAACTGTTCCATATCTCCGAAATCAATCATATTTTTTCCAGTTTTCTTCTCCGCAAAGGTATCGGCAAAATCATTTACAAGCTGTGCAAGCACTTCCATATTCGATTTTGCCGAGAGCATATCCTGATACAATTCTTCGGGAGCGTCAAAAAGTACTGTTCTACAACCGAAGCCACCGTCTTCTTGACTTCCTCCCGGACACCTTTCACATAGGCAGCCAGTTCTTCCGAAACACTCTTATCGCGGTTGGTTGCAAGCCTTGCCCATTTCACCTTAGAAATCAAGGTGGACATCTCCAAAAGTCTTCTGCACTATTAATTTTTTCTATATTCTGCAAGTCTGCTTCCAGAGTCTCCCGATACATATACGGCCCATCTTCGCAGTCACATACTTGCAACCCTGATACAATAGTTTCTTTGAGATCTTTCATATAAGATCTGGTATTGCGCATAATATGTTCTACAAACTCTGACTCTGCCAGCTCCTGCAGACTGTCAAACTCATACTGTTCCACACACTCCCGCAGCCCATTCTTTTGTCGGATTCAGGTATTAAACTTCTTGAAAATTCATATAGCAATAGCAAATAATGCTGTTTCTAGTTCTTATTCCGTCTCTTGCCAAAGATGCAAACACTCTACAAAATTTCCTGAAAAGTCTGACTCCCCTCTTCATAATACCTTTCTAAAAGCTCTTCCATCACGTCATGCTTAAGTAGTTTGAGTTCTCCTTCTTCGGCAATCCGAAATCCCGGATCCAGATCGATCGTATGGAAATAATCCCTTATGACAGAGAGACAGAAGCTGTGGATCGTCGTCACCTGTGCACTGTGAATCAATGTCGCCTGACGCTGCAGATGCACATTATCCGGATTCTCCTCCAGTGCTTTTTCAATTGCTGTACGTATACGTTCTTTCATTTCTGATGCTGCTGCCTCCGTATAGGTCACAATCAAAAGCTGATCTACATCTATCGGATTTGATCTTTTGTAAGCCTCGTAATAATACGCTCTACAAGCACCGCAGTCTTTCCTGATCCGGCTGCTGCCGATACCAAAATATTTCGATCTCGCAGGTCAATAACTTGCTTTTGTTCCGGTGTAAATGTTACTCCCACTCTGACACCTCCTTTCTCATCTTCATAAGCACCTCATCTTTTTTCAGTTTCTGCAGTCTCCGATATTCATATCCCGGAATTTTTTCTTCAAATCCGCAAATCGCCTTGTAAGGACAGTAACTACAGCCTGTCATCGTTCCAAGCTCATATGGGGACACCTCCGTCTCCCCTTCTAATATTCTTGTCCCAATCTGTTTCATCTGCTTCTTGGCATACTCTGAAATCAGCTCAAACTCTTCCTGTGTCGCTGTTTTGGATGCCTTTGACAGACTCCTGTCTTTATTTCGCCCGATCGGCACAACAAGTGAATTTCCGGATATCTCCCTATCCAAATGCCGCACCACTTCTTCCCTTGCATTCACCACGCCATCCAAACGCAGTTCTTTTAATATTTTCTTTTCCAGTTTTTCTTCATCTTTTTCCTTGTCCACGATTGGATCTTTCATCTGATAATAAAAAATCCCGGCAGGTATCACTGTTTTCCCGTGATTTTTTCTGCTCTCCAGTTCTAATGCCGTATTCAGATATAAAACGAGCTGCAACTGTAAGCCATAATACAATTCCCCCAGATCAAACGCTTTCGCCCCCGTCTTATAATCAATCACTTTGACATAGACATTGTCCTCATCCTCACAGATGTCAACCCTGTCAATCTTTCCACGCAGTCTCATTCGCCCATGTCCATCCAGCGCAATGTCCGATGTGGATAGTCCGGATGCTCCTCCGAAAGAAATCTCATACCCGCCCGGCATGAAATCGCCCTTCTCCAACTGTTTTGTCAGCGCCCAGACGGTGCGCCTCATCATACGTTTCAGACGTTTGATAATATATTCATTTCTCGCCGAGCTATAGAGGATTGTATTTCCATAATCCACAATACTTTCCTCCACACTTTCTTCAATCAGTTCTTCTCTTCTTACTTCCGGAAGCGTCGTCCATGTGTACCCCTCCGCCTCCAGTTTTTTTGCAAAATGTTCAATGGCACTATGGAAAATATTTCCCAGATCGATCGCCTGAAAAGTATATTCCTCACGTTCCCGCAAATTTAGCCCGTAAGATAAAAAAATGAGCATAGGCACATGCCGAAAATTTTTCTAATCTGGTTACACTGTTCTCTAAAATAGTCCCATACAATCGTTGAGCTGTTCTTGTTGTAAGACCATCTTTTGGTTTTTCATAAAAACAAGCTTCCACTATCTGTTCTATTTTTTTTCGCCATTTTGGATTTTGTCTGTACCATGTATACAATTCCTGCCACTCAGTGCCCAATCCTTCGTGTTTTTTCTGTAACTTTTCAATCAGATATGCAAATCCGCTTTTCGGTGTCAATTCTTTTTTGTCTGGCTGACAATCTGCATCTTGAATTTCCATCTTTTTGTACATTCGCCGTAAATCCTGAATCAGGTATGCCGGGCGAAGTGTCTTTCCATCCGCAGAGACCTTACTATATGTCACATACAACTGTTCGGATGGTTTTGTCATCAGCAGATAGAGATAAAACTTCTGGATAAATGCTTTTTCTTTCGCTCCCGGAGCCAGTACCACTCCTCCTTTTTGGAACAGCTCCCTGTCATGCTCTGAGAGAATACCTCCCGCATTTTCTTTTCCTGGAATATACATGTCATTGGCTCCAAGCAAAAACACCGCCTTTATGTCCTTGATACGGGTTCTTTCAATATCCCCCGCCACAACCTGATCAAGACTTGGCGGGATCACACCAACCTTCGCCTCCTCAAGTCCTGCATCCAACAATTCACAATACTCTTTCAGCGCAATCTGTTCCTCTCCAAGCAACTCTACAAACTTATCAAATAATTCAATTACAATACGGTATACCTGTCCATATTCTTTTTCTAATGCAAGTTCTCCGTCATTTCCAAATCTAATTTCATATTCTTTTACCTTTTTTTGCAATTCTTCCTTCACAAGAAAGTCATACAGTGCTTTTGTGACTTCTGAGACCGTTTTGTTTCGTTTTGTTAATACCATTGTCACATCTTCCACTTGAATAAGGAAACGTTCTTTGATGTCATTAATACGTTCCAATTCCGTTTCCTCCATCCCTCTGGCTCTTCGAATCCATTTCTCCTGCCATTTTTTGTATCCACGGATTCCAAGTGCAATAACATAGTTCTCCACAATGTCAATCTCTTCGTCTGAAAACCCGGTCAGTCCCGTGCGCAGATAACGGAATACACTTTCATATGAAAAGTTCTGTTCCACCATCGCAAGAAGACTTCTGACGTATTCCACAAATGAATTCAACAAAATACTTCTTTTATGATCCATAAAGATCGGTATCTGATATTCTCCAAAAATCTTTTCAATCTGATTTCCATATGTGTTCAAGTCACTTGCAATGATTGCAATCTCCCGATAACGGTATCCTCTTGTCCGAGCCAGATTTCGAATCTTCTGCGCAGCAAAATCGACCTCTTCTTTCGGATTCTTCGCACAATAAACCTGAATACGATCCTGTTCCTTTTCATACTGCTCTTTTGAATAGCGGAACAGATGCGCCTCTAAAAATTGCAAGCGCTGTATTCTCGCGGAATCGATAAATCGGTCTGTCATATAGATATATCGGCTCCTCTACATCTGTCTTTGTCTCTTTGGCAATTGTAATCAGGGAAGTCACCATCTGCTTGCTCAATGCAAACAGCTGGTATGGATGTTTATAAGAAAATGGATTCTCCTTTTGCTCCATTGTCACTGTAATCACAACCCTCTTGCAGACACCAAACAGTTCACGCAAAATCTTATTTTGAACAGGCGTAAATCCGGTAAACCCATCCAGTACAACCACACTGTCTTTTAAAATCTTAGATTCCCCCACCACAGTACAAAGGACATCTAAAAGTTCTTCCCCTGTAATATATTTTTCTCTCAGATATTCTCGAAATCCATGGTAAATAGTCTTGATATCCTGCAATTTATAATAAAGATTAGAAGAGTCTTTCACCTCTTCTATCATCTGTTCCAACGTCTCTTCCTGTATAGCATATTGTGTAAATTCCGATATAACCGACTTCACTTCCCCGATGTATCCGGTCTTTTTCAGATTACTTCCAAGTACGCGAAGCTCTGCCTCACAATCCCCCGCAATCTTTCTCAGCACAAAACTTTTCCCCACATCATCAAGAACTTTTCGCTGGTTTCCACCGGTCTCCTCAAAAATACGATGTGCAAGTCGTCCAAAACTCAGCACATCTACATTCATAATTCCTTTTCTCGGGCTTGCCATCACAAGATCTTTCTGTGTCTGCATGGTAAACTGTTCCGGCACAAGCACAATATAATTGGTCTCGGGATGCTCCAAAGATGCTTTTGTTACTTTTTCATATAAATAATGGGACTTTCCCGAACCGGGTGGTCCCATAATAAACTGTAATGCCATTCCTTCTATCCTTTCAGCTCTCTCAGATTTTGTTGGTAATACTGCTCTGCTTTTTCTCTGTCAATATTTCTCTCCTTTAGTATAAACAATCTGTTTTTAAGTTGCAATGCCTTTTACACTTGAATATTCGGGCAATATCAGCAAAGGACCATCCACCGCGGACAGTCCTCTTCTCTACATCATTCTCAATTTTTCACTCAATTCATTTCCAAGTATCATCTTTCCAATATAAAATACTTCACCTGTCACAAATATCTCCCAGTCCTCCTGAATCTCCACCTGCAACTCACCACCTGGCATGTGCACTGTCACACCCGGATTCGTAAGTCCAAGTTTATATGCAGCTGCCGCTGCAGCACATGCACTGCTGCCAGATGCAAGCGTATATCCCACGCCGCGCTCAAAGATTTCAATCCGAATATTTTCTTCATCAATCACCTGCATCACCTGTGTGTTGATCTTATTCGGAAAATATCTTGCAATCTCTGAATGATTTCCGATTTTGCACACGAGATGTTTCGACACTTCTTTCATCGGAATCACACAGTGTGGATTTCCGACAGACACACAAGTCGTCGGATACAGGTTTCTTCCGAACACCATGTCCTCATCGACCACTTCTCTTCGTTCCCCTGTCACAGGAATTTCGTCGCTCCAAAAAGATGCTTTTCCCACCGAAAGACGAATGCGGCTTCCATCTTCATTTAAGTAGAAAACCTCAATTTCTCCTCCCGGTGTCTGAAAATGAAAATTTCGTTTCTGTACATAACCGGCATCTTTTAAATATTTTGCAAAAATACGATCCCCATTTCCGCTCATTTCTGCCTTGCTTCCATCTGGATTCCAGATTCGAACACCCATCTGCTCTGTCTCAAAACAGGACCTTCCAAAATCCCTTCCGCTCCTATACCATAATTGCGGTCACATAACAGTCTGACATTTTCTTCATTTAATTCCATTTCATTTTTATTTGGGTCAAATACAAGGTAATCATTTCCAAGTCCATGATATTTTTCTAATACAACGTTCATACATTCACCCTCCACGGCATTTTTACTACTTCTATCTTAACAGGCATTATATGTCACAAATACACAAATAATGCTTTCTATATTGCAAATAATGCTATATAATACTCTCATAGCAGGAGGGTTTGATATGGAAC
>ENA-OQAB01001742-OQAB01001742.1-human-gut-metagenome-genome-assembly--contig:-NODE-1742-length-10045-cov-2.459871_pt1 | contig 10045 bp, 8 predicted proteins | sample MGYA00242490_ERZ504517 | MGnify/ENA primary metagenome ERZ504517 (study PRJEB26092, sample SAMD00036298) | human gut metagenome | host: Homo sapiens | study: EMG produced TPA metagenomics assembly of... | reverse complement strand
GTGTCGAATTATAGTTTTCCGTAGAAAACGCACCCGAGCCAACCTCCACGTCAGAAGCTCCCTGCCAGTTGACACACAGTTTCTGACCATATATATAGGTGTCCGTCATTGTCGCATATACACCCATCAGGGCTGCTTCCGTCAGAGCAGTCGATTTAAACAGATTCTCATCACTTGGAATAGAAGGACTTTCGGTATCCAAAAAATTATCCATACACGAAGTGCATAACACAGAGGAGGATAAAACCGCTAAAAATAGTTTCTGTATTTTCATTTTTCAAGTATTAAAAAGTAACATTAAGACCGAATACATAAGAATGTGCTTTCGGATATGCAGAATAATCCACACCCGGAGTCAAAGGGGTAGAACGTTGTGTGCTCACTTCAGGATCCTGTCCGGAATAAGCTGTCCAGCAAAACAGGTTATTGGCCGTAGCATACACGCGCAGGTTCTTGACTCCTAGCTTACGAGTCACAGTAACCGGAAGCGTATACCCTAACGTCAGGTTACTACAACGCAAAAAAGAACCATCTTCAATCGCCCAGTCCGTCACAAGCGTACGCCCCATCATAGGCATCCAGATAGAGGCTTTGGAATTGATTTCAACAAAGCGTTCCGGATTGGCGTCATTACCATACATTACATTGGCACCCGTTTCCGGATCAATAATCGACCAACGGTTTTCCAAACTCATAAAATCTCTGATATTATTATATTTACGATTCGTATGAGTGGATGCCATAATCTTATTGGCATTATATACTTTATTGCCATATGACCAGTTGAACATTGCCGCCAAGTCAAACCCTCTCCATGCAGCATTCAGCCCGAATCCGCCAATATGCTTTGGCTGTACACTACCGATCACTTTACGGTCATTATCCGCATCGATCACACCGTCATTATTCTGATCCTTCAGTTTGATAAAGCCAGGACCAAAGTTAGGCAGGTCATTAGAGAACAAAGCCCTGTCGTCTACTACCCCTTCATTCAGTATCCATTTTTTCGTATTCTCATCAAACGTAAAGTCGTCTACAGAATAAAAGCCCTCTACTTCGAATCCATAAATCTGTCCTACCGCCTGACCTACAATAGCACGAAAATCATCAGAGCCGATATCCGGTCGCCAGTTGGATTGCGCACTCAATACGGTTGCCGTTCCATCCAGTTTATTCACTATATTTTTATTGAATGATATATTGAAGTTAGCGCCCAGATAGAAATCTTTACTATTGATAATCGTTCCGCTAAGCGTAAGTTCAACTCCCCTGTTCGTACTGCGGCCTACATTCTGATACTGATATTCATATCCCGAATTTGAAGGAAGATCCATGCGTAAGATTAAATCTTTCGTTATATCATTATAGAAGTCAACCGTCACATTCAAACGGCTATTAAAGAGGCTGGCATCTATTCCCACATTAGAGGATAACTTCGTTTCCCAAGTCAGATTCTCGTTCCGCAAGGTGTTCTGCAATTTCAGGGCACTCTGTACTGTTTCATTTAGATAATATTGCCTATTGGCAGAAGATTCCATTTTATAATCCTGTCTCCAGTATGAATTGACACGCGCATTACCAACTGACCCGTAACTCACACGAAGTTTCAGATTATCCAGCCAGTCTTCCGTCTGCTTCATAAATTTTTCCTGGGAAATGCGCCATGCCAATGCCATACCCGGGAAAAATCCCCAACGGTTTTCAGGAGCGAACACATTCGTTCCGTCGGCACGGGCTGTAAAAGTGAACATGTACCGGTCTTTGAAAGCATAGTTTAAACGACCGAAGTAAGATGCCGTACGAGAAGGTTCACCAAGAGTGGTATACGTTGGTTGGGATTCTCCATAGTTCCACATAGCCAACACTTCGCTCGCCGTAAAATCCATAGGATAATATTTGGATGAGGCAATCATCTGATTTCTGTAATTACTCACCATTTCATGTCCGGCCATCAGATCAAGACGGTGATTCTTTTTCATGAGAGAACCGGTAACTCAATATGTTCTGCAAGTTCCATCGTGCACCTTTCTCATCCGTACGTTTTGGCTACGGGCTGACCGGCATTGGAGCTCGACTCTCCGGTTTTTCTTTAACCAGACATTATCGGTATAATTATAAGTGTATGCGTAACTACCTTTTCAGCTGATAAGTCAATCCTTTAACAATTTCCCAGTTAAAGCCGGCATTATAAGTCATAGAAAACTGGTTTTGCTTCTTATACTCATTCACCGTATTATATACAGGATCATTCAATGATGATAACAATGCATCATCCGAGTAATCAATTTCACCCCCCAAAGCATCTCCCGCATCTATACTTGCAAGGCTGTTGATTGGCGAGAAAAGAACGGCATCTCTCAATTTACCTCCATTGGTACCCGCACCGTCAATCACCATTCTAGTCAAACGGCTGGAAAACTCAAACTTCAATTTGTTACTCAACTTTTTATCCATCTTCACACTCAAGTTATCCCTCACATAATTGGAGTTGAGCATAATGTACTTCTCATCATCCCGCGTATAACTCAAATTATAACGCAATGTGGCATCCGTTCCTCCTGTTATACCAACGTTATAGCTTTGTTTGAATCCGGTGTTTCCATATACTTTATCCTGCCAGTTCGTGCCTTCTACCGAACGATAAATATTGCGGTCGTCCCAACGTCCATACATCGAATTAATGCTACTGGTCAGAGAGGTGCCCGGATCAAGTTCTTTCTGATAACAGTAGTATTCGTAAGGTGAAAGTACCCCCGTCAGATTATACACATTACTGACACCCCAGTGAGCATTGAATGAGATTTCTGTTTTTCCCGCCTTACCGCTTTTTGTAGTAACAAGAATAACGCCGTTCGCACCTTTAGCTCCATAGATGGCGGTAGAAGAAGCATCTTTCAAAACATCAATGCTTTGAATATCACCGGGAGGAATATCATTGATATTACTCACCTGAAAACCGTCAACAATATATAACGGTGAATTGTCCTGGGTAATAGAACCACCACCACGTACTGTAATCTGGATTGTTGCATCGGGCGATCCATCAGTAGCCACTACATTCACACCTGCCAGTTTTCCTGTAATAGCCGCAGCCGCAGAAGTTATCGGAATATCCTTCAAAACCTTCTCACTCACTGAAGAAATCGCACCGGTCAAATCTCCGCGGCGTGAGGTTCCGTACCCTACCACTACCACTTCGTCCAAAGTCTGATTGTCTTCTTCCAACACAACTTTCAGATGTTTGCCCGGTTTCACAGTCGCAACAACTGATTTCATTCCTACAAAACTAATTTCCAACTTTGTTGCATCTTCGGGAACAGACAAAGTGAAATTTCCATCCAAGTCGGTAATTGTACCGACGGAGGACTTTTTCAACACCTTCACACTAGCACCAATAATAGCATCGCCGTTGGTATCCACCACTGTTCCTTTCACAGATACCTTCTGTGCATATACTGTTGTCGCCGTTATAAAGCACAAGAGCAAGCAACATATATACGCGAAGCATCTTCGCAAAAATAAATGTCTTTGTACATCCATAGTATTATCTTGATTAATTTGTTTCATTTTTGATGTTACAAAAGTCACACTTTTACAGCTGTTTTCCACTCATTATTTATGCAAAAGCGTGGACTTTTTATATAGAATGCCTTATTTTACTGTAATAATTATCACTTCTCCTTCGCGTGTATCCACATCATACAAATAAGTATCACGTAATGCCACTCCTTTTAAAGGCGCTTTCTCACTAATCATCGGACGTGAGATTTGCTGTACTTTAAATAATGCGTTCGGATTCGCTTCTTCTTCCTTCTTCTGTTTCAACGATGCTCCTTCAGCAGCCAATTTCCAGTAAGAGCGCAGACGCAGATTGCCTCCAATTTCCGAACGTAACACAGCTTTTACCAGCTTACCGTCCTTCCAGGTCAATTCATCAATCAAAAAACCTCCTCGGGCACGCAACCCTTTCACTGTCCCGCTCTTCCATTCCGAAGGCAACGAAGGCAACAGATGAATCGCACCGTCATGACTTTGCACCAACATTTCGGCAATACCAGCCGTGCAACCAAAGTTCCCATCTATTTGGAAAGGTGGATGCACGTCGAACAAATTAGGATACGTTCCGCCTCCCTGTCCTTCTGTATTCAGGACTGACATAAGTCAACTGATTCTTTATCAACTGATAAGCATGATCCCCGTCAAGCATACGAGACCAAAACAAACTTTCCATCCCATTGACCAACCGGTAGAAGGATCCCCCCGTTGTATCAATGTATTTTTGCAGCTTCAAAGAGTACCGGAGAGCGATAAGGCAGAAATCTGATAACCGGGATATAGCCCCAAAGATGAGAGATGTGCCGGTGACGATCATTAGGATGATCCCAGTCTTCAAACCATTCCTGCAATTGTCCGTACTGCCCTACCTGCATCGGAGGCAACTGCCGGCGCATATTCTTCAATGTATCACAAAATCGGTATCTGCGTTCAGCACTTTGGCAGCTTCGCATGTATTTGAAAATAAATCAAAAACCAACTGATTATCCATCGTAATTCCTGCAAAAGATTACTTTTTTCTTATCCAGCGCGGAGAATTTTCGGGTGAATTGGAAGGAGTTAACAACCAAATAACCTGTATTCGGGTCGCGTACCAAAAAGTCGACAAAGAACTCCGAAGCGCTTTCATCATCGGAATATGCTTCCTCCAAATATTTCTTATCACCGGAAAACAAATAACGGTCCCATAAATGCTGGCAAAGCCATGCGTTAGCCACAGGCCACGTTCCACAATAAGGACGGTCCACCGCACCCGTCATACGCCACAAATCCGTATTATGATGCAATACCCAGCCACGACAACCATACATCCGGCTCGCAGCTTCACGCCCATTCTCGCTTAATTCACGTACCATCTGGATGAATGGTTTATGAAGTTCGGCCAAGTTGGTGATTTCCGCCGGCCAGTAATTCATTTCAGCATTAATATTCGTTGTATAATTGCAGCTCCAGGGAGGTCCCGGGTTATGATTCCATTTGCCCTGCAAGTTGGCGGGCTGGCATCCGGGCTGTGAAGATGCAATTAATAAGTAACGTCCATACTGGAAATACAACGCTATCAATGCCGGATCATAGGATGAAGAAAACTCCTTGATACGTACATCCATCGGTTTATTAACCTGGGAAGTTTCACCCAAATCCAAAGTCACACGGTTGAATTGCTCCTGATAAGCAGCTATATGGGCAGCTTTCGCCTTATCATACTCCTTCTCCGCATTTTTCAGATAGGTTTTTATTCCCGCTTGAACGGATCTACCCCGATAGATCCTTTATAATTGACTGAAAGTTTGTTGCCATCGATGATGTACAATGTAAGTTCGCTGGCGCCCTGAACACTAAGCAGCGTATCATTAGCCATTGTCACTTCTCCGCCTTTGTTTTTCACATCCAAGTCAGCGCAATAGTGCACCTTTCCCGGAAAATAACGACTGCCATGCGTAATACCTTCCAAACGCAACCCCTTCTTTCCATAGATACTACGCTTCGGATCTCTCATCGGTGTATTAAAAAACAGTTCGCAATTGATTGCTCCCGGTTTAGATGATTTGATATGCCTGATAACCAGCTGATCGGTAAATGATGCAAATGTTTCTTCAGTAAATTCCACTCCGTCTACTTTGTAGCGGGTCACAGTCATTGCATTGCTTATATCCAGGTCACGGTAGTAATTACTTACCTTTTTGTGGTCTTGATAACGGATATTCAGACGACCTACCGTCTGATAAGGCATTTCATTCCCCACTTGTGAAAGAATCTTCGTTGCCGCCATGTTCTGCGCTTCTTCGTATTTTCCTTCAAAAATCAACCGCCGCATTTCCGGCAAAGCCGCTTTCGCTTCTTCATTATAGTTTTGGTAGGGAGAGCCTGCCGACACTGTTTCTTCGTTCAACTGTATTTGTTCCAGTTGGGGATCACCGAACACCATTGCTGCAATCCGTCCATTACCAATCGGAAGCGCTTCTTCCCAATAAGAAGCGGGTTTATCATACCATATTTTATACCTGTTTTGCCCTTCCACACTCCCCAACAGAGAAGAAAAAGCCAATATACAACTGAATACTTTGCTTATCGTTTTCATATTTTAAAGCTTTTTAATTGTCATCATTCCTGCGAAGGTTCACTCAAAGACCCGTACTCGCTGACAGCCTTCACCTGATACGTCTTTCCTGTCTCAATATTACAAGACGTTTCTTTGGTTATTTGTACTGTTTCATCATTTGCAATCACCAAATAACAAATCGCATATTTCGAAGCATCCCAACTTAATACTCCGTTTTCTCTTTTCAGATTTTCCGGTGCGGAAACTTGTTCCATATATTTCTTCGGGTCCCAATTATCGCCCTCGCGAACAACGTTTTCGTATGTATACCGCGCCGCCTCACCTGCCGAAAGAACAGCCTGACAAATGCCTGTCACCGGATTCTCTTGTTCATCCTGGTAAGTATATTGCGTTTTACGCTGGCTTAAATCGACTGTATTCCCTTCTTTATCTTTACTGTTATATTCAGCAAACATTTGAGGAATAGCTCCCATATCCGTCCATCCTTCCGGAGCTATTTTTATATTAAAGATGGTATTGAGATATACAGCTATCGGAGAATTATGCCAGGGACGTCCCAACTTGACTCTTTCTGTATCAGCCAATTCATTTCCATCCACTACGCAATTATTCATCACATATCCCCAGCGTGTTCCTACTTTATGAGAAGGAGCAACAATAATTGCGCCATCCCTCATATTATAAAAGGTGCAATGTTCGAGGAAGCAATTCCCGTTTCCATAGAAGTAATCAACGGCTCCTTCAATCCAGCAATTCTGTGCATACAGTCTGCCGTTATCCGATTTAGGTCCGGTCTGCCAGGTATCTTGGTACGAGAGGAATTTGCAATTATTGAATGAGTTGCGGTCATTCTGGGTATACATTGCCAATGCCATAGGACCTTTCTGCAATTCTTTGCCATATCCGTTTACAAAAGATATATTCTCTGCGTAAAAATCCGTAGCTTTCACTGATACCATAGCGGCTTCCGTTTTTCCTAAGTTCTTATAAGAGTACTTCCACACATCCGGATCAGTCGCACTGGCTTCGGTTGAGCTGTTAATCCGTAACTTGACAATTGTCTTATCCACATCCTGTCCGATGAGATGAATATACGGTTTGTCTTCAGGAATGATAATTTGTTCTTCATACGTTCCGTTCATCACGAAAATGAGCCAGGGTTCCGTTCTTTTCGAGGGACATTATCTACTGCTTTCTGTATACTGGTATAATTTCCCTTTCCGTCAGGACTGACCACCGCATCAAATATGCGTGCTTCCGGTTGAGGACGTTCTCTGATTGTAAACTGAATACTGACACCTTCGAATACATTTCCCTGAAAGTCTATGACTGCACCTTTGGGGAGGCTGAACTGACAGGCCTGATTATAGTCCAAAGCAGTATAAGCGTAAGACGCTGTTTTACCTTTGAAAGTCAACTCCACTTCCTCGCCATTAAAATTCGCTTTCCCTTCTCCCGCTTTCACATACTCGTTAAAAGTAAGCAGAATCGTATTGTTTTCTTCTGCCGTTTCACCATTTGCAGGAGTAACAGACACCAAAGAAGGGGCTTCATGGTCGGGAACAAAAAAGTTATTGCTACTTTCCTTGCAACTTGTTGCCAGCAAAGCTGATAACAACAATAGTCCTTGGGACATCTTCGAGAATAAATGTGCTTTCATAAATTATTTGTTATATTCTTAATGATAGATTCTTATTCCATTATTATTTGGTCGTCCTGCCTTGAGCAGTTACTATTTCACGTTACAAAAGTATACGGAACAACATGAATACTTTCTCACTATTTGTTTGTTTGCGTGGACTTTTTTAATATCATTCAAAAGTTGCGGACTTTTTGTGCAATCTGGTGCACTATCTATGCAACCAGTTGTCTATCAAATTCTATCCGCTTACATTTGTATCAGTATCACTATCATCACACTTTATAAAAAATCAGGTAAGATATGAAAAACAACAAGGTAAAATTCATTTTCGTGGCACTACTGTTTGCCACACAAGTAGAAGCGTTCTCCTCCTGTTCCACATCTTCAGTCAATGAAGATAATAAAGAACAGGAGACTCCACCGGATTCTCCCTCCGTATCTCCACCAGTGGAAGAAACAGCATATGCCTTTCCCGGAGCTGAAGGAGGAGGAATGAACACTACAGGAGGAAGAGGCGGAAAGGTATATATTGTCAGATCCCTGGAAGACTCCAAAGCACCGGGTACCCTCCGGTATGCCATCGAACAAAAGGAGCCTCGTATAATTGTCTTCTGTATATCCGGCACCATTTATCTAAAATCGACACTGGACATTCGGAACGGTGATGTCACGATAGCCGGACAGACAGCTCCCGGAGACGGTATCTGCCTGGCTCACTTTCCAGTAAATGTATCGGCCGATAATGTAATTCTACGATACCTGCGTTTCCGGATGGGAGATACGGATTTGCTGGGCTCTTCGGCTTCCGACGGTGCAGATGCTCTGGGAGGACGCCAGAAAAACAATATCATGATTGACCATTGTTCCATCAGTTGGAGCACTGACGAATGTGCTTCATTCTATGATAATACTAACTTTACTATGCAATGGTGTATTATTTCAGAAAGTCTCCGCTTATCGGGACATACCAAAGGCCTCATGGATATGGCGGTATTTGGGGAGGAGTCAACGCTTCTTATCATCATAATCTGATGGCACACCATGACAGTCGCACACCACGTTTCGGTTCCGGAGTAAAATATCAAGGTCAGGAACGTACTGATATGCGTAATAATGTTATTTATAACTGGAGCGGTAACGGATGTTATGGCGGAGCAGCAATGGGTATTAACATTGTGGACAACTACTACAAACCCGGACCCGCTACGGATGCCAAAGTGGCCAACCGTGTGATGGCTATCGACATCAGCTCTTCTGATGGAGATTTTGCACCGATCAAAGGGGTATTGGGACAGTATCATATCAGCCGGAATTACTTCGAGGCAGGAAACCAACTGACAGAAGCAGCAGCCGCAAAAGTGAACAAAGACAACTGGACTGGTATCCGTAACAACACCGGTCACTCTCTTGATGAACTGAAACGGGATACTCCGGTAGAAGTAGATGCGGTAACTACCCACACGGCACAAAAAGCTTACGAACTGGTGTTGAAATATGCGGGTTGCAGTCTCAAACGAGATGATATAGATACTCGTATCGTTGAAGAGACACGCACAGGAACGGCACAATTCATCGGAAAGAACGAACACAACGGATTAGGAGATGCCCCCTGCCCGAACGGTCCTTGTGAACATTGCGACAAAGGTATCATCCATTGGAAAAGTCAGAATTATCCTAAGGGCGGACTTATCGATAGTCAGAAAGACCTAAAGCCTTCCGGAGCTGGTAGCGACTGGAGCGCATGGCCAACATTAAAATCATTGCCACAAATTACTGATTCTGACAATGACGGCATGCCTGACGAATGGGAAACCGCCAACGGATTGAACCCAAACAAATATGATGCAAACGGAAGAAATCTAAGTACTGCCTATGATAATATAGAGGTTTATATCAATAGCCTTGTAGAAACAATAACAAATACGCAAAATAAGAAATGAATGATGTGAGGGAAAACAACTCTTATTAACGCAAAAAACTGGTCAATTAATACAAATCCTGATTCAATGAATCATTTGTATACTATATATGAAACAATATTGCACCTCTATGTTGCTTTTCTCCCTTATCTTTGTTGCAGTATAAACAAAAACACACTATAAAGATTATGATTACAAGTAGAAAGATTTCTCAAGTCAATGTTTTTGCTGGTAGTCCTTGGGAAGTAGCCAGCGTAAAGAGTTTGTTGAATGAAGCTTATATTCAGGTGTCAACGAAAGACAGTGGTTTAAACAGTATTCTCATTTCTGTTCCTTGCGAATACTATACTGCGGCCATGCGTGTAATTA
>ENA-OQAB01001741-OQAB01001741.1-human-gut-metagenome-genome-assembly--contig:-NODE-1741-length-10045-cov-2.575923_pt1 | contig 10045 bp, 7 predicted proteins | sample MGYA00242490_ERZ504517 | MGnify/ENA primary metagenome ERZ504517 (study PRJEB26092, sample SAMD00036298) | human gut metagenome | host: Homo sapiens | study: EMG produced TPA metagenomics assembly of... | reverse complement strand
AGGGTGCGGAACGCAGGTGATCTACGTCACCGGCTTCGTCGAATACTGCACGAGCGTGTACCGCACAGAGCACCTGTATTTTCTGGTAAAGCCGTTCGCGCAGGACGACTTGGACGACGCGCTGAGCCGCGCGTTCGAGCGGCTCGAGGCCGACGCGAGCAAGCCCCTGAGCGTTCGGCTTGGAAGCAGGGTAGTGCTTGTCGAGCCGAGCAGGATCAGCTATATCGAAAGCGATCGGCGCAAAGTACGCATCCATGCGGGAGCCGAGGAGATCGAAGCGTACGCGTCGTTGTCCGACCTCTCTGCCGAGCTGCCCGCTTCGTTCATCCAATGCCATAAGAGCTTCCTGGTAAACATGGATCACGTCAAGGAGCTCAAAGCGGACAGCGTGGTGCTCTCGTCGAACCAGGTTGTGCCCGTGAGTCAGAAGCGCCGCAAATTCGTGCGCGAAGCTGTCTTCTCGCGCGTGCAATCCAAGCTGTAGGACGGCGAGGCTCTCGTATGCCCGATGCTCTCCTCGACATCATCGGGGTCGTTCCCGTGCAATTGGTGTTCGCCTATGCGCTCACCAAGATGCTCAATATTCGCAGACTCTCCCTGTTCTGGGTGCTGGAACTGGTTTTCGTGCTGCTTATCTCCTCGTTTCGTTCAAGCATGAGCGTCGAGTTCAGACTGGCGGCCTCCGTGCCGCTCGCCCTCATTCCCATATTCCTATCGCAGGGAAGCCTCGCGCGCAGGATTCTCGTCGTGACGCTGGCGCACCTGGTGCTTTTCTTCGCAGAGCTGCCCGGCGGCGCCCTGTGGATGTCGATGACCGGCACGCCGGTCGCCGATTACGAGGCCGTTCGAACGCATCTTGGCGCTTTTTTCCTGACTCATGCGGCTCATATGGCTCTGCTCGTTCCGCTTCTCGCGATGCTCTGCATGCTGCTTAACCGTTTCGGCAGCGCTCAGGAACGGGGAATGGGCGAATGGCTGCCCGTGCTTTTTTCCTTGGTACAGCTTGTTCTGGTGAACGTGATGATCCTTTTACCGCTCGGCTACATCCAGGAATCGATGACGTATTACGGCGCAAGCGTGGTGCTGGCGCTTGTCGGTTTCGCGGTCGATCTGCTGCTGTTTGAGGCTATGGGTCGCTTCGCCCAAAAGCGGCGCGACGATGTCCGTGCGACGATGCTCTAAGAGCAGCTGGATCGGTATCTAGCGCGTTGCGGGGAGTTCGTTTCGGACATTGAGCATACCTTGAAGGTGCGGCACGATATGGGCAACCACGTACAGGTGGTGCTTGCCCTGTCGGAACGCGGCAACTTTCAAGAGGCCCACGAACATCTTGCCTGCATGGCCGAGGTGCTTAACGATACCCGCCGAAGCGAGGAGGCAGTCTTATGATCGTGCGGATGATCATCGCGGTAGGCGTGCTGCTGCTGATGTGCGCGATTATGGCGGTGCTGGCGCGCCGGCTGCGCGGCGTGCCCCCGACGCGTCTTTTGATTAACCTTTTATTCCCGTTCAGCCAGCTGTGCATCGTTGCGTTCCTCTTTTATTATGCGATTGCCTACGAGCTGCCTTTTTGGATGTTCGCGCTGGTCGCGGTCGTGGGCGCCTTGTGCGGACCGGTCGATCTCGTGCTGTTCAAAGCGTTGGAGGAGTCCGAGAAGCGCGAGCTGTCCCGCGAGCGTGTGCGTCTGCTGGAAGAGCAGTTGCAAGCGCAGGAACAGTATTTGCGGCGTTTATCGGCGGACATCGATGAAGCGCGCCGCGTTCGCGAAGACGTCGCACGCGAGCTAGCGGCGGTGGACGATCTGCTGCAACGGCAAGAGGCCGAACAGGCATCGCGGGGGGCTGATGAAGGCGGTCGGCATCATGGATTCGTCCTGCAAGCGCTCGTGCGAGCACCAGGTGGTCGATGCCCTCGTCTCGATGAAGGCTGCCGTATGTGCGGAGCGAGGCATTCGACTCGAGCTCGATCTGGCGCTGGCCGACGATGTCTCTCTGCCGAGCGTGGAGCTGTGCGCGGTGTTCTCGAACCTGCTGGACAACGCTGTCAGCGCATGCGGCAAGGTGCCGGAGGGCGCGCGGTTCATCAAGCTGAAAGCACGTGTGGATGCCGGCTATCTGGCAGTGCGGATGGAGAACAGTTGCGCGCCGGCTGAACCTGGCGAGGCCCGTCGCGCTCCGCGCCGTTCGCGCGGCGACCGCCTTCCCGAGCACGGCTGGGGCCTGAACATCCTCAAAATCCCTCGCCGACCGTCACGACGGCACGTTGGAAACCGTGCAGGAAGATGGCGTGTACCGCACAACGGTGTTGCTGAAACTGGATGCAAGGTGAGGTGGGGATATGAGGTTCATCGTTTCTCCTGCTAAGAAGATGAGCGTGGTCGACGATGCGTTGGATGGCGCGATCTGCCGATGTTCGCGGATCGGGCTGCGCGTCTGGCCGATACGGTGCGGGCGCTCTCGTACGACGAGGCGAAGGCGCTGTGGCAGTGCAGCGACGCGCTGGCCGAACTCAACTTCGAACGCTTCCGCACGCTCGAAGTGCGCTCCGGCGCGTTGACGCCGGCGGTGCTGGCCTACGAGGGCATCCAGTACCAGAACCTTGCGCCGCAGGTGATGACGATGGAGCAGTTGGATTACCTGCAGGAGCATCTGCGCATCCTCTCGGGGCTCTACGGCGTGGTGCGCCCGCTCGACGGCGTGGCGCCGTACCGCCTGGAAATGCAGGCGAAGCTCGCGGTGGACGGCGCGCGCAATCTCTACGAGTTCTGGGGCGACAGCCTGAGCCGCGTGCTCGCGGCCGAAACGGACGTCATCGTGAACCTGGCATCGGTGGAATACGCGAAGGCCGTCGTTCCCTCTGCGGATCGCTGCGGGGCAAGAGTGCTCACCTGCCTGTTCGGCACCGTCGACGCGCGCGATCGCCTCGTGCAGCGCTCCACCGCCGCGAAAGCCGCGCGCGGTACCATGGTGCGCTGGTGCGCCGAGAACGCCATTAAAGAACCTGCCGACCTGCAAGCCTTCGATGCGCTCGGCTACGCGTTCGATCCCGCTCGGTCGACCGACGATTGCTATGTATTCGTTCAGAAATAGCCATGCATAACCTCAAATAATCAAACAAACGGTTTTGACTCGAATTGATGACTCCTCTGAGCGCAAAGCTTTGCGAGAAGTTCTCGTGAATCGCCTGACGAATGCGGACCACCATGGACGACGAGGTCTTGTCGTGTTGCGCACGCCGGAGTGCATCGAGCTTTCGAATCCCGGCGGTTTTCGGGTGGATGTGAAAGCCGCCATTTCGCGCATCGGACAATATCACTATAATAGGAGCATTCGCGAACAATTGGCCCACCCGTGCGGACGCGCATGGGCGGGCGACGGCCTGACGAGGAAAACCAATGACCATGAAACCGTACAACCCGCACGAGATCGAACCCCGCTGGCAAAAGGAGTGGGACGATGCCGACCTGTACAAGGTGACCGAGGATCCCTCGAAGCCGAAGAAGTACGTGCTCGAGATGTTCCCGTACCCCTCGGGCGACATCCACATGGGACACGTGCGCAACTACACCATCGGCGACGTCGTCGCGCGCTACTACAAGATGCGCGGCTTCGACGTGCTGCATCCCATGGGTTGGGACGCGTTCGGCCTGCCGGCCGAGAACGCGGCCATCAAGCGCAACAGCCATCCGGCCAAATGGACCTACGCCAACATCGACACGCAGAAGGCCAGCTTCAAGCGCATGGGCTTCTCGTACGACTGGGACCGCACCGTGGTGGCGTGCGACCCCGAGTACTACCGCTGGGGCCAGTGGATCTTCCTGCAGTTCTGGAAGCGCGGTTTGGTCGAGCGCCGCAACAGCCCGGTGAACTGGTGCCCGAACTGCGCGACGGTGCTCGCGAACGAGCAGGTCACCGAGGGCGAGTGCTGGCGTTGCCACGGCGCGGTGGAGAAGCGCGACCTCACGCAGTGGTACTTCAAGATCACCGACTACGCCCAGGAGCTGCTGGACGACCTCGACCAGCTGGACGGTTGGCCCGAGCGCGTCAAGCAGATGCAGGCGAACTGGATCGGCCGCTCCGAAGGCGCCGAAATCGACTTCGTGCTGTGCGGGCCCGACGGCGAGGCTCCGGCCGAACCGACGGCCGACGATGTGATCACCGTGTTCACCACGCGTCCCGATACCTTGTTCGGCTGCTCGTTCTTCCTGCTGGCGCCCGAGTACAAGGGCCTCATGGAGCTGGTGGAGGGCACCGAGTACGAAGCCGCCGTGCGCGAGGTGGTGGAAGGCGCCGCCAAGGTGAGCGCCGTCGAGCGCGCCCAGGGCGACCGCGAGAAGCACGGCGCGTTCACCGGCCGCTATATGGTGAACCCGGTGAACGGCGAGAAGGTGCCCGTGTGGGTGGCCGACTACATCGTGAGCGATTACGGCACCGGTGCGGTCATGGCCGTGCCGTGCGGCGACCAGCGCGACTTCGAGTTCGCGCGCAAGTACGACCTGCCCATCATTCCCATCATCCTGGGCGAGGACGATCCGCTGTATCCCGAGCTCAACGGCGTGCAGGAGCGCCGCGTGACGTCGGTCGATTGGGAAGCGGCCTACGATGCCGAAGGCGTGCTGGTGCAGTCCGGCAAGTACACCGGCATGGTGGGCGGCAAGCATTCGCCCGCCGTCGATGCGATCATCGGCGACCTCGCGGCCGAGGGCAAGGGCAAGAAGACCGTGCAGTTCCGCCTGCGCGATTGGCTGATCAGCCGTCAGCGCTACTGGGGCAACCCCATCCCGGCCGTGCACTGCCCGGAATGCGGTCTCGTGCCCGTGCCGGAGGAGGACCTTCCGGTGCGCCTGCCCGAGGACATCGACCTGGCTGCAGGCGAGACGCTTGCCACGCACGAGGCGTTCGTGAACACGACGTGCCCGGTATGCGGCGGCCCGGCGAAGCGCGAGACGGACACGATGGACACGTTCACATGCTCCAGCTGGTACTACCTGCGCTACACCGATCCGCACAACGAGGAGCTGCCGTTCGCGCCCGAGAAAGGCGAACCGTTGGATGCCCGTCGACCAGTACATCGGCGGCATCGAGCATGCCATCCTGCACCTGCTGTACAGCCGCTTCTACACGAAAGTGCTGCGCGACCTGGGGCTGCTTGAGTTCGATGAGCCGTTCTCGAACCTCTTGTGCCAGGGCATGGTGAAGGACGAGCACGGCGAGACCATGTCGAAGTCGAAGGGCAACGTCATTGCCCCCGAGGACATGATCGCCGAGTACGGCGCCGACGCGGTGCGCGCGTACATCCTGTTCATGGCCCCGCCCGACAAGGACCTGCTGTGGGACGAGGGCGGCCTGGCGGGCATCTACAAGTTCATGAACCGCGCTTGGCGCATTGTGAACGACCTGATGGGAGCCGCCGACGAGGAAACGCTGTTCCAGCCGGGCGCGTCCGAGGACGAGGGCATCAAAGCGCTCGAACAGCTGGTGCGCGAGCGCCATCGTGTGGTGGGCAAAGGTCGTTGACGATTTCGACCGCAACAACTTCAACACGGCGCTTGCCGCCATCATGGAGCTGACGAACGCGGCGAGCGACTATCTGCGCAAGTGCTCGCCTGAAGAGCGTGCCGGTTGCGAGGGGTCGCGGGCGGTCGATGCCGAGGTGGCCGAGGTGTTGGTGAAGCTGCTTGGCTCGTTCCGCCGCATTGGGGCCGAGGAACTGGTGGGCATGCGGTGTGGCAAGACGGTTCGTGCACACGCAGCCGTGGCCTGAATTCGATCCCGAGCAGGCCAAGGCTGACGAGGTCGAGCTGGCTGTGCAGGTGAACGGCAAGGTGAAGGCCAAGATCATGGTGGCCGCCGATGCTGCCGAGGACGACATCAAGGCCGTAGGCCTTGCAGCCGTCGAAGCGGCGCTCGAGGGCAAGGACGTTAAGAAGGTCGTCGTGGTGCCCGGCCGCCTGGTGAACATCGTCGCGAAGTAGGGCGCACGATAAGGCTGGGACATTGAGGAACGGCTCGGGTTTCCGAGCCGTTCCGTTTTGGAGGGGGCTATCGAGAGTGGCGAGGAACTATGCCACGTAATCGGCGGCGTTGTCGCCGGCTATGCGACCGAATGTGTATATGTCTGCCATGGAGGTCGACCCCAAACGATTCGTGCCCATCTTATGACCGGCTACTTCGCCAGCCGCATACAATCCTGGAATAGGGGATCCTTGGACGTCGAGCACCTCAGCGCTTGTGTTGATGCGTAGGCCACCCATGGTGTAATGAACGGCGGGCTTGTAGGCCATAATGTAATACGGCGGGGTGTCCACCTTGTGCATGGTTCCGCGATAGGCGAAGTCGGGATCAGATCCTGCGTCGACGTATCCGTTCCACTGCTCGATGGTTTTCGAAAGCTGGGCTGCATCGATGCCGAAAGGCTCGCATGCCTCCTCGAGCGTATCGGCCTTCACGCATAGCTTGCGCGATGCGAGGTTCTCGAACTCGTCTGAATGTATATCTACCACCTTGGTCTCGTCGGCAGCGGCTTGATCCCATATTTCGTAAGCGCGCTCGTCGGTTTGCTCGAGGATGGCTTTCGATAGCACGTCGCGACGTCCAAGCTCCTCGACGAAGCGTTTGCCTTCCTTGTTGAACATGACCGTGCGCTCATCGAGACGCATGTCGTCCAGGTAGAGCAGCGCGCCGGTATCGACGTCGCAGATGGGATAGGTTTGAATAAGCTCCATGTCGACCAGATCGGCTCCGATGGCCGAAGCCATGGTCAGGCCGTCCCCCTGTGCGCCCACTGAATCGGTCGAGTTGAACTGCTCGCCGAACTCGGGGTTGGCCTTCGCGCGCATTTCGACGTTCGCGCCGAACCCGCCGCATGACAAGACGACGGCCTTGCAGTCGAAAGCGTACTCATCGCCCGTGACGACGTTCACTGCCTTTATCCCGTTGATCTTTCCATCGGAATCTTGTGCGAGATCGGTGGCTTTCGTGTTGTCGATGAGCGTGATGTTGTCGATGGATCGCGCTCGCGTGGTCAGTCGCGTTGTCATGGCGTTGCCGATGTGCCCCGAGGGAATAATGGAGCGTTTGACGGTGTGGCCGCCGAAAAACAGCAGGTTGTGCTCCCAGGAAACGCCGCCCTCGTACGTGAGCCATTGCGCGGCATCGTACACGCCGCGGGCGATGACGTTGACCAGCTCGGGATCGCCGCGATGGTCTCCTCCTTCCAGCATGTCGGCCGCGAGCAGTTCGGGACTGTCTTCAAGCCCTGAGTTCTTCTGGATCCAGTTGCCCGGTACGGCCATTTCTCCGCCCGACAACGCGGTCGATCCGCCGAACACGCCGAGCTTCTCCATGAGCAGCACCTTCTTGCTTTTGTTCGCTGCACTGATGGCCGCAGTGAATCCTGCCCCGCCCGCGCCTACGACCACCACATCGTACGACGTGGGAATGTCGTTATCGGGCCGTTGAAGCGCCTTGTCGCGCTTCTTCCATTCCGATGATTTCTCTCCGGCTTTGTCGAGCGCTTCGGCAACGGCTGTGAGGTAGGCCATGCTGGAAAGCGATGCGCCGCTCACGACGTCGACGTTCAACGTCTGACCTTCGACGATGAGTTTGCCCAGCTTGTCCATGCAGACATCGCCCAATCCGGCAGACTCGCGAGAATCGAGCACGTCGATGCGCTCGATGGCGCCGTTTTTCGTGATCACTTCCACCTGTATGGAGCCGTGCTTGCCCATGCCGCTGCCGACGGTTGCCACGCTTGCTTCGTCGGAAGGTGCTTTCGCGGCGCTTCCCTTCGGCGCGCATCCGCCAAGGGTAAGGGCTCCTCCTGCGGTCGCAAGAGCGGCTCCGGTGAGAAACTGCCTGCGTGAAAGTTCAGCCATGATGTCCATCCTCCCTGTTATCTGTTCCGTCTCCCCGGTTGGTCGGCATCGCAACCGTGTTGAGCGTCGAGTACCGACCTGTGTGCTCGGGACAGCGGAAACATACCATCGGGAAAATGCCTTTGCAGCCCGCGGCGGGTTTCAATGTGTAACCCTACCCGAGTTTAAAAATGTAACCCCGTGCAAAACGCCTTCGATATCGCGGGGCGAAAGCGTAAGATGGAAGCTGGAATTGCAGGGAGGGGAGGAACTGCATGAGGGAGTTCGTCGCGCGTTGGAAAGACATGTTTATACGCATGGGGGCTATGCCGGTCTCTTTTCTCGGGGTGGGGTTGTACCGTGCATGGCTTGCCACGTTCTTTCGCTATGAGGCGTTTCCGACCATTGATTTCTTCGATTACGCGCTGTTCGAGGGAGCCATAGGCGTGGCGTCGTTTGCCGTCGTGCTCCTATCCCGACGTATCACGCCTCTGTGGTCGAACAACGCGCTGGTGACGTTGACCGCCATCGGCATGGTCGGAGGCTCTGCGCTCTGCGTGGTCTCGTGCTTCTGGCTGCAAGTTGCCGCGCTCAAATACGCCGGCCTCATGTTGGCGGGAGCGGGGCTGGGATTGCTCATCCTCATGTGGACCGAATTCTTCGGATCGCTGAATCCTATGCGCGTAGCGGTGTACTATGCTGGCGCCATCGTGTTGGGGGAAGCGTTGAAATGGCTGTTCGGCGGGTTGGATCCTGCGTATATTGCCGTGTTTTCCGTGATGCTTCCGCTTGCGTCCATCGATTGGGTTCGGCGATCGATGAAGCGTCTGCCGGATGTCGATCTGCCCAAACGCATGGGAAAGGCCGGGCTCTCGGAGGTGCCTTGGAAGCCCATTCTCCTTATGGGAGTGTGTACCTTCGCGACAGGGTTCGGCGTGTTGCCGGATCAGCCGCTGGTGGTCGGAAACGTCGTCGGGACTGTGTTGGTGGCGGCGTTTGTGATCTTCGGCGTATTGTCGTCGTCAAGATGGTTCAACTTCGACACGATATACCAGCTCGCCTTCCCCTTTATGACGGTGGGGTTGTTGCTGATCGCCCCGCAGTTCTCTCTCGATGCGCAAACGGTTGCGACCTGCTACGACGCGGGTTACACGATGCTTTCCATCTTCATCATGATCGTCTTGAGCAACATCACGTACCGTTTCGGCATTTCTGCCGCCTGGTTGAACGGAATCGAGCGTGGCATCCGCTATCTGGTGGAAGCTGGAGGATGGAGCTTGTTCGCATTTGGCTCGTCGTACTTGCCGGGGGAATTCATGAACATGCTTCATATCGGGATCGTTGCATCTGTGGTGGTGGCGTTCGTAATCCTGTTTTTCACCGAAAAAAGGCTTTCCGCGAAGTGGGGCATCAATCTCAAGGGGGGATCCTGGAGAGGACGACGTGTTTTCGCCGGGGCTGTTGGCCATGCGCGTATCCGATCTTTCGCGCGAATGCAGTCTCAGCCCGCGTGAAGAAGAGGTTCTCCAACTGCTTGCGCGGAAGGGGACGACGGCGGAGATCGAGGAGAACCTGTTTGTGGCGCGCGGTACGGTAAAAGCCCATACGAGTCGAATCTATCGTAAACTGGGAGTGCACAGCCGCGAGGAGCTGTACGAATTGCTCGGCATCGCCGAGTAGCGCTGCGATGCGGTTTGAAGGAGGCGCGATGGCGAAGGAAACTTTGTTCGAGGAGATGGAAATAGGCTCGTTGCGGGCGAAAAACCGACTGGTGCGAGCAGCCACCTACGAGGCGTTAGCCGATGACGGTGGGCATATGACTCCTGAGCTGACGGCGATCTACGAGGAGCTTGCCGATGGCGGGATAGGTACGATCATCGTGGGGTATGCACGCGTTATGCGAAACGAACAGCCGAATCCTCGGATGCTGGGCATCTACGACGACTCGTTCGTTCCCGAATTCCGGGCATTGACGGACATGGCTCACGCGCATGGGACGGCTATCGTATCGCAGATCGTATACGGCGGCTCGGCGACGAAGCTCCAGCCGCCCAGCAGGCGCATCCTCGGGCCGTCGGCCGTCGCCAACCCGAAGACCGGCATCGTGCCGGTGGAGGCCACGGTTGCCGATCTGCATGAGCTCGCCCAAGCATTCGCCGACGCGGCGGCCCGTGCTCAAACTGCCGGAT
>ENA-OQAB01001740-OQAB01001740.1-human-gut-metagenome-genome-assembly--contig:-NODE-1740-length-10048-cov-3.443907_pt1 | contig 10048 bp, 15 predicted proteins | sample MGYA00242490_ERZ504517 | MGnify/ENA primary metagenome ERZ504517 (study PRJEB26092, sample SAMD00036298) | human gut metagenome | host: Homo sapiens | study: EMG produced TPA metagenomics assembly of... | reverse complement strand
TGACCGTTCTTTAAAAACTTTGCATGAATTACATGTATTCACATCTTGTTACAAAGGAGAACGTGATTACCTTGAAAAAAAGAAATTTTAAAAGAAATCTCACAGCATTCAAAAAACAACAGCAAAAAATTAGATTCAAAGAAAATCAAGAAGTAAAATAGATAATCTTGAAATGAAGAAACGAAAAGCAATTGATTTAATGCTTGATGGACTGATTTCAAAGGAAGATTACAGAGTCAAAACAGAGTGGTATAACGAAGAACTTGAAAACTGAATATACAACTGTCAGATGCTTTACAAAAAGACAAGTCGGATTCTCGTCAGGTAAATCATATGGAGAAGTATATAAAAGCCTTAGATGAAATTATGGAACTGGATAGTGATAGCGAAGATGTTTATAAGGAAGTACTAGACCATATGGAGATTCATAAGGGAAATATTGTTGATGTATGGTTGAAGTCAATACCGATAGGAATCCGGCTGAAAGTAAAGGCAACGGGAAAAGGGGAATATTTCAAAACAGAAATTTTAGAAACATCTTTTATTGAAAAGTAACATGTGCAATATCGGTACAGATGTACCGATGTCCGTTAAAATTCCGGTCACTTCTTTATACGGCATCGTATAACGCTGCGACAAATATCTCATAGAAGCAGCCAATTCGCCGTCAGGTCCTCCGAATTGCGTAATAATTACCTGAGCAATCTTTGGATTTGTCTGCGTAATTTTTACCGGATACTGCAATCGTTTCTCATAATTCCACATCGATTAACATCCCCCTTCCTGCCATGGCCATGGCTCGTTGATCCAGTTCCATCTGTCTGCGCAGGATTCCGCCGCCGTGTCAATCGTAAGCGGTCCGTAGTATTTCGCATACTCTTTTAACGCCTCATTTCGCATCCTGCTGTATTCCTGAAAATACGCAAGCGCATTCTGGTCACATGGATGGGTATCCAAAAATAGTTTCACATCATCTACCGCAAAGCTCACCACATTGATCCATTGCAGTAAATCTTTTCTACAAGGTTTTGCCATCATCTCTGACACCCTCCCATCCCTCGAAATGGTTTATTCAATTCCTCGAAAATCGTTCCACAGGAGAACCCTTTTTCTGCATCATAAAGCTTTCTCCACATCTGCCATGGCACATATGCCATCGCCAGAGGCATTCCCTCTAATGCATCATTTTTTTCGCAGCACGGAGCCATTTGTCTGTTCGCCCGGTATTGCATGATATTATCGCGATAATTTTGCATACATATTTTTCCCTTTCTTGAATACTTATAGTATATTGTATGTATGCTTCTGAAATTGGTTCTTCTATTCTTCGTTGATTTCTTTCTTCACTTTCTTGATTGTCCTGTCAAACTTCCCCTGTCCTGTCTCATATGAAAACTTTTGCACATAGTCCTCACTTTCAATTGTTCCTTTTTTTAATTCATCTTCATCAATATCCTGCAGTTGGAAATTTTTTTGTACCGGTCTGCATTGTTTGTCAAATGTAATTTCTACCCCCGTCAATTCATAATGGTCTTTCATGATGATTCCGGTGAGCATCCGTAATTCTTCTTCGAATAATTCGAGTTTTTTATTTTCTGTTACCTGAATCACATATTCTTCCTTTTGTACCTGGGCGGCCGTCAGATTCAGATTCTGAATAGACTCAAAATAAGCATCCATATAAAGCTCCGGTGTGATTTCCGAATCTGTCTCAAAGATTTCTCCACCTTCCCCTTCTCCATAATATATCCCGGCTTCCTTTTTTTTCACGGTACTCTGCTCTTCCCCACTCAGCACCTTTTGGCACGACCGCCTTGTCCTCCTCCGTAGAAAATTTCACCTCACTTTGATGATATTCCTCCCCCAGCTGAACATCTACGTATGGCTGCTGTTTTAAAATATCATTGATTTTTTCCGTACCATCTACCTCTTTTGCACATGCAGTCAAAAAAAGACAGCCTGCAATCCCAAATAGCACTTTATTTCTTTTTCTCATCCTTTTTCTCCTCTATTTTAAATAATCACTTGGTTTCCTGTATTTTTCCCCGGTAAATTTTCTTTTCTGGACTTTTCCATGTTTTTTTCAACAGTTTCTTCAAATCATTTTCCAAATAAAGCTTTTTCTCCTTAGCCGGCGATGCCGGCAGTACATCAAGCATCTGATGTGCCTCCACATAGTCCGCCGGCGCATAATTGAAAGATTCCGTATCCACCACCTTTTTTTGGGAGCTTTCTTTCTCTTTTTATAGGAAGAATCTTTGCTCATCACAGTTCTGTGTATCTTTCGTTTTCAGCACGTCCCACTCTGTCACAAATTCTCCCGTCTCCACATTGATGATAAACTCTGACAGCCTGTTCGGCGTCAGAATTTTATCGTACTTTTGTCCGTCAAATGCACTGTCTTTTTGAATTTTATTGTGATGTCTGGAGGGTTCTCCATAATACAAAGAGAACTCAAACTCCGCCGCATAATTTTTCAATTTCTCATAGTCCGTCTTCCCGTCAAAGTTATTGCGCACATATTCTATATTATGTTTATCTATATACATACGGAATTGGTGAATCATCGTATCATCCAACCGCTTATACGTTTTATTTTTCTTCTGATAAGCATCTCGGACACATTGGGCATAATCCTCCAGAAAAACAGAATGTGGTTCCATACTCAGATAAAATTCATCTCCGTCTTTCAATTGTAACATCCCGTTCTCATCCAAATATCCACCCATCTGCTCTATGACAAGCAACGCTTTCTTCTTTGCTTTAAGCTCACTGGACTCAAACATATAGGTATAGACATCTGAGCCGACCAAATGTGCCGATTTGTACACTCTGTCCAACTGCTCCAGATACTCCTCTTGTGTAATCTGTTCCCCTTCATATCCCTTGGCAAACTGTCCGAACTTATTATCGACCGCCTCCAGATACGCAAACACAGCTCTTTTGTCCCACCCCGCACGGTCCGTCAACTCTTCCGTCTGCGCCTGTAGAACAAGCAGAAAATGCTCATCTGTCACTTTGACCACATTTGACAGTTCATCAATATAGTCAATTACTTCAACTTCCTCAAACGGTTTGATCTGTGCAATTTCGTCTTCCACATCAGAAAAAGCATTCTCTACAACTTCTCTTGTTGTATATTCAAACTTCTGATTCAGCTGCTGCTCTAAATAGGTAATCCGATCCTGCTGCGCCACATCCGATGTGATGTGAAACCGTATCTCAATCGGGCGGCATGCCTCATCGAACAAAATATCGATTTGTGAAATCGTAAACATCTCATTGTCAATCACACCCACAAAAGATAACGGAACAAGGAAGTTTTCAATCTGTTCCTGCTTAGTTACTTCAATCTGATAATTCTGTTCCTGTATTTCACTCATCTTTAGCCCTAATTCTTTCACCGGATCATAAAAAAATGAAATATCCAGTTCCGGAAACAAATCCCGATAGTCCTTATGCTCATCTTTTCCTCGATATTTCCCATAAAACACAGTCGCTTTTTGCCCATTTCTTACAATCGTCTTATGTTCACCGTCATTTGGATATACAACTGTCTTCTCTCCATCTACATCATACAAAATGGTTTTGCCAAGATACCCTCCTCCGAGTATCGCTTTTACATACGTACTGTCATCCAAAATATCCTTCAGGAACAGGTCTTCGGATTCTGTTGCACTCACACGCAAATTTCCTGCCACAATAAATACTCCCAGTACAAGAAATGCCACTGCTATTTTCCATTTTTCTTTCATACAATCCCCCATATTTGCAAAAGACAAGTACCAGCTTCTTCCTGATACTTGTCCTTTGTACATCCCTATTTCTGAACGATTCCCTCGAATCCCAAATCATCTAAAATCTCCAGCGCTTTTTTCACACAACTGTCGCATCCATCAATGGAAACTGTCTTGTCTGCAAGGCTTACCTGAAAATCAAGTCCTGCATCTGTCATCGCCTTCGTGATTCGTTCTACACATTTTTCACAGTGCATATCTTCTGCTTTAATGATTGTCATACTAATTCCTCCACTATTTCATTAATTTTTGTATTACCTCACACAGTTCATCTACCGCTTCATCTTTTCCGTCTCGTATGTCTTCTACTACACACGAATGAATATGACTTGCCAACAACTTTTTATTGAAACTGTTCAGTGCGGATTGAACTGCTGATACCTGATTTAAAAATCTCAACGCAATAGCGTTCTTCCTCCACCATGTTCTTAATCCCTCTGACCTGACCTTCGATTCGATTCAGGCGAGTTATCAAGTCTTTCTTCTCTTTTTCTGAACGATGTTTTGTTCTTTCACAGCATTTGTTTTCTTCCATGTTCATTCTCCCTAGTCCAACTTTGTCGTCTTAAGTCTCAAAGCATTTCCAACTACACAGACTGAGCTAAGAGACATCGCCAACCCTGCAAAGATCGGATTCAACAGCGTTCCGTTGATTGCATATAACGCTCCGGCTGCCAGCGGAAGACCGCATGCATTATAGAAAAATGCCCAAAACAGATTCTGTTTAATATTGCGGATCGTTGCCTTGCTCAACCGAATTGCTTTATATACATCCTGCAGATTTGACTTCATCAATACAATATCACTGGAATCCAATGCGATATCACTTCCGCTTCCGATTGCAACTCCGACATCTGCCTGTACAAGCGCCGGTGCATCATTGATTCCATCTCCTACCATCATAACACATTTTCCTTCTTTTTGCAGTACTTCTACAACAGATGCTTTATCATTTGGCAGCACTTCTGCAATCACATGATCTACCCCCACTGTTTCTCCTATATATTCTGCTGTCAGACGGTTATCTCCTGTCAGCATGTGTACCTCAATCCCCAGTTCTTTGATTTTTTGAATTGCCGCTTTACTCGTCTCTTTGACAGTATCTGCGACACTCACAATCCCGATTACTTTACCGCCTGAAGCTACAAACATCGGTGTCTGTCCTTTTCCCGCAATCTGAAGCGCCTCCTCCTCATATTCGGAAAAATCGATCTTCTGTTCCACGCAAAGCTTTTTGTTTCCTATATAATAAGTCTTTCCGGCAATGATTGCTTCAATTCCCTGACCGGTAATACTTTGGAACTCAACCACTTTTTCTAATTCTATTCCACGATCTTTTGCACCATTTACAATCGCGGCTCCAAGCGGATGCTCTGACACTTGTTCACAGGACGCTGCAATCTGAAGCAATTTTTCCTCACTTTCGCTGTGGCTTATCACTTGCATAACAGTCGGTTTTCCCTCTGTGATCGTTCCCGTCTTATCCAATACAACCGCGTCAACTTTATGGCTGATCTCCAGTGCCTCCCCACTCTTAATCAAAATACCGTGGTTTGCCCCAAGTCCGGTTCCTACCATGATCGCTGTCGGAGTTGCAAGTCCAAGCGCACACGGGCATGCAATGACGAGCACAGATACAAAAATTGTCAGCACAAAGGTAATATCATGTCCAAGTAGCATCCAAATGATACTTGCCACAACTGCAATCGTCATAACAGTCGGAACAAAATAGCCTGCCACAGTATCTGCCAATTTTGAAATCGGAGCCTTCTTTCCCTGTGCGTCTTCCATCATCTTCACAATTTTTGCAAGTGTCGTGTCTGCGCCAATATGAGTTACTTTTACAGTGATCGCACCTTGATAGTTTACGCTTCCTCCGATTACTTCATCTTCTTTTTCTTTCTCTACCGGGATACTCTCACCTGTGAGCATCGATTCATCCACACTGGTACTTCCTTCCACCACAATTCCATCCAGCGGAATACGACTCCCCGGCTTAATCAAGATCAGTTCGCCAAGCGCGACAGATTCCACTGGTACCTCTTTCTGTTCTCCGTCTCGTATCACAACTGCCGTATCCGGCGCTAGCTCCATCAGCTTGCGAATTGCCTCTGACGTCTTTCCTTTGCTTCGTCCTTCCATATACTTTCCTACCATGACAAGCGTAACAACGATTGCCGCAGATTCATAGTACAGATTGTGTACTGCATTTTCATTGCCCGGAATAGAAATCGTCATAACTAAGCTGTACAAAAAGGCACTTCCTGTTCCGATTGCAACAAGGGAATCCATATTCGGATGTCCGCGGAACAAACTTTTAAATCCTACCAGATAGAATTTTTTTCCATTATATAAGATAATCGTTGTCAAAATCAGCTGTGCCAAAGCAAAATTCAGCGGATTATGGTGCATGTCCAAAATGTTCGGCAAAGGCATCGGGAAGGGAACCATATGCCCCATGGAAATGTAAAGCAACGGAATTGCCAGCAGTACATTCGTGACCAATCTATGCTTTGTCTTTTTGATGTCCTGCTCTAAAGCTTCCTCCTCTTTCACTTTTTCTTCTTTGTTCTTCTCCACATGCAGTTCTGCCCCAAAACCTGCACGTTCCACCTTTGTCACTACATCATTTTGTGTAATCTTTGTCTCATCATACGTGATCGTCAAAATTCCCGTTGTCAGATTCACATTGCTCTCCGAGACACCCTCAAGCTTTCTTGTGACACGCTCCACCGCACTGCTGCATGCCGCACATGTCATTCCTGATATATTATATTTTTCTGTAACCATAACATTCACTCCTCTCAACATACATATAGGGGGTATATGTATATATTATTCTATCTATCACAATCTGTCAAGGGATATTTTGAAGCAAATGTGATTCTTACAGAACATTTGTTATGTAAATAGGACTCAATTTCCATGCATACAACAAAAAGCCCTGGATCTCCAAGGCTTTTCTCTCATCTAAGACAACGAATATTTTTCTGTTAATTCCGCCACCATTACTTTTACTTTTTCAATATTTTCTTCACTTTCCATCACAAGTGCGATTGCCTCTGCAATCTTGTCCATATCTGTTTCGACCATACCTCTTGTCGTAACTGCAGGAGTTCCAAGTCGAACACCGCTCGTCACAAACGGTGATCTTGGATCGTTTGGAATCGTATTTTATTACATGTAATATGTGCACGGTCCAAACGTTTTTCCAATTCTTTTCCGCTTAAATCTGTTCCGCTTAAATCAACAAGCATCAGATGATTATCCGTTCCACCTGAGACAATTTTCACTCCACGTCTCATTAATCCGTCACAGAGCGCCTTTGCATTTTTTACGATTTGCCCCTGATACACCTTAAATTCCGGCTGCAATGCTTCTTTAAAGGATACCGCTTTTCCAGCGATCACATGCATGAGCGGTCCTCCCTGAATTCCCGGGAACACGGCTTTGTTAAAGTTAAATTTATCTGCTGCCTCCTGATTACATAAAATCATTCCTCCACGAGGGCCTCTGAGCGTCTTATGAGTAGTGGTCGTAACCACATCTGCATACGGAATTGGCGATGGGTGCAGTCCGGCAGCCACAAGTCCTGCAATGTGTGCCATATCCACCATAAGATACGCTCCTACTTCATCTGCAATCTCCCGGAATTTTTTAAAGTCGATAGTTCTTGCATATGCGCTTGCACCTGCCACAATTAATTTCGGCTGTTCTCTCAATGCAATCTGTCTCACATCTTCATAGTCAATGAATCCTTCATCATTCACCCCGTAAAACACAACATCAAAATATTTTCCGGACATGTTAACCGGTGATCCATGTGTCAGATGACCGCCATGATCCAAATTCATGCCAAGTACTTTATCTCCCGGCATCAGCATTGCAAAAAATACCGCCATGTTTGCCTGCGCTCCTGAATGAGGCTGTACATTCGCATAATCACATCCAAATAATTTTTTTGCACGTTCTATTGCAAGATTCTCAACAACATCTACACACTCACAACCACCATAATAACGCTTAGCCGGATACCCTTCTGCATATTTATTCGTCAAAGGGCTTCCCATCGCTGCCATCACCGCATGACTCACCCAGTTTTCTGATGCAATCAGCTCAATATGAGAATTCTGTCTTTCCATCTCTTTCGTTATCGCTTCTGCTATTTCAGCGTCTGCTGTTTTTAATTCATCAAATTCGTACATTTTCAGATACCTCCTCACCATTTTTCGAACTAATTTTAGAATAGCATATGTTTTTTGATTTTTCAACCGGGTCTGAACAGTCAAAAAAATACATGGAAATAAATTTTGCATTTATTCCATGTATCTTTTAGTCCGATTATCTTACTTAGCTGCCTCACCAAGTGTTACCTGTACAGTCTGTTCTTTATATTCACCATTCTTTTCCGGTACCTGAACAGTTACATCTACAGTCTCGCCTGCTTTGTAGTATTCCAGCTGAGATTTCAAAGTATCCATACTATCAATCTTTGTTCCGTCAAACTCTGTGATAATACTTCCTTTTGTGAGACCAGCTTTTCAGCTCCGCCGTCTTTTGTTACGTCGGAAATAAACACACCTTCCGGCATATTGTACACCTGAGCACTCTGTGAGTCCACATCTGTACCGCTGATACCAAGCGCTCCTCGCTCTGACTCATCTACTTTGGTTCTTGTCTGACGATTCATCAAATCATTGATAACATCTGTCACATCTGAAATCGGAATCGCATATCCCATACCTTCTACTGCATCTGCATTTACTTTTACTGTATTGATACCAATTACTTCACCTTTGGCATTCAAAAGTGCTCCACCGCTATTACCAGGATTGATTGCTGCATTGGTCTGAATTAAAGTTGTCTCAAAACCATCTACAGTTCTGTCTTTTGCACTGATAATTCCGTTTGTTACAGACTGACCATATCCAAGAGCATTTCCAATTGCAATTGCCGGCTCACCTACACGAATTGCATCAGAATCTCCAAGTGTCGCTGTCTTAATCTCTTTCATAGTAGAGTCTTTAATCTGATCTAACTGAACGGCTACAACTGCAAGGTCAATGTTGGAATTTGTTCCTTTTACCTGTGCTTCAACGCTCTCTTCATCTACAAAAGTAACTGTCAGTGTACTGCTTCCTTCTACTACGTGGTTATTTGTCACAATCAATAACTCTGAATCATTCTGTCCGATAATAATTCCAGATCCGCTGCTCTGGCTTTCATATTCACGAACACCGCCAAAGAAATCCTGTACCTGCTGTACACTTAAATTTGTAATTGATACAACTGACGGCATTACATTTTCCACCATATCCGCAAGATCGGAATCTACATCTGAACTCGTATTCGTCGATACTTTTGTGGAATTCACCTTCTGTCCGGATGATGCGACCGTAGTTTTATTTCCAACCACTTTATTGATCACAAGATTACTTGCCTGAAATGCTGCGCTTGCCAACAAACCAAATACAAGTGCCATGCAGATGCATGTTGCCCACTTCACACCAATATGAATCGGCTTTCTCTCTTTTTCCTTTCTCATATGGCGACGCGGCTGCTTCTTTGACTCCTCATCTGGCTGTTCATATGTCGGCGCACCATATGTCTGAGAATCGTATGACTGAGAATCATACGACTGAGAATCATACGACTGAGAATCACGTGTCTGGGACTCTTGTGTGGAAGATTCATATACCGGCGGTTTTTCATAGTATGATGTATTCTCCTGCTCTGTTCTTTGTTCCGTCTGTGCAGCTTCCTCTATTATCCCATCTTCCGGTACCGGCGGTTCTATTCTTGCCGGTTCCTCTCTTTTTTCTTCATTATTTCCGTAATTATATTCATTATCCATTGTCAAGACTCCTTTCATTTCCTTTGATGATAGTAGTCTAACAATAATTTGTGATAAAACTGTGTTTTATTTGCAAAAAAAATCTTTGAAAAATCATATTCTACAGTTACTGATTTTGCTAAGTTTCTCGGCTTATCCACATCGCATCCTCTTCCGACAGATACATAGTATCCAAACAGTTGAAGTGGAATGATTGCCAATGAATTTGCAAAATATCTGTTTGTCTCCGGAATATAGATGACATAATCTGCTACTCTCTCCACATCGGTATTTCCTTCGTTTGTCACTGCCATAACGAACGCCCCTACGTGTACGCACTTCTTCCATATTGCTGATCATCTTTTTATACAAATCTTCCTGAGTAAGCACCGCTGCAACCAATGTCCCTTCTTCAATC
>ENA-OQAB01001739-OQAB01001739.1-human-gut-metagenome-genome-assembly--contig:-NODE-1739-length-10051-cov-1.879585_pt1 | contig 10051 bp, 11 predicted proteins | sample MGYA00242490_ERZ504517 | MGnify/ENA primary metagenome ERZ504517 (study PRJEB26092, sample SAMD00036298) | human gut metagenome | host: Homo sapiens | study: EMG produced TPA metagenomics assembly of... | reverse complement strand
GATGATTATGGCTTGGCGTGGCAGCAAGAAGTTGTTTGCCTGTCTTATACCTTTCTATATGTTGCTCTGTGGGGCTACCGTATATATTCAGGCGCATTATGTGATTGATGCCATTGTTGGTTTCTTCTCTGCATTCCTATTGTATGTAGTCGTAACCTGGATGTTCAAAAAGTGGTTTGCGCAGCCGATGTTTAAATAGAAACCAAAGACCTTGACGTTTTAATTAGATCATGTTATTCTTCAGGAACAAGTACAAGTTCCTGAAGAATAGATATAATAGGTGCTGATTTAAATTTCCGGATTTTCTTTGCGTTGGGAAGTGATTTCATCAAATATCCGGAAAAGCTCTTCTTTTGTTTCTGCCCGTAACATCGCAATACGTGTGTTGCGGAAGTTAGGGATTCCCTTGAATAGAGGGCTTGCGGCCAGATGACGGCGTACATGCAAAATACCTCTACGCTCATCGAGCAGATTAACGCTGTCTACCACTTCCTGACGAAGTACTTCCATACACCATTCAAAACTAAGTGGAGGTAATTCTTCACCTGTCTCTAAATAGTGTTTTACTTCCTTGAATATCCATGGACGACCGAAGCTGGCGCGACCGATCATTACAGCATCTACTCCATAACGGTCAAAACACTCCTTACAGCGTTGAGGACTGGTCACGTCTCCATTGCCGATAATGGGAATATGCATTCTCGGATTATTCTTCACTTCGCCTATCAGTGTCCAATCCGCCTCTCCGGTATACATTTGTGCGCGGGTACGGCCATGTATAGTCAATGCGGCTATGCCACAATCTTGCAACTGTTCCGCTAATTCTACAATTATTTTATTGTTTGCATCCCATCCCAAACGAGTCTTCACTGTTACGGGTATTTTCACCGCATCTACGACAGCACGGGTGATCTCCAGCATCTTGGGGATATTTTGTAGCATACCTGCTCCAGCGCCTTTTCCAGCTACTCTTTTCACGGGACATCCGAAGTTAATATCCAGAATGTCAGGTTGTGCCTGCTCTACAATCTTGGCAGCTTCCACCATTGTCTCTGTATCTTTCCCGTATATCTGGATGGCGACAGGACGTTCTGCGTCGCTGATACTTAGTTTCTGTGCAGTCTTGCTGACAGCACGTATCAGTGCGTCACTCGATACAAACTCGGTGTACACCATATCTGCTCCGAATTTCTTGCACATCAGGCGGAAAGCCGGATCGGTTACATCCTCCATCGGGGCAAGTAAGATGGGGGTGTTTTCCTAAATCTATTTGGTCTATCTTCATATATGAATCTGCTATTTACTGTTTATGATTGAAGTAACTTCTTGTTTTCGCTGCAAAAATACGGAAAAAAGCCTACCTTTGTACGCATTCATTTGCTTAACTGATACAAATAAGTATATATTCTATGAGTCTTAGTTTGAAAGATTTTGAAATAATGGCTCCTGTGGGTTCGCGCGAATCTCTTGCTGCGGCCATTCAGGCAGGTGCCGATTCTATCTATTTCGGTATAGAAAACCTGAATATGCGTGCCCGTTCGGCTAATACATTCACGATTGATGATTTGCGGGAAATAGCCCGTACGTGTGACGAGCACGGGATGAAGAGCTACCTGACGGTCAATACGATTATCTATGATAAAGATATCCCTCTGATGCATACCATTGTCGACGCAGCCAAGGAAGCGGGAATTTCTGCGGTGATTGCAGCTGATGTGGCAGTGATGAATTATGCCCGTCAGATAGGACAGGAGGTGCATCTTTCCACCCAGTTGAATATCTCCAATGCGGAGGCCTTGAAATTCTATGCGCAATTTGCAGATGTGGTAGTATTGGCCCGTGAGTTGAATCTGGAACAGGTGGCCGAGATTTATCGTCAGATACAGGAAGAACATATTTGTGGTCCGAGCGGCGAACAACTTCGTATCGAAATGTTCTGCCACGGCGCGCTTTGTATGGCAGTATCGGGTAAATGCTATCTCTCTTTACATGAGATGAATCATTCGGCCAATCGCGGTGCTTGTATGCAGGTATGTCGTCGTTCTTACACGGTTCGTGATAAGGAAACGGATGTGGAACTGGATATTGATAACGAATATATCATGTCTCCCAAAGACTTGAAGACCATCCATTTTATGAATAAAATGTTGGATGCCGGTGTACGTGTATTCAAGATTGAAGGCCGTGCCCGTGGACCTGAATATGTACGTACAGTGGTTGAATGTTACAAAGAAGCTATCAAGGCTTATTTGGATGGAACATTCACCGATGAAAAGATTGCGGCTTGGGATGAACGCCTGAAAACCGTATTCAACCGTGGCTTCTGGGATGGATATTACTTGGGACAGCGTTTGGGCGAATGGACCAGGAATTATGGTTCGGCAGCTACGGAACGTAAGATTTATGTAGGTAAAGGTGTCAAATACTTCTCTAATATCGGAGTTTCCGAATTCCTGGTAGAAGCGGCTGAAGTAAGTGTAGGCGATAAGCTTCTCATTACAGGGCCGACTACCGGTGCCCTATTTATGACTTTGGAAGAAGCTCGTGTTGACTTGGAATCTGTGCAAACAGTGAAGAAGGGACAGCATTTCTCCATGAAATCGGATAAGATACGTCCCAGTGACAAGCTGTATAAACTGGTATCGACCGAAGAATTGAGGAAGTTCAAAGGACTCGACATTGAGCAAAAAAGAGGCTAACTGTTATTTCTCAACTTTTAATTCTCAATTTAAATGAACTATATCTATGAATTGGAAATGAAGGTTCGCGATTACGAATGTGACCTTCAAGGTATTGTCAATAATGCCAATTATCAGCACTATCTGGAACATACCCGTCACGAGTTTCTGACTTCGGTGGGTATCAGTTTTGCTGCACTTCATGAGCAGGGAGTTGATCCGGTAGTGGCACGTATTAGTATGGCATTCAAGACTCCATTGAAAAGCGGAGATGAGTTTGTCTCGAAACTATATATGAAAAAGGAAGGTATCAAATATGTGTTTTATCAGGATATCTTCCGTAAGAATGATAATAAAGTAGTAGTGAAATCCACTGTTGAGACGGTATGTGTGGTAAACGGACGTTTAAGTGACAGCGAATTGTTCGATAATGTCTTTGCGCCTTACCTGAAATGAACAGCTCCGAAGAAGAACCAAATTTATAGTATTGCTCTGACAATGGTGCCCGGTATCGGGCACATAGGGAGCAAAACATTTGATAGATGGAATGGGTAATGCCGTTGATGTCTTCCGTCTGCGCAAAGAAATACCGGAACGTATTCCAGAAGTAAGTTCAACGGGGTGATAGAGGCATTGGATTGTCCGCAAGCTGTGCTCCGCGCTGAACAAGAATATGAAGTTTATCCGGAAGAACCGGATCTCTTGTCTGTCCTTTCATGATGAGGCTTATCCTTCTCGTTTGCGGGAATGTGAAGATGCTCCTGTCGTTCTTTTCTTTAAAGGAAATGCCGATCTAAAATTCCCTTCATATTCCTGAATATGGTAGGAACCCGTAATGCTACTGATTATGGGACACAAATCTGCGCCTCTTTTCTGCGGGATCTGAAAGCACTTTGTCCTGAAGTGCTTGTAGTCAGCGGTCTTGCTTATGGAATCGATATTCATGCGCATCGTGAAGCTTTGGCCAATGAATTACCTACAGTAGGTGTTTTAGCTCATGGGCTGGATCGTATTTATCCTCATGTCCACCGGAAAACAGCTGTTGACATGCTTGAAAAAGGGGGATTACTGACCGAATTTCTGTCCGGCACCAATCCCGACCGCCATAATTTTATCAGTCGAAACCGTATTGTTGCCGGCATGTGTGATGCTACAATTGTCATTGAATCAGCAGAGAAAGGCGGTTCACTGATTACAGCCGAACTTGCCGAAGGTTATCATCGCGACTGTTTCGCTTTCCCCGGTCGCGTGAATGATGAATATTCAAAAGGATGCAACTTGTTAATCAGAGAAAACAGAGCTTCTTTGTTATTATCAGCCGAAGATTTTGTGAAGGCTATGGGCTGGGAGGTTAGTGCTCATTCGGCAAAAGTGGCAAATGTGCAGCGTAGTCTTTTTCTTGATTGTCTGAAGAGGAGCAAAAGGTTATTGAAATTCTTGAGAAACGAGTTGATTTACAGATTAATACATTAGTAGTTGAAGCGGATATTCCCGTGCAGAAAATGAATACGATTCTTTTCGAGCTTGAAATGAAAGGTGTAGTTCGTGTGTTGGTAGGGGAATGTACCAGTTATTATAGTAATTTCCTGATAATTTGTATACTTTATATTGTGGAGAAACAGAAACCTTTTCGTATTTTGGCAAAATTTCGAAGGTACAATGAGCATGGCAAAAAAGACAAAAGCAGATAAAAAGACGAAAAGCACGGTGAATAAAGTTTCTTATCATTATCGACCGGACAATATGACTTTGCAAGACTGGCAGATTGCTTTGCGGAGGCAGGCGGCAATGAAAGAGAAGTTTGTAATATCTGAGAGAGACAAAAAAAGAATATCCCGGTTATTATACGGTGATAAATCCTACATCCGGCAATGAATATAATGTGGTATATAGAGGACATCAGAGTCCTTGGAATTATTGTTCGTGTATGGATTTTAAGGCAAGCCAATTGGGTACTTGCAAACATTTGGAAGGAGTCAAACTATGGATTAGAGAGAAAAGACGTAAAGTTTGCCGTGTCACGCCACCGTATTCTTCCGTATACCTGTCTTATCAGGGAGAGCGTAAAGTTTGCTTGCGAATCGGTACGGACAATGAGGAGGAGTTCCGCAAACTGGCAAGTCCTTATTTTACTCCCGACGGAGTGATGCGCCCTGCCGCCATTGACTCGATAACTGAATTCTTGAGGGCTGCTACCCGCCTGAATAACACATTCCGTTGGTATCCCGACGCACTGGGATTTATACTTGAACAGCGTGATTTGCGGAGGCGGTCGCAATTGCTACCGGACTATGCTTCGGACACAGCATTGGACACATTGCTGAAAACAAAACTTTACCCTTATCAGAAAGAAGGAATCCGTTTTGCTTTTCGTGCCGGAAAATCTATCATCGCGGATGAAATGGGACTGGGCAAAACTATCCAGGCTATTGGAACGGCTGAACTGATGAGGAAGCATCAGTTTATATCTTCCGCTCTGATTATATGCCCTACATCATTGAAATATCAATGGAAAAAGGAAATAGAGCGTTTTACCGATGCCAAGGCTATTGTGGTAGAAGGAAATCACCTGACCAGGAAAGTGCTATATGGAGCGGAAGAATTTTATAAGATAGTGTCTTACAACAGTGTGTGCAATGATATTAAAATCTTGAAGTCTCTTCATACTGATTTCCTTATCATGGATGAAGTGCAGCGTCTGAAGACTGGAATACTCAAATATCCAAAAGCGCCCGTCATATTGAGTCGGATTATTCGGTTATTTTATCCGGTACTCCATTGGAGAATAAGTTGGAGGAACTTTATTCCATCATGCAGTTTGTCGACCAGTTTTGTTTGGGACCTTATTATCAGTTTCTTGACCAGACTGTTGTCCGGTCGGATACGGGTAAGGTGGTTTCTTACAAGAATCTGAATGCCATTGGCGAGCAGATGACGAACGTACTGATTCGCCGCCGGAAAAAAAGATGTAGCTCTCCAGTTGCCCGGGCGGAATGGATAAAGTTCTGTTTGTGCCGATGACTGAGCAACAGAGGAATATGCATGATGAATATCAGTCTATCGTGTCGCAACTAGTATTCAAATGGACGAAAACCCGTTTCCTGAGTGAGAAAGACCGGAAGCGGCTATTGTTGATGCTTAGCCAGATGCGTATGCTTTGCGACAGCACTTATATTCTTGACCAGAAAACCCGTTATGATACGAAGGTGGAGGAAACGCTGAATATTCTCAGGAATGTCTTTGAGAGTGGAGATGAGAAGGTGGTTATTTTCAGCCAATGGGAGAGGATGACTCGTCTGATAGCGAAAGAACTGGACGTTTTAGGTGTCCGGTATGAGTATCTTCATGGGGGGATTCCTTCCGAAGCCCGTAAAAATCTGACGGATAACTTTACCGAACTGCCGGAAAGCCGTGTCTTTCTGTCAACTGATGCCGGAAGTACAGGGCTGAATCTGCAAGTTGCGTCTATACTTATCAATCTCGATTTGCCTTGGAATCCGGCCGTTCTCGAACAGCGTATTGCCCGTATTTATCGTATCGGTCAGAAAAAGAATATCCAGGTTATCAATCTTGTTGCCAGCCAGACTATTGAAGAGAGGATGTTGTCTACCCTCAACTTCAAAACTTCTCTTTTTGAGGGTATCCTTGATAATGGTGAAGATACCATCTTCTTGGAAAACAGCAAGTTCGACAAGATGATGGATAGTCTCAAGGTGGTGGCCGAACCGTCTGAAGAAGTGGACGGAGCGCATAATCGTATGGCGGGCTGCAGTATTGATTTGAATGATAATGAAGAGAAAGTTGTGGAGGAAACGGCTGTTTTGCAAACGACGGACACGGATTCATTGGCATTGCTTGAGGAAGAAACACCTGAAGAAGGAGTAACAGAGGTGAGTACGGAAAAGAAGTCTTCTGTATCTGCGGCAGATAATAATCCGGAGCAATTGCTTCAGCAGGGATTTTCTTTCCTTAGCGGACTGGCACGTACGCTTAGTTCGCCAGAAGCTACTCAGAGATTGGTTGATTCTATTGTAGAGGAAGATAAGGAGACAGGTCGGACTAGTATTCGGATACCTGTATCTGATAAAGAGAGTGTAGCGGGGATTCTGAATTTGTTCGGGAAACTGTTGGCGGCAGGGAATAAGACATAAAAAAAGGAGCACGCCTTGCTCCAAACCTTTGTTAACCTTAAATCTAATACTATGAAAAAAATCACATGACAAATATAAGCCTTCTTCTTGCCCTTTCCAAATAATTTTGTTGTATTTGTTTCTCTTTTGAATTCTTTTACGGATTTTCACTGTTAACGGGCACAATATGCTTCCATTCCCAGTGATGTTCGAGATTCTGTATAGCTTTATTGCTGAGTTTGCTTTAAATTTCTTCACATACCGGCATATCCATTCCCTTATACACCACCACAATCTTATGAAGTTGTGTGGCACCGACCACATTCTTCACCGTCTCGGTTTCTGCATAGCGGTTAGCTTGTGTAATCCCTTCCAGACGCAGTTCTTCCACACGGCTTTCGGGGTCTTTATATTTGGCGTATTTCAGTTCTACAATGTAGCTGTGCTTCATGCCAGAATAGATATCCAGTAGCGGACAGAGGAAAATATCGACATATCCTGCCTGTGTATCCTGTTCGGAAATGGGACGGTAGAAGCGGTTCTGTGCCGTCATGGCAAGCGTAAAGCCGTGGACAAAAAGTTCACCTTTCTGTTTGTCGCGTTGGGAAGTGTAACGTTTCAGGCAGTCGGCAATATAACCGAAATAGGCTTTCCAGTTAGCGTGGTAGGCAAGGGTGCTGGCAGTTCGTTCTTCTCGTAACCGCTGAAACTGAGATCGGCTTCGTCATAAGTACTCAGCAGATAGGTGTAGATTTGTTCGCGGACTACCTGATTGGGGATGGTAAGTTTAGTCTTTCCTTCATACATACCACTGATAGTAAGCATTGCCGAAATAATAGAGCAGGCTCACAAAGTTGTCGGGGTTGGTGATCCCTGGGTGCTTTGCCTCGTTGAATATAATTCTTGACGAAGTAGAGCACCATATTTGAGTTGTGCATGGTGGTTTCGCCATAACATTCTTCCGCAAAGCAGTAGTTGTCATACCAGGGTTTTATTATTTCTATCAATTCGTCCACCGTATCTTGTGGCAGATAGTCGGCATATATTTTGCAGAAGTTCTCAAAGGTGGTGCCACAATGCGCATCCAGCCTCTTTCGGTAGTTGTGCAGTTCACCGACTATTCCGGAGAAGTTGAGATACAGCACCAAATACCTGTTCCGGTCAGGGGGTAGGGTGTTTTCCGATGTAAAGGTCGTCAAACAGGGCATCGAACTTATTCTTGGCAAGTATATCATAATAATGTTGCAACATATTTACTGTAAGACTTTTGCCGAAACGGCACGGGCGAATAAAGAAGAAAAACTTGTCTGCCTCTTCTATCATGGGGATAAACCGGATTTTGTCCACATAGTAACAGTCGTCGCGGCGGATTACTGCGAAGTTCATCATGCCGTATGGGATACGTTTTCTGCGCGGTATTATATATTCTTCCATAATTTAGTTAGTTTTGTCTTAAAAGTGTCTTTAGAGTAGTAGTGATGCACAGAGAATCGATTTATGATCGGCAATCTGTGCATCTTTTATTGTATATATGTCAGTAAAGCATTTCTTTTTTAAACCATACTTCAAATACTGGATCTGCAAGAACTATCTCTTTTCCATTTGTCTCTATGAGCTCCTTTTGTAGTAATGCATTTTTTAAGCGGACAATATTGGCCGATGTTCCTAAATTGTATTTTGAAATGACTTCTTTGCTGCTGAATTTAGTGTGTATTCCATCAACAATTGCTTTTAGAAAATTCATTTGATAGGCAGAAAGGTTTTCTGTTTCACTTTGGAATAGAATATTGTTTTGATCGAGTAGGTCTTCCAATGCATAAGAAAGTGTTCTGTGGTTGCTGTATTAATGGTACGTATCCAAAGTAGCCAGGAAAGTTGCTGTACATAAGACGAATGGTTGTCTACAAGGCGGCAGATTTCTTCTGCAAGTTCGGGAGAAATGTGTTTTCCTGTATTTTCAAATCGTTTGCATATATATTCAATCCAGTATTTTGTTTCTATTTTTGCGAGATAGATAGCATCTCCAAATTTATAGAATGGTAAATTCTTCTTTTCAAAGAGTTCGTTCATTAAATGCTTTTTACTTCCGAAAAGACAATATGAGACATGTTGTTGTAATTGCCATACGCTACGTAGCTTTTTCTGAAACGTTTTGGAATCTTCGAAATCCGAAATTTGTTGGAACTCATCAATGCAAATGACTATCTGTATTCCTTTCTCTATTGCAATTTTTTCGGGTAACTGTAAGATGTCATTCTCCGTATTATTTTGCATGTTGTACTCGAATGATATAGAGAAATCGTTCATCGGATCTGCTCCGATAGAGATTTTGGGATTGATGTGTGAGAGGAATTGTTTAGTATTCTCTATCCATTCCTCCCATTTGGAAGAAGTTTGTTTTAAGATAGAAGTGGCAAAGAGACGATAAAACTCATTTTCGGTGCGACAGGAAAAAATGTCTATGTAGACCACTTTTCTCTTGTTATCTTGTGATAGCTGGGCTACTTTCTTAACTAGTGATGTTTTTCCCCATCTTCTAGGAGAAATAAGCACTGTATTTACACCATGTGCAAAGTTTAGGAGTAAACGTTGAGTCTCTTTTTCGCGATCTGTAAAGTTATCTCCGGAAGTGGCTACACCAAAAACAAACGGCTTTTCCATAACTATTCTTTATTATTCTTATTGGGCAAATATAGTGATTCTTTGAAATACTAACAAGTTTGTTACTAACAATGTTGTTACTAACAGACTTGTTAGTATTCTTAAAAGAATAAATGCGAACATAAAACAATTTGATTTGTTATTTATAGTAAATGGATCTATTTAGAGGTGGCCTTCTTTCATTATGATATTAAACATCTCTTTATATCTATTTTTTAAGGTGCTTGTTTGACTATATGTCAGTTAAACCTTTATATTTGTATATGTGAAGTTAACCAGAAGAAAAAATCACTTATTATTGGCTATGATGAAAAAGGAAATTAAATTCAGTCTTGTTTATCGGGACATGTGGCAATCTTCCGGTAAATATCAACCTCGGGTTGATCAGCTTGTCCGTATCGCTCCTTTGATTATTGAGATGGGCTGTTTTGCCAGAGTTGAAACGAATGGCGGTGCTTTTGAGCAAGTGAATCTGTTGTACGGCGAAAATCCTAATAAGGCTGTCCGTGCTTTTACCGCACCTTTTAAAGAAGCGGGTATTCAAACGCATATGCTCGATCGCGGATTGAATGCGTTGCGCAT
>ENA-OQAB01001738-OQAB01001738.1-human-gut-metagenome-genome-assembly--contig:-NODE-1738-length-10051-cov-3.554414_pt1 | contig 10051 bp, 10 predicted proteins | sample MGYA00242490_ERZ504517 | MGnify/ENA primary metagenome ERZ504517 (study PRJEB26092, sample SAMD00036298) | human gut metagenome | host: Homo sapiens | study: EMG produced TPA metagenomics assembly of... | reverse complement strand
GCGGCGAACCGTTTCCTGCAGGACTTCCATAGAAGCCGCAAAAGGCATGCGGATACAATTTTCAGCACCTCGGCCAAAGGCATCCCCCGGCGCTGCAGCAACACGGCCCTCGGTAAGGAGGTATTCACTTAAGGCCAGGGAATCCATGCCGCGGTAATCAATCCGCGGTAAGACATAGAAGGCACCTTGAGGAGCCCGGCAGGTGACGCAGGGGATTTCATTCAGGGCCTGTACAAAATATCGGCACCGTTCATCATATTCCCGGCACATGCGGCTGACGTCGGCTTCACAATCGAGGGCCGTAAGGGCTGCACTCTGCACGAAGGATGTCGCACAGTTGAGGATATGCTGCTGGACTTTCGCCATTTGCCGAAGCAGGTCCGGATCGGCAGCGACGTAGCCCAGACGCCAGCCGGCCATGGCATAGGCTTTTGAAAAACCGTTGAGCGTAATGACCCGGCCTTTCAATTCAGGCAGGCTGGCCGGACTGATATGCTTGAACCCGGAAAAAATGATTCGTTCATAGATTTCGTCGGAAAAGATGAGCAGATCCCGCTCACAAGCCACTTCGGCAATGGCCTTCAGTTCATCAGCCTGGCAGACGCGGCCCGTCGGATTATTGGGCGAGCATAAAATAATGGCCTTCGTCTGCGGCGTAATGAATCGTTCGATGTCACCCTTGCGAATCTGGTAATTATCTTCATAAGACAAGGGGATGCCGATAGCTTTGGCCCCCGTCAATTCAATAATGGGCTTATAGGATACATAGGCCGGTTCAAAATACAGGGCTTCATCGCCGGCCTGGAGGCAGGTAAAAAGGCCGATGAAAAGCGCTAATTTCGTACTGGCCGTCACTAAAATCCCTTCCGGAACGGCATCAATATGATTTTCGACCTGCAGTTTCTGTGCCAGTTTCCGGCGCAGTTCCGGCAGGCCCTGACTCTGGATATAAGAGGTGAATCCGGCCTTCATATCCGTATAGGCCCGTTCGATAATCGGTGACGGCGTCTTAAAATCCGGTTCACCGCCGGCCAGGTTAATGATATCCTGGCCTTCTTCTTTCATCTGTTTTGCCAAACTCATGAGCCGCACCGTTGCAGACGGCTGCAGATCCTTTACCCGTTGGCTGATAAAATCACGCATGGCTGATTCCTCCTGTTTCAATTACTGCCATTTCTTGGCAAAGCCCATCAAATCGGCCGTCGTTTGGCCTTGATGCAGCAGCACCTTCAATTCGTCTTCTTTGGCTTTCTTAGCTTGTGATTTTTCAAGAACTTCGGCTGCTTTTTTCCTTGGGTATGACGACGACGCCGTCGGCATCGCCGATGATGATGTCACCGGGGTGGACGATCCGTCCGCCGCACTCAATGACGTCATTGATGGTGCCGCACGTTTCTTTCAGCGTCCCGTTCGGGCAGACGCCGCGGGCAAAGACAGGATAGTTCATGTCGATGATATCCCGCTTATCCCGGCAGGCCCCGTCGATGACGACACCGGCGATTCCCTTGGCCCGGCAGGATGTCGCAAAGAGTTCCCCAAAGACACCGGCCTGGAGATATCCCCCGCACTGAATGACCAAGACGACGCCCGGCTTAGCTTCGGCAATGGCCCGGTGAATCGTCAGGTTGTCGCCGGGCACGCAGGTCACGGTCATGGCATAACCGGTCATCTCAAAATGATAGTCCAACGGTTTAATAGCTTCATCCATGCTCCCTTCCCGGCCGTTCATATCACAAATGTTCCCTGTCGGGATACCTTTAAAAGCACTGGCAATATCCATATCGATTCCCCTCTCTTACTGTTCTTCGTGTGTTTGCAAATGATGATAGTCCATCTGTGCCCTAGCTTCTTTCAAGGTCTTGCCGCTCTTGACCAAGGCTACAATCTTCTGTTCCGTCTCTTCAATGGATTGGGCGATTTTCAGCGTCGTTTCTACGACCTGCAGGGGAATGCAGACAGCACCGTTTTCATCGGCTACGATCAAGTCTCCGGGGCAAACCTTGACCGACGAAATAGAAACAGGTTCGTTAATCGAAGAAACTTCAACGCGGTCCTTGCCGGTCATCATGTAATTGCCTTTTGTAAAGATCGGATATTTTAACGCTTGAATCGTCTTAACGTCCCGGCATACGCCGTCGATGACTGTACCGGCCACGCCTTTCCATTCAGCGACCTGAGACATGATATCCCCCAGACCGTGCAGTACTGTCTGCCTTCATTGGCAATGACTACGACATGGCCCGTCGGGACATCGTCGAGGAAATCGCCTACAGTCCCCTTAGTTTGACCGCAGGGAATATACTGTACGGTAAAAGCCTGGCCGCAAAGACGCGTTCCCGGGACGACAGCTTTGATGCCCAAAAGGCCGCCGTCAATCCCCTGCTTATCGAGGGCATCGGTCAGGGAAGACGTATCCAATTCTTTAAAAGCTTCTACGATTGATGTATCTAATTCTTTATAGTTCATTTTGACTGCATCCTTTCTGTGGTTCCATAAAAGTTACCGGTTTATTCATACCTGTAAAAAAATAAATGACCGTGAGAGCAGCATACAATACCAAGGCCACGCAAAAGCCGATACGAGTCGACTCGCCATAGGCGATGACGACCAGGGAAACGGCGATAAAAGCGGCGGCAATCCACGTCGTCAAGGGGTAAAAAGGCAGGCGGAAACGGCTTTCCTTTATTTTCCCGGCGGCCAACAGCCGACGATAACGGTGGTGTGAAACCAAGATGATCATATAGGTCACCATGATGGACGTAGAACCGGCCCCGACCATGGCATTGAAGACATCCTTCGGCACGAAAAGACTTAAGATAACGCCGGCAAAGAGGGAAATGGCAATGACGATGACACAGCGGTACGGAATGCCGTTGCCATTTATCTTCCGGAGATACTGCGGCGCCTGATGCTGTTCCGACAAGTTAAACACCATTCGCGTCCCGGCAAAGAGATTACTGTTAAACGAAGACAAGGCCGACGTCAGTACGACGAAGTTCATGATTCCGGCTGCTTCTTGAATGCCTGCGTAGTGGAAAAACTTGGACAAAGGGACTGCCGAAATTTCCGCCTACCTGATCCCAGGGAAGATACACATAACGACAAATAATGAGCCGACATAGAAAATGAGGATTCTCAAAAAGATATTATTAATGGCTTTCGCCAGCGTTTTTTCAGGATTCTGTACTTCACCGGCCGTATTGCCGATCATTTCCGAACCGCCGTACGCATAGATACAAAACGGCAGAGCCATCAAAAAATCCGGAGGCGCCCTTCGGGAAGAAACCTCCCGTATCCCATAAATGAGAAATCCCGACAGGTTCCGAAAATTGCCCGATACCGACAAAAATAATGAGTCCGCCAAAGAAAATCATGCCGACAATGGCAATAATCTTAATCATGGCAAACCAAAATTCCAATTCCCCAAAGTTGCGGACGGCCATGAAATTCATCCCGACGATCAGGGCAAAGGCCAGAAACGACCATAACAATCGCGGCGTATCCGGAAGCCAAAACTGCATGAATATCGGTGCTGCAATGATTTCTGCCGTGCAGACAGCCCAAATCATGTACAAATAATTCCACGAAGCCATAAATCCGGCCCAAGGACCGATATAGTCCCTGGCATGGCGGGCAAAGGACCCGGAAACCGGATTATGTACGGACAACTCGCCTAAAGCCCTCATGACAATAAAGACAATCAAGCCGCAAACCATATATCCCAGGATAATCGACGGCCCTGTCAGCTGGATGGCCGGGGAAGACCCCAGGAACAGGCCGACACCAATAGCCGTGCCAATGGCCATCAACTGAATATGCCGTTCTTTTAAACCACGCTGCAGACCTTCTTTCGTTTTTTCAGCCATAATAGTTAACCTCCTTATACCCGACCGAGCTGAGACTGACGTACGTACACATAGCCGTCCATGATGAGTCGGGCAGTCCGGTACATAGCCGCTTTGCGAACGATAATAGAATCTTTTTCAATATCGACAATCGATTCTGCCGGAATGATTCCTGCCGGATGACCGATACGGATGTCCAGGTTCTGCTTCGTCTCCGGTCGGACGACCGGACTGACGACAGTGCCGGGAAGTTTTGCCGCAATGGCCAAGGTAACCGTTGACGTAACAGGATAACTCTTGTGGACTTGCTGCATGAACAGCAGACGGCTGACAATATCGACATCCTGTCCGTCTACGTGCTTGCCGTCAAAGGTCTGATACGACGCCGGCGGACTGACCAGTGCAATAAAGGGAACGTATCCCGATTCTTGTACGGAAGACTGCCAATGCTTCACCATTCCGATTTTTTCAGCTGCTTTTCCTCGAATTTCTTCCAACAGGTCCATGACTTCCTTATTGGCTTCGAGCATTTTAGGCGTTTCCAGACCGGTCAGATTCAGTTCAGCGGCTTGGATAAAGACCAAGGGATTGCCGACATCAAAGATGGAAACGCGATAATTTCGACCGCGGGCTTCAATGACATCGGATAAATTTCCGGTCGGCAGCATCTTTCCCGTAAAGGCTCCCTGCCCGTCTTTCCAGTCTAAGGTGATGCGGGCCCCGGTTCCCGGCACGCCGGCAATATGAAGCTCTCCGTCGACGACGGCTTCGCCTTCAGAAACGGGTATTTCCGCGGTGACGATATTGTTAGAATTCGTCAAGTGGATCCGAACGGTTGTCACCGGTTCCGTTACCGGAACCAATCCGTGATGGATGGCAAAGGGACCGACAGCAGCTGCAATATTGCCGCAGTTCCCCTTGCGGTTGACACTGGCTTCGTCGAGTGCCACCTGAGCAAAGGTATAATCTACATCCGCATCAGGCCGTGACGGCGGACCGATGATGGCACATTTGCTGGTCAGTAGGTCGCCCCCTCCCAGCCCGTCTATCTGACGGATATCCGGTGTCCCGAAAATCTGTAAGATGACCTTATCCTGCTGATCCCGATCCGACGGCAAATCGTGAGCCATAAGAAAAATCCCTTTACTCGTGCCGCCGCGCATAATACTACAGCGGATCATGTTCATTCCCGGATACATTCAATCAACTCCTTTCAATCATTCCTATTGGTTAATCTCATTATATACGCTAGTCATTCATTTGAATAATGAATGATTTAGCATTATAATATAGATAACTTAGATATTTTATGATATATATCCGCCGTAAGAAGGGATCATTATGAACATCACTGCCATCCGCGTCTTCTTGGAAATCGTCAAGACGCACAGTCTTTCGAAAGCAGCTGAAAACCTCTACTTATCACAGTCGACGGTCAGTCATCATTTAAAAACCATGGAAGCCGAACTGAACAGTCAGCTCATTATCCGCCATCAGGGCCAACGGACGATCCACCTGACTCCCAAAGGCGAAAATTTTCTTCCCCTGGCAGAGCGTTGGCTCTCCTTATTTAAGGATACACAGGCGCTTCAAGACATACGGCCGCACAGCACCTTATCCCTGGGCTGTACAGACAGTCTCAATACCTACGTCTTTCCGGAGCTGTACCAAAATCTCCTCTCCCATGAAGAGACCCTTGACTTAGACATCCGAACCCAGCATTCACAGGAGATCTACAATCTCCTCTTAAATCATGAAATCGACACGGGCTTCGTCATTACCTCCTTCGCTTACAAAAATGTCGTGACCCGAATCTTATTCACCGAACCGATGGTCTTATTGTGCCAAAAAGACATGCCGTTTCCTTCTGCTTCGATTCATCCCCAGGATTTAGACGTAAAAAAAGAAATCTTCATCGACTGGAGCCCTGAATTTCGAGCCTGGCATGATTTCTGGTTCAATACCGTCACCAGTCCGCGCATCAAGTTCAATAATCCGTCATTGAGCCACTATTTTCTAAAAAATAACTACTGGTCTATATTCCCGATCTCCATGGCCCGTTTACTGCTGAAAGAAATGGATTTGGCCGTCTATCCACTGACCTCACCGCCGCCAGATAGGACCATTTATCAAATCACCCATAAGGAGCCCCTTTCCAATCACATTCCCGTACTCACGACATTTCAAAAATACGTCACCTATTTCCAGGAAACAACGACGCTATTTCAAAAACTCTAAAAGGAATGCCCCTCCGCTGTCGCTGGGCCGGCCAAACAAAAACACCCGATATCAAAGGAATCCCTCTGATATCGGGTGTTGTCATGTATTCCGTTCTTGCGGTGCCCCTTAATGGAAGCGCCAGGTCATGCCGGCGTTGAGTTCCCATTCATTGTCATAGGAACCGTTGAAATTCCGTTCAAATTCGAGCCACAGGCTGCGGTCGTTGCTGAATTCGGCCGTAATGCCGGCGCCGATGTCGTACCACGTATCGTGGTCGGTCTTATCGAAGCGCAGGCGTTCCAAGCCGTCAACAGAGGTCAGGTTGAAGGTGCGGTTTCCGGCAAATTCATGGAGGATGTCGGCCTTGAAGTACCAAGCCTTGTTGGCGTCGATGTCACGACCGAGGCGGAATCCCAAGCGGCCGATGAAGCTGTGGACGCTGTCGAAGTCCTGTCCGACGCCGTCATTGGTACGGAAGTCGTGTCCGTTGATATGCGTATATTGGAGCTGACTCTGAGGTTCGATATACCAGGCATCGTTCAAGACCTTCTTGCGGCCCCATTCGACGCTGGCCTGCTGGTACCAGGTACCGAAGGAGCTCTTCGATTCGTCACCGTCGAAAAGTCTTGCCGACCCTTCCCCATTAATCTTTCCAATGCGGCCGACGACGTCGAGGTAATGACCGTTCTGTCCGAACCAAGTCCGGTACAAGCTGCCCGTATAGCCTTTGTATTTCCCATTTCCCGTATCAAAAGAGGTCTGGCTCTTCAGGTAACTGAAGGACAGGCCCTGACGAAGGAGGCTGCCGTCATCCCCGTTCACCGGAGTGTCGTAGCCGAGTTCAAAGCGGTTGCTGTGGCCGTCATAGCTGTCGCGGCCGAGGTTGCGGTAGGTCCAGCGGGCCCACATGCCCGAATTTTCTCCGGCGGCATAGCGTGCTTCGCCGAGTCGCTTATTAAGGGTATCCATATGGGTCGCCATGTCGAAAAGGGCTCGATTCTGTACGTCGGCGGCCGGAACGACGTTGCTTTCAGCCCTATCGACAGCCGTGAAATACCAGTCCGTCATATCGTCCGTCGTTTCGTGGGTAAGGCCGATAACGGGATCATAAAGATGACCTTTATTAGCGATTCGTCCCTGAATGGAACTGGTGAGGACGGCGTCACTATTATGTAAAGAGGCGATATACAAGCGGTCATTGACCGTCATCTTATCGAGGTTCATGGCCGACGAATCAGCAACTACAGTCTGCGTTCCGTGGCACTGTCGGTCACGGTCACATAATCGCTGTTAGCCGTCGCGCCTTTCGTTCCCTGATTTGGACAGCCAGTCCAAATCCATGGCCAGCGTCCCCTCACCGGAAAGGGTATTGACCGTTAACTGCTGACCGGTCCGGCTGCTGTCTTTCATATTGACGGTGCCGTTATTGGTAAGGCTGGTCAAAGAGCTGTCACCGGTTACATTCCAAACGGTTCCATTCTGGAGAGTCAAGTCCAAAGTCCCCGTGCTTTCATCGGTACCGTCTGCTGCTCGATTGCGATAAGCAGCACGAGCAAGGCCTGCGCCATCAGACACGGTCGTCGTCCCGGTCAGGTACGAGCCGGCCTTATTCAATTCCAGCAAAATAGTGCCGCCATCGGCGACGATATTACCTTCAATATATGTTTCCGCATCCGCTGCGGTCGCCTCGATGACGCCTCCGTCGACAGCATGTAAAGCCGTGCCGCTACTGCGAATCGTCAAAGGTCCATTGAAAAGAATGGTCCCTTCATTTTCAGCTACCATCCCGTCTGCCGCATCCAATACAGCTTCACCAGCGACGGTAATGTTACTGCCGTCGGCCGTAAGTCCCGTCGCCATGCTATGGATGGTCAAAGGCCCGTTAAAGAGAATGGTTCCTCCATTTTGAGCAACGGCGCCATCAGCACCATTCAGAGAGGCTTCTCCACCGACGGTGATAATACTGTCATCAGCCATAAGTCCCGTCGCCGTGCTATGGATGGCCAAAGGCCCGTTAAAGAGGATTGTTCCTCCATATTCAGCGATAGCTCCGTCGGCTGCATTCAGAACAGCTGCCCCGTCGATAGTGATACTGCCTTCATCGGCTGTAAGTCCCGTCGCCGTGCCGGTAATCGTCAAGGGCCCCTTAAAGAGGATGGTTCCGCCATCTTCAGCAAGAGCTCCGTCTGCCCCATCCAGGACAGCTCCCCCATCGACGGTAATATTACTATTATCGTCGTCAGCGATAAGTCCGATTTCCGTACTGCGCATGGTCAAAGGACCTTTAACGAGGAGAGTTCCGCCGTTTTGAGCGATGGCTCCATCAATAGCCTCAACATCGGCAGTACCATCCAAAGTAATACTTCCGTTATCAGCCGTAAGGCCTACGGTGCTGCTCTTAAGGTTCAGGGATGGGCCGGTAAGGATAATTTTTCCGCCATCGGTAACTACGGCTCCGTCTGCCGTATTCATGACGACCTTCCCACCAAGGGTAATGCTGCCGCTGTTGTCAGCATAAGCTCCGACAGCTCCCTTATTCGAAATGGTCAGGGTTCCCGCTGTGGCCTCAGCCGTAATATTAGCCTCTCTGCCATCGGCATAGAGATTGGCGATTTGCAGAGCCAGACTATCCGTTCCCGCCGTCGAAAGACGCATATCGTTACCGGCTTTCAAATTGACCGTGCCCTTCGCATGAACGACAGGCGCCGCAACGCCGATATCCAAGGTCATGTCGTGACCTGCCGTGATATCAGCCGTACTGCTCGCATCGGTATCAATCAGGCTGACGACTTGACCGGCCTTGGTATTGACGAAGATATCGTTATCAGCTACTGCATTGACAGACGACGTCCCCTTAAGGTCAAACATTTTTACCGACTGGGCATCTTTCAGGATAATATCGTTTCTGGCCTCGATAGACGCCTTGCTTTCAGATTCTAAAACATAAACGGGTCTAGCATTCTCCCGCTGATTATTATAGGTAATATCGTTCCCAGCTACCAAATTGACTTCTGCCTTATTCGTACCGTATACAACGATTCCATTTCCTTTATTGTTGAAACGTATATTTTTATCGGCGGACGATAAATTCAATTGAGTATGATCATTCGAATACAGCAGGTTCAACGTATCAAGTTCCTGATTAAAAACAACATCGTTCTTGGCATCTATCGTCACTGTTCCCGTCTCTCTAAGCTCTATAATAGTACCCGGACTTTTATTATCTATAACAATGTCCTGTCCAGCCGATAAAGAAAAAGCACTATCTGTATTTCTAACATAAACCAGAGACGTGTCATTATGAGTCTTATTGTTCATAAATTCAATATTTTCTTTTGCATCAAGGGAAATCTTCTGTCCCTCTCCTTCAGCGTAGATAGCAGGAGCCCTATGGGAGTTATTAACGATATTACCGGCATTGGTAATCACAACCTTATTCTTACTCCCTCTACCTGACAAATTAACAAAAGAACCATAGTCGCCAGCAGTCAAATCGTGACCACCCATATCGATAGTAAGGGATGCATTGACCACTCCAGGAGCACCAATAATCGCCATAGTCCCCTGTTTGGGGATATAATCAGCTTTTTCTGTATTTTTTATTGTCACATCCCCCTCTGACCGAGCCTGTTTGTCAGGCTCATCAAAATAAACCCAAATATTCCTTCCATTAATAGGATATTCCCCAGCTATATTATTCGTCATTACTCCAAGGATAAACTCCCGAAGCGGTACTGACAATAGGCATGGCCAGCAGCATGGTCAAAATACAGGCTCGCAATACATTCCGTTTCTCAGTTTTCATGGTATCCTCTCCAAACATAAAAATCCGAAATCATTCATTTATTCAAGTATAATTACTTCTGGTCATTTATCTACATACTTTTGTAACGAGATAGTCATTTATTTGTATAATATATGTAATTTTTTATGTTAATATGTATTGATTTATCGATAATTTTCTGTGATATATATATTTTTTTAAA
>ENA-OQAB01001737-OQAB01001737.1-human-gut-metagenome-genome-assembly--contig:-NODE-1737-length-10054-cov-2.251939_pt1 | contig 10054 bp, 10 predicted proteins | sample MGYA00242490_ERZ504517 | MGnify/ENA primary metagenome ERZ504517 (study PRJEB26092, sample SAMD00036298) | human gut metagenome | host: Homo sapiens | study: EMG produced TPA metagenomics assembly of... | reverse complement strand
TTTCTCACTTTTTATTTCTTCTGTTTCAATATCCTCTGTGCACAGTCCGATGAACACTACGATCGCCCCGGCAATCGATTGCCGTATCTTTTATACTAGTCTCCTGCCCCGGTCAGCAGTGGGAATCCGTGCTCTTCCGCTTCCTAAGTCATGGCACCCATACTTCAGGTGTTGTTACTAGGAAAGAAAGTGTTCCGATTGTCATGATAATGGCGAGTCCTGCACCTACCAGACCTATTTTAGGGGAGAAAATACCCTAAGAATGTCAGGATACCGATAGCCATGATCAGGATACCCAATCCGTACGAGAAGCCATACGTGTTGTTTTCCACATGCCATTGATGTCTTGCTTCGTTGAATCTCCTTCTTTCAATTTATATTCTTTATATTTGGGAGCGTTTTTCGTATAGAAGAAGCTCATAAAAGGACTGTTTGCTACAAACGGTACGATACCTTCTGCTTCGTAGTTATAGAATTTCAATCCTCCGATCCAAACGAATATAATCAGGATTGCTGTGCGGATCAGATTAATACCTAGCTTTTGAGTGGAGGCTGCGATGTTCAGGAAGGTGTAAAATAGATTACTTAATTTAGTTGTCATGTCTTTGCTGTTTTATGTGTTTATTTTATATTGCAAAGATCGGTCCATTGTGGCTTGCGGTAAATGGCAATTCTGCCGGATAACTTATCAATTTTTCCCGATCTGGTTATTTATAGGCAAAAGAAACCTCTATAAACAATTAAAGGCTGTCTCACGACAACCCCTAACCAACTTTGTTAACCTTAAATCTAATACTATTATGAAAAAACCACAATACAAAGATACGGGTTTGTCTAGATTTGTCAAGGGTTAAGGTACTAAATAGTGTTATTGGACTTCCAATAAAAATTAATTGCTGGCGAATAAGCCTTTTATTGAAAATAAAATTATCTTTGTCTGAAATTATTGAAGAAAAACGTAGAAGCGTTTCATATTATTCTTTGGTTAGGAATCTGGTAAATTCATTGTACAAAAAGAATAATAGGCAAAACGCTCGCGCTCCCATAGGGCGTGGGCTATTGCTTATTTGTTGTACAAGCTTACCAGAGCTCCTAACCGGATGAGACAATAGCTCCACGCTTTTTTACCACGAATAGAAAGGAGACAATATTATATGGAAGCGAAAATTGACATTGAAAAAGTAAGAAAGGGAGACCATGTTGCTTTTAAAGCTTTCTTTGAATGTTTCTATCCAAAATTGATGGCGCTCGCTTGTCGTTTTGTAGATGAGCAAGTTGCCAAAGATTTGGTACAAGAAGTTTTCACTTCCTATTGGGAACGAAAAAAGGTTATTCAATCGGACAATATCCAATCTTTCCTTTTTAAATGGTTGCAAAATAGCTGCTTGAACCATATCAAGCACCAGATGATTGTTGACGAATACGAATCACGTGTTCGTATCGCTGAGGCACGTATCGCTTTCCTGGGCGAGGCCAGCGACTCCAACGATGTTCTGAAGTCTGTCATCAATCAGGATTTGCGCGAAATAATAGAACTCTCGGTCAATAAACTGCCTCCAAAATGCGCACAGGCTTTCCGGTTGGCATACTTCCATGATATCAGCCATAAAGAGATAGCCGAAATTATGGGTATTTCTCCACGTACAGTTGAAGGACATATCCGGCAAGCGCTTACTTTTCTACGGGAAGACCTAAGAGGGCTTTTCGTGCTCATATTCCTGCTCTGCAACATAAAGTGAATTTTTTCTTTGTTTTTGACCACGTAGTTTCCCTCTTCTCAATTGTCTTTTTTATATAAACTCAATAAAAGAGACATGAACGAACGATTACTTATACGATTTCTTACGCATACCTGTACTTCAGAAGACCTCCGTTTAGTCGACCAATGGATCGTATCCAGTAAAGATAATGCCGACTGGTTATTTGAGATGGAACGTGTCTGGAGTTTGAAGGATGAATTGAAATATTCGGATAAGAAGGAGGTAAAGGAGGCATACAATCAGTTCTTGTTTAAAGCTCAACAGGACAATAGGAAAAAGAAGAAAACAAAACGCTTTGTTCTTCCGGCTTTCACGAAATATGCTGCTGCCGTAATACTTCTCGGATCACTAATCGTGAACTTTTACCAAATGGCAAATAAGCCTTCCCTTTCTGAAAATATTATAGAAGTTCCAAGCGGTCAACGGGTTTCTTTGACTCTTTCGGACGGAACAAAAGTGAGGTTAAACTCAAAAAGCCGATTTACTTATCCTTCACAGTTTTCGGGGAAAAGTAGAAATGTGAAATTACTCGGAGAAGCCTTTTTTGAAGTGACTCATAATGAAAAAGCCCCATTTTCAGTCCAGTCTCCTCTGTTGACGGTAAAAGTCTTGGGAACTAAATTTAATATGAAAACATATTGCGGTGAGAGTGCTGTCGTCTCTTTGGCAGAGGGGAAAGTAATGGTTGAATCGAATAACCCGAAGACAAGTATGATACTAAAGCCTAATGAACAAGCCGAATATTCGGAATCTACAGGTTTGAGATTGATTAAATATGTAGATATGGATCTTGTAAGTTCGTGGGTTGAAGGTGAAGCCGCATTTGTCAATAAAAGTTTGAAGGAGATCGCACGTAGTCTGGAGCGTAAATTTGATGTGAGAATTATAATAACAGACTCGACACTTGCTTCGGAAATTTTTACCTGCCGTTTTAAAGGATCGGCAACGATTGAACAAGTGCTTATATTATTAAAAGAAACCCGTCGTATCGATTATGCAATCGAAGATGAGCAAATACGAATTTATAAACCTGAAAAATAGTATGCCTATGGAGATATGAATAAAAAGAGAGTGAATCAGTGATAAAAACCGAAGACGCCGCAAACATCTTCGGTTTGGATTAATCACGTAACAATTAGAGAAAACCTGAATTTATTACTAACTAATCATTTACAAATGTATGAAATTTATTGTGAGAAACACGTCATGCGGTGTGCCTAAATCGTTATGGCTACAAAAAATCTTGAATATTATGCGGTGTGTAGTTCTATTCCTATTGTTAAGTACCCTGCAGTCAGTTGCAAATATTGCCTATTCACAGTCTGTCAGGCTATCATTGGATATGCATAATTCGACAGTGCGGGAGGTCTTGTCTGCCATAGAACAAAAAGTTCATTTTATTTTACGTATAACTTGGAGCAGGTGAATGTGAACCCGTAGAGTATCTGTTAATATGAAAGAAAAATCGGTAACAGATATTCTTGATAATATTTTTGTAAACGAGGGGATCAGATATGTAGTCAATGATAAACATATCGTTTTGTATAAAGCAGAAAATGGATCGTTATCAGTTGTACAAGCTTCCCGAATCGTTCAGGGACGTGTCGTTGATGAAAATGGAGAACCTATTATTGGTGCTAATATTATAGAAAAAGGCACAACAAATGGTGTCATTACCGATATGAACGGCAATTTTAGTATGGAAGTAAATAGGGGAGCGGTTTTGCAGATCTCCTATATTGGTTATGTAACGATAGAAGTTTCGTCTAATCAGAATCTGTCTAAAATCCAGCTTCGTGAGGATAATCAGGTGATTGATGAAGTGGTCGTTGTAGGTTATGGCATACAGAAGAAGGTAAATCTGACCGGTGCTGTGAGTGATGTAAAATCGGATCTGTTACAAAACCGGACAAGTTCCAGCCCCGTCAATTTATTAACAGGCCAGGTTCCGGGCATGACTATTATACAACGTTCCGGCCAACCGGGAGATGATATTGGTTCATTGCGTGTAAGAGGTATCGGCACGTTGGGAAATGCGGAAGCGATGGTTATTGTGGATGGAGTGGAATCTTCTTTTAGTAACGTAAATCCGAATGATATTGAGAATATATCGGTATTGAAAGATGCTGCTGCTTCTTCAATCTATGGAGTTCGTGCTGCGAATGGCGTGATTTTAATTACGACCAAAAATGGGAGTAGTCGGGAGGCCGGTTATTTCTTATAATGGATATGTCGGCTGGCAGTCTCCTACGCAATTGCCAAATTATTTGGATTCTTATAATTATGCCGTGCTACAGAATGAGGCTTATGCCAATGATGGCCTTCCTGTCCCTTACTCAGAAACAGATCTCCAGAAATTTAAGGATGGGAGTGATCCGGATCATTATCCCAATAGTGATTGGCCTGGGAACTCTGTTGAGTGAGAACGGGCTGTTTCATAATCATCATTTAAGTATGATTGGGGGCAACGGAGAGTTTGAAATGATTCGTTGGCTTGTGGGGTATCATAATAAGGAAGGTTTTAATTTCCCAATTCGGATTATAATAAATTCAGTGTACGTTCGAATATCGATCTGAAAGTGAATGAAAGACTGAATATCGGTTTCTATCTGAGTGCTTACCGTGATCGTTCGACATCTCCTGCCGCCTATAGTGCCGGTGATATTTTTTACCATGCTTTGCGCGAGACTCCGGTTACTCCGATCCAGTTTCAGAATGGAAACTACGGTTTGTTCCTGAATGAGCATAACTCTGTAGCAGAGGCCCGTTTGGGAGGAAAGGACCAGAATTACAATAATAATTTCCAGGGAAGTTCATTCTTCGAATATAAAATCATAGATGGTTTGACGCTAAAAGGAAATGCAGCGGCTACATTCAATTCCAATAACCAGCATAAATTCGCAAGAAGTATAAACTTTTATTCTGCTGAGTCGGAAGATCCGATCAGGACTACCCGCAGCCAAGCGATCGATTTTGAAAAGAAATCCTGGGAAGTGAATTTGCAAGCCTACTTGAATTACAGTAAGACGTTTGGTAAACATGGAGTCGGTGCGTTACTCGGGTATTCACAGCTGTATAACCAGTATCGCCAATTTGGAGCATCCAGAAAGGACCTTCCGGGAAATAATAACTTAGGCGAGGTGAATGCCGGTGATGTTACGACACAGTCGAACGAAGGAAATATGATTGAGTATGCCTTACGTTCAGCATTCGGACGTATCAACTATTCATTCGACGACCGTTATCTGTTTGAAGCCAATTTGCGTTATGACGGAACATCTCGTTTCCCTAAAAATAATCGTTTTGGTGCTTTCCCGTCTTTTTCTGCCGGATGGAGAATTTCAGAAGAAAGTTTCTATCATGCCGATTGGATGGATAATTTGAAACTTAGAGCTTCATGGGGGCAGCTGGGTAACCAGGAAATCGGTAACTATGCGTTCTATAATACTTATATTTTCGGACAAAACTATAGCTTTGGGAATATGCTGACGCCGGGTGTTTCGATCAATGGGAAGATGGCAACTCCATTATAACCTGGGAAAAGACAGACCAGGTAGACCTCGGGGTTGATGCCTCTTTCTTGGCAGGTAAGCTGACTTTTTCAGGTGACTTCTTTCTGAAGAATACAAAAGACATCTTGTTGGATTTGCCGATTCCGGATGTCGTAGGCGTCGATGCTCCTACACAGAATGCCGGTAAAGTACGTAATATTGGTATGGAAATGGTTGTGACGCATAATAATCAGATACGGGATTTTAAGTATTTTGCTACGTTCAACTTCAGTTACGTTCATAATGAGATTACGGATCTGAAGGAAGGAGATACGCCTGGGCGTTCTGTTGGCGACCCGATCAATAATATTTACGGATATGTCTGTGAAGGTATTTTCAGAGATCAGACGGAGATCGATGCTCATCCGAAGCAGATAACAGGAGATGTGGTGCCAGGTGATCTAAAATATAAAGATTTGAATGGCGATGGTATTGTTGATGACAAAGACCGGAAATCGTTGGGGACTTACTTCCCTAAAATAAACTTCGGCCTACGCTTGGGCTTTGAATATAAGAATTTTGATTTCTCGGCATTGTTGCAGGGAGCCGGCATGGTAGATGCGATAGCAAGGGAACAGGTTATCTATGCGTTTTATAATGGAGGTAAAGTTGTGGAGAACTACTTGGATCGTTGGACGCCTCAAAATCCGAATGGTAAATATCCCCGTTTGTCCATGCAGAACACTCAGAAAAACTGGGAAACCTCTTCCTTCTGGATGCAGAATGCTTCTTATCTGAAAATGAGAAATATGCAACTGGGATATACCATTCCGAAACAAGTACTGGGAAAATCCGGAATTTCAAATCTAAGGATTTATTTCAGTGTGGATAATCTGTTTACCATATCCGGTTTGACAATCTGGATCCGGAGGTTCCGTATGGCACCTACTATCCATTAACGAAGAATTATTCTTTTGGTGTAAATGTATCATTTTAAAAGCGAATCATTATGAAATTCAAATATATAATTTTGTCGTTCTTCTTTTTAAGTACTGTCGGTTGTAATGACTCTTTTTTGGATAAAGCTCCTAAAGATCAACTGACTGACGAATCATATTGGTCGACGATAGAAGATGTAACCATGTATACAACGTCTTTGTATACCTACACGCTTGACCCGGTCAATTATATCCTGATGACAGACTCTTATACGGATAATGCCGTTCCGGTACATATTTATGATGCCCAGGGACAGATTTCATCCGGAACAGCAACTTCTACCACTCGCTATTTTGCAGAAACCTGGAAATCGCAGTTTAAGGGAGTACGGCGGTGTAATGTGTTTTTTGAAAATATTGACCGTGTTCCGATGAACGAAGAGAAGAAACAAGTTTTTATTGGAGAAGTAAAGTTCCTGCGTGCGTTCTTCTATACAACATTGGTTCGCCTCTTTGGTGGAGTGCCTATTATGACACGTCCGTTAGATCTGAATGAAACGATTCCGCCTCGGGATTCCGCTGAGGATGTTTATGCTTTTATCGTAAAAGACCTTGAAGATGCAGCTCAATTGTTGCCTCTGGAACGGAAGGAACAGTCGGAAATAGGGCGGGCGACAAAGGGAGCGGCACTCTCATTAAAAGCAATATTGAGTACTTATTTTAATAAATATGACATTGCTGCTCAGACGGCCAAGCAAGTTATGGATTTGGGTGTGTATGGCCTGGTTGATAATTATGAAAAGTTGTTTCAACCTGCTTACGAGAATAGCAAGGAAGTTATTTTTGATCATCAGTATTTGGAGAATGCAAAAGACATGACAGAAGGAAGTCTGATAGACCAGGCGTTCGGCCCTCAGACCTCCAGTGGATGGGAAGCATTGTCACCAACTCAGGATCTCGTGGATGCTTACTATTGCACAGATGGAAAACCGATCGGCGAATCTCCGCTTTACGATGCCGACAAGCCTTATGAAAATAGAGATCCTCGTCTTGGCTATACTGTTTTATGGGAAGATGCTATCTTTGCAGGAAAAGCATATAAGCCTCAGACTGGTGTGGCCAATGCAACCCGTACAGGTTACACGTTCCGTAAATATATAAATCCAGACAATGATGGTTGTACTAGACCGGGTTGGACAAATTTTATTTATATGCGTTATGCGGAAATCTTGCTTTCATATGCGGAAGCTCAGAATGAGATTAGTGGTCCGGACCAGTCGGTCTATGATGCCGTTAACCAGATACGGCAACGTCCGAGTGTGGAGATGCCTCCACTTCCGGTTGGTTTGACAAAAGAACAAATGCGTGAGGCGATCCGCCAGGAAAGGCGAGTCGAGTTTGCATTCGAAGGAATTCGTCTGTTGGATACGCGCCATTGGCGGACAACCGAAGAGGCGATAAAGAAACCTGTTTACGGTGCGATTAAAGATGGACAACATATCTTTGTGGAGCAGAGAAAGTTTAATCCAGAAAAAGATTATTTATGGGCGATACCTTTAAATGAAATTAATTTGTCTAAAGGTGTATTGGTTCAGAATCCTGGATATTAAGTTATTCGTAAATATAATATAAGTGTATGAGAAATTTATTATTGGAAAAACTTCTGATGCTTGTTATTGGATTTGTATGGCCTGCCTGTTCTTTTGGGCAGGTCCAAAGTCCGGCTTTTGATCCGCTGCTGGATCCGAAGTGTAAAGTGTTGGATCCTGTGAAGATAGAGATATGGAACAGTTCTTATATGTGGTATCCCGGGCAACTGAGTGCCCATATGCAGAAATTGCATAAGCAGAAGTCGGCAGAAAGATGTACGTATGTGGGTTACCCTGGTAGATTCAATAAGGATGTTTATCGTTCTTTTTTCCGTAAAAAGGTGAAACTTCAGCGGGAAACATTTGTTGAATGGTCCGGACCAGAATCGATTGTTTGCTCTGTGAACGGACAGAGCTTGGATGGGAATATCCGCGAATATGTGTTGAAACCGGGCACGTATACACTTGTTTTTAACGTTTCATCTGCCGATAGTCTTCCTTGTCTACTTGTCAAGGGCGATGGTATTTCGGAACTAAAAGGATGGCAAGTCAGTCTGGATGGAAAAGCGTGGAATGATCCGGAGACAGATGGCCGGTATAATAAACCTTCTGTAAGACCGGATATGGAGCAGGAGATTGTAACTCGCATTTTGCCGGATCATTATATATGCTTGCGAAACGTTTCTGAGCGGAACGGAAAACTGGAATTAGGAAAGAATGCTCGGTTAGTTGTTGACTTTCGCCATCTTGAAGTTGGGAATGTACGGTTAAATGTGACGGGAACAGGAAGCCTTTCTTTTTATGTAGGAGAAAGCCCTGAAGAGGTCTTAAACAATAACCTGAAAGATTTTGAGCAAAGGCCGATTCCTTCTTTCTCTTTAACAGGAGGGAAACAGGAGATCGTTCTTCCAGAGCAGGCCTTACGTTATCTGCGGATTGAGAGTGAGCAACCTTGTTCGATAACTTCGGTTGTTTCGATGCTAAGGTATGGCCTGTCGAGTTTCAGATGCAATTTGAATGTAGTGATCCGAAAGTGAATGATTTGTGGAATGCCGGGACTGCAACGTTGCATACATCTCTCCACAATTTCTATCTGGATGGTGTTAAGCGGGATTATTTACCTTGGTCGATGGATGCTATCGTGAGTTCACTGGCTGGAGATTATCTGTTCGGTGATCAGCAGGTTTCCCGCAATGGCCTGTCTATTTCGTTAATGCCACCGAATCCGGTCACATCTGATTTGGGAATTGTAGACTATCCACTGCATGCTCTGATTGGTTTCAAACAGAATTATATGCGTTACGGAGATATTCGTACTTCTCTGTTGTTTAAAGACCGAATTATTCAGATGCTTGCTCTCTATGACTCGATTCAGGATAAGAACGGTTTTATCTCCGATCAATATGCAACATCCGGCTTTATTCCTGGATGGGCAACAAAAATGGGACCGAGTGGACAAGGTATTCCAGCCTATGGACAGATCATGCTCTACCAAAAACTATATGATCGGCGCTTATTTCGCCCGTTTATGGAAAGAAAACTCTCTGACTGGGAAATATGCGAAAAAGGCGGAAGTGCTCCGGCAAAATATTATGAAACATTTTTGGGATGTGGATCAAAAGGCCTTTATCAATGGGTACACGAAGAAAGGAGAGAAAGACACGCGTATTTCTCATCATGCACAGTATTGGGCAATTTTGGCTGATTTATATCCGCAAGAATACTATGATTATTTGTTTGACGAGGTCATTCCGAATATACCCTATTATAAGGAAGATGTCAGTTATGAGAAGGGATATGAATTTCTAGCCTATATTAAAGCTGGCCGGATAAAAGACATGTTTTCACTGCTTGATATGGTTTGGGGGGATTGGCTGAGACAGGGGAATACGCGTTTTCCAGAGAATTTTTCTCCTAATGTACCATTGAAACAACAGCTTGTATTTTATAGTCGGCCGTTTGGGTTAAGCCTTTGTCACGGTGGTAATGGTGTTCCTCCTGTGGTTGCTGTTCTGCATGGTATTTTTGGGATTTTCCCAATCAGATAAAAATCTTATGGAATACCGGCTGAAACCAGAACTGTTGGATTTGGAATGGGCAAAAGGCCGAATTCCATTAAAAGAGGGATATATCAATATTCATATTAATAAAGCCGGTACAAGTTATATCGAGATACCGGAAAACTGTATTATTTCCTTAGACTTGAAAGGGAACGATAGGCCTTTGGTGTTTAAGAAGGCTGGAAGATATGAATTTATTTATGAATAGTTATACAA
>ENA-OQAB01001736-OQAB01001736.1-human-gut-metagenome-genome-assembly--contig:-NODE-1736-length-10054-cov-2.765387_pt1 | contig 10054 bp, 6 predicted proteins | sample MGYA00242490_ERZ504517 | MGnify/ENA primary metagenome ERZ504517 (study PRJEB26092, sample SAMD00036298) | human gut metagenome | host: Homo sapiens | study: EMG produced TPA metagenomics assembly of... | reverse complement strand
GCAGGACGGGGTTCGGCCCAGGAGACGCTGTCGTGCGACGGGCGAAGGCGAGGACGTGGAGATTGCGTTCAACTACGCCTACGTGCTGGACGGGCTGTCCTCCGTGAACACTGACAACGTGTTCCTCGAAGTGCAGTCATCCATGAAGCCCGGCATCTTCAAGGCGGACGAGGGCGAGAACTTCCTGTACCTCGTCATGCCCGTGCGCATCGCGTAAGGACGCGCGCGGCATATCGTGGATCTGGCCATCGCCCATATCTCGTTTCTGAACTTCCGCAGCTACGAGGCGTTCGATCTCGACGGCATCGGTCCGCTCACGGTGCTCGTGGGACCGAACGCCGCGGGGAAGACGAACGTCGTCGAGGGAATAGGCCTGCTGACGGCGCAATCGTCGTTTCGACATGCGCCCGTCGACCAATTGGTGCGCGCCGGGGCTCCCTTCGCGCGCTTGACGGCCGACGTCACCGACGGCAGCCGTCAGCTTGAGCTGGCGGTACAGATGGCCGAGGGCAAGAAGAAGCACCTGCTGAACGGGAAGCCCAAGCGCACAGCCGACCTGAAGGGCCTCGTACCGTCCGTGACGTTCACGCCCGACGACCTGGAGCTGGCGAAAGGGGCCATGTCGGTGCGCCGCGCCGCGCTGGACGCGCTGGGCTCGCAGCTGTCGGCCAACCACTACCTCATCCGGCGCGATTACGAGAAGGTGCTGCGCCACAAGAACCGCCTGCTGAAGGACGAGGCGCCGGCTGCGCTGGTGGGGGCGATGAACGAGACGCTGGTCACGTGCGGCGCGCAGCTTTCGTGCTACCGCGCCGCGCTGTTCGAGAAGCTGGCGGCTTCGATGGCGTCGTACTACGCTGAGATCACCGACGGGCATGAGCGGCTGGACGCGGGCTTCGTCCCTTCGTGGGAAGAGCACGATCCCCTTTCGTTCGCCACGCGCACGTTCGGGCGCGACGAGGCGCGCGAGGCGCTGGCGGATGCGCTTGCGCGCCGCGGCGGCGAGGAGCGCGTGCGAAAGCGGGCGCTCGTGGGCCCGCATGCCGACCGCATCGAGTTCTTCATCGACGGCAAGAACGCCGCCCTGTTCGGCAGCCAGGGGCAGCAGCGTTCGGTGGTGCTGGCGTTCAAGCTGGCCGAGGCCACGCTGATCCAGGACATTTTGCGCCAAAAGCCGGTGCTGCTGCTGGACGACGTGATGAGCGAGCTGGACGCCGCGCGCCGCCGCGCGCTGGTGGCGTTCATCTCGGGCGACATCCAGACGTTCATCACCACGACGAACCTCGCCTACTTCGACGACGACCTGCTGGGCGGCGCTCGCATCGTAGAGCTGGAGAAACCGCGCAAAACCGGCGAAATGCCTGACGAGGATCGAATGTTTCACGTGAAACATTCGCCGATCGACGCGCAACCGGCGCGCGGGGAGGCCGAAGAGCGCGACGGGCAGCCGTCCGATCCGGCCGAACAACCTTCGGCGCGAATCGAGGGGGACTCATGAGGAAGCTGGGCGAGAGCATCAACGAGCTGATGGCCGCGCTGGCCGCCGGCGACGACGCGTCGCGCAAGGCGCAGCGCGCCGCCGCCGTGAACGTGGCGTGGCGCAACGCGGTGGAGGCCGTGTACAAGGATGCCGCGCAGATGGTGCTCGACCACGTGAACGCCGTGTACATCATGGCCGCCGACGAGGTGGTGAAGGGCGCGACGACGAAGGCGTCGCATACGGGCACGGGCGCGCAGCTGGTGGTGTACGCCGACGACAGCCTCATCCGCTCGGATCTCGATGCGCGCCAAGAGTTCCTCAAGATGAAGTTGAAAGAACAAGGCGAGCACGTGGAGACGTTCAAGATCCTGCCTTCGCGCTTCGAAATGAAGGCTCACCATCCCTTCCGCCGCGCGGAAGAGGACGGTGCCGTCGAGCGCGCTGCGCGCGCGAGTCGCGAGGAAACCCCGCGCACGCCTTTGTCGCCCGAAGAGGAAGCTGCTCTCGAAGCCAGCGTGGGGGCGGTGGAAAGTCCCACGGTCCGCAGGGCGCTCGAGAGGGCGATACGTGCCGATAAAAATCGCATTTAGCGGTTCGATGCGAAAATAATGATCGAATACGAGATCGCGGCTCGTACGGCTTCTAAAACCCTTCATACTTGATGGATTTTATTGGTATCAAGGCATGGTTATGGTAGAATTTTCAGGTTAGCGCGAATCAGCGCTGCACTCACACATCGCACTATAAAAGGAGCATGTCAGTGGCAAACAAACCTGACCATTACGACGGTTCTGACATTCAGGTCCTCGAGGGCCTGGAGGCGGTCCGCAAGCGTCCGGGCATGTACATCGGCTCGACGGGTCCTCGCGGCCTGCACCACCTGGTGTACGAGGTCGTCGACAACGCCGTCGACGAAGCGCTCGCCGGATACTGCGACGAGATCAAGGTGTGGATCCATCAGGACAACTCGATCTCGGTCGACGACAACGGGCGCGGTATCCCGATCGACAAGCACCCGAAAGAGAAGATCCCCACCGTCGAGGTGGTGCTCACCATCCTGCACGCAGGCGGCAAGTTCGGCGGCGAGGGCTACAAGGTGTCCGGCGGCCTGCACGGCGTGGGCGTCTCCGTCGTGAACGCGCTGTCTTCCCGCGTGGAAGTGCAGGTGCGCAAGGAGGGCAAGGAGTACTTCATCGGCTTCGACCACGGCAAGACGTCCGAGAAGCTGCGCGAAGTTGGCCCCACGAAGCGCGGCAACGGCACGACCGTGTCGTTCTGGCCCGACCCGGAGATCTTCACCGAGACCACCGTGTACGATTTCGACACTCTGGCGAACCGCTTCCGCGAGATGGCGTTCCTCAACAAGGGCCTCAAGATCGTGCTGTACGACGAGCGCGTCACCGATGCCGACGGCAAGCCGCGCACCGAGGTGTTCCAGTACGCCGGCGGCATCGTCGACTTCGTGAAGTTCCTGAACGAGGGCAAGGAAACGCTGAACAAGCCCATCTACTTCGAGGCCGAGAACGACGACGGCACCGTTGAAGTGGCCATGCAGTGGTCCACCTCGTACTCCACGAACTCCGTCATGGCGTTCGCGAACAACATCAACACGCACGAAGGCGGCACGCACCTCGACGGCTTCAAGCAGGCCGTCACGCGCACCATCAACGAGTACGCCCGCTCGAAGGGCATCCTCAAAGAGAAGGATTCCAACCTCTCCGGCGACGACACGCGCGAGGGCTGCGCGGCCATCGTGTCCGTGAAGCTGCACGACCCGCAGTTCGAGGGCCAGACGAAGACGAAGCTGGGCAACACCGAGATCCGTCCGCTGGTGCAGAACGCCGTGACCCAGGGCCTGGCCGAGTACCTCGAGGAGAATCCGACCCCGGCCAAGCGCATCATCGGCAAGGCCACCCAGGCGCTCAAGGCTCGCGAAGCCGCCCGCAAGGCGCGCGAGATGACGCGCCGCAAGGGCGTGCTGGACTCGTTCGCGCTGCCGGGCAAGCTGGCCGACTGCTCGTCCAAGACCCCGGAGAACTCCGAACTGTTCATCGTAGAGGGCGATTCCGCAGGCGGCACGGCCAAGCAGGCCCGCGACCGCAAGACGCAGGCTATCCTGCCCTTGCGCGGCAAGATCCTCAACGTTGAGCGCGCGGGCTTGCACCGCTCGCTTTCCAGCGACACCATCAGCTCGCTGATCACGGCTATCGGCACGAACATCGGCGACGACTTCGACGCCGACCAGTCGCGCTACCACCGTATCATCATCATGACCGATGCCGACGTCGACGGCGCGCATATCCGCATCCTGCTGTTGACGTTCTTCTACCGCTACATGCCGGAGCTCATCAATCGCGGCTACATCTACATCGCACAGCCGCCCATCTTCGGCCTCAAGAAGAAGAACTCGCGCTCGCCGAAGATCGAGCGCTACATCTACGACGAGAGCTCGCTGGGCTCGGTGCTGGCCGAGTACGACGATCCGAACAAGTTCGACGTGCAGCGCTACAAGGGCCTGGGCGAGATGGACCCGGATCAGCTGTGGGAGACCACGATGGAGCCGGCTACCCGCACGCTTCTGCAGGTGAGCATCGACGACGCCGCCGAGGCCGAGCGCGTGGTGAGCGACCTCATGGGAGACCAGGTGGAGCCGCGCAAGGAGTTCATCCAGAAGCACGCGCGCGACGTCCGATTCCTGGACATCTAGCGTTCTGGTGGTCTGACGACCGCCGGAATACCTCGCTGACTTACTACGCCAACCTGTAAGGTAGGAGATTTATGGCAGACAACAACGATTCTTTCGACGAGTTCTTGAATCGCGCCGAAGAGGATTACGACGCGGGCGACATCGAAGCGGCCGAGGCCGGCGACGAAGACGACGTGCTGAACGACGTCGAGGGCGGTGAGGACGAGTCGCGCCCCGGCGCGTTCGTGTCCGAGGAGAACAAGGCGCGCTCGCTGATCGACATGTCGTCGATCGCGAACCCGCACGGCTCCATCGTCGAAGGCGCCAACGGCGGCGAGGGCACCATCGTGCGCTCCGCCTACCTCGGCAAGGAGATGCAGACGTCGTTCCTGGAATACGCCATGAGCGTCATCGTCTCGCGCGCCCTGCCGGACGTGCGCGACGGCTTGAAGCCGGTTCACCGCCGCATCCTGTACGCCATGAACGAGTCCGGCTACACGCCGAACCGCCCGCACATGAAATCGGCCCGTACGGTCGGCGACGTCATCGGCAGGTACCACCCGCACGGCGACTCCGCCGTGTACAACACGATGGTGCGCTTGGCCCAGCCGTTCTCGATGCGCGTGCCGCTGGTGGACGGCCACGGCAACTTCGGCTCCATCGACGGCGACGGCGCGGCGGCCATGCGTTACACCGAGTCCCGTCTGGACAAGGTGGCCATGGAGCTGCTGCGCGACCTGGACAAGGAAACGGTCGACTTCCAGCCCAACTACGACGAGAGCCTCGAAGAGCCCACGGTTCTTCCCGCGCGCTTCCCCAACCTGCTGGTGAACGGCTCGCAGGGCATCGCCGTGGGCATGGCCACGAACATCCCGCCGCACAACCTGGGCGAGACCATCGACGCCACGTGCCTCATGCTGGACAACCCCGACGTCACCACCGAAGAGCTGATGAAGGCGCTGCCCGGCCCGGACTTCCCCACTGGCGGCATAATCATGGGCAAGAAGGGCATCCGCGACGCGTACGAGACGGGCCGCGGCTCGCTGACCGTGCGCGCGAAGTGCAAGGTGGAAGAGGGCAAGAACGGCCGCAGCTCCATCGTGGTCACCGAGATCCCCTACCAGGTGAACCGCCAGCGCCTGCTGGAAAAGCTGGGCGAGCTGGTGCGCGAGAAGAAGCTGCCCGAGATCAGCAACATCCACGACGGCGCCGACCGCCACGGCATCGACATCATCATCGACCTCAAGAAGGACGCCATCCCGCAGGTGGTGCTGAACAAGCTGTACAAGCACACGCAGCTGCAGGTGGGCTTCGGCGTGATCATGCTGTCGCTGGTGGACGGCGCGCCGCGCGTGCTTTCGCTGAAGGAGATGCTGCACTACTACATCGCGCACCAGGAAGAGGTCATCGTCCGCCGTACGCGCTACGAGCTGGCGAAGGCCGAGGAGCGCGCGCATATCCTCGAAGGCTTGATCATCGCGCTGGACAACATCGACGAGATCATCCACATCATCCGCTCGTCGCAGACCGACAAGGAAGCTGCCGAGCGCATGACCGAGCGCTTCGCCTTGACGGACAAGCAGACCGCCGCCATCCTCGAGATGCGCCTGCGCCGCCTCACCGGCTTGGAGCATCAGAAGATCGAGGACGAGCTGAAAGAGCTGCTGGAGAGGATCGCGTACTACAAGCGCGTGCTCTCCGACGACCAGCTGGTGCACGAGATCATCAAGGAAGAGCTGCTCGAGGTGAAGAAGAAGTTCGGCAGCCCGCGCCGCACGCTCTTGTCCGAGGCGGCGAAGGACCTCGACGTCGAGGATCTCATCGCCGAGGAGAGCATGGTCGTCACGATGACGAAGGCCGGCTACGTGAAGCGCCTGCCCGTGGCCACCTACCGCCAGCAGAAGCGCGGCGGCAAGGGCATGTCGGGCGTGAACCTCAAGGACAACGACTACGTGGAGCACCTGTTCGTGGCATCCACGCACTCCTACATGCTGTTCTTCTCCACGAAGGGCAAGGTGTACCGCCTGAAGGTGTACGAGCTTCCCGGAGGCGTCGCGCCATGCGCGCGGCACGGCCACGTGAACCTGCTGCCGCTTGAGAAGGGCGAGACCATCTCGGCCGTCATCGCGACGAAGGACTTCCCGTCGACGAGTATCTCATGTTCGCCACCGAGCACGGCATGGTGAGAAGACGTCGATGGACCTGTACGACCGCACGCGCCGCGACGGCCTGATCGCCATCAGCCTGAAGGACAACGACCGCCTCATCTCGGTGAAGCGCGTGGCTCCGGGCGAGAAGGTGCTCATGGTGTCCAGCGCCGGCAAGGCCATCATGTGGGACGAGGGCGAAGTGCGCGCCATGGGCCGCGACACCATGGGCGTGCGCGGCATGAACGTGCCGCCCATCGCCAAGGTGCTGGGCATGGAGATCGCGCAGCCCGACACCGACCTGTTCGTCATCACCGAGAAGGGCTACGGCAAGCGCACCCCCATCGCCGAGTACCCCGAGCACCATCGCGGCGGCCAGGGCGTGTTCACCATCACGATGACCGAGAAGAAGGGCCTGCTGGCCGTCATGAAGATCGTCGCCGAAGACGACGAGATCATGATCATGTCCGAGGAAGGCGTGTGCGTGCGCACCCCGGTGTCGGGCATCTCCGAGCTCGGCCGCTCCACGCAGGGCGTGTGCGTGATGAAGACGGCCGACAAGGACCGCGTGACCGCGGTGGCCATCTCCAGCCGAGGCAAGAAGAAGAAAGCCTCCGGCGCGCAGGTGGAAGGCGAGGAGCTGGACGAGAACGCCATCGACGAGCTTGAAGACGGCGCCGAAGGCACCGCCGAGATCGAGAGCGTCGAAGAAGCAGAGAACGCGGAAGGCGACGAAGAGTAGAAAAACAGCCTCCAGCGTAACCTTGAACGCCCGCCTCGCATCCTGCGAAGCGGGGCGTTCTCTTTTTGGCGCGCCGCGCTGCTACCCAGCGAATGTTTCACGTGAAACATTCGCTCCCGCACTGCACCTGTCACGCGCCCGAATGTTTCATGTGAAACATTCGGCCTCTTTCGCGTTATCGCTTGCGGCTCTCTTCGTTCGCGATGTTTCACGTGAAACATTTTCTTTCCCGCTTTCTCATGAATGCGAAAAACATGAAGGAACCCGCAGCCCCCCTGGCGGGTTGTTGACGTGCCGTATACTGCACGCCTCATGACTGTTATCGACGGCCGCCGACGCGGCCGTTCATGCGAAAGGGGGACGGAAACCCATGTATCGAGCAGCTGCCGCGCACGCGGCGCACCTGTCGTCGAAAGCGCGCGGAGCCGCGAAGCGCGCGCAAACGACGCGCCGCGAACGCGCCCTGCGTTCTCCGGCGGAGAAAACCACAGCCGGTGACGTGTTCGTGCTTTCCGTCCCGCTGTTCGTGGAACTGTTCATGCAAATTATGATCGGGAACATCAACCAATTCATGCTGGCGCCGTTGGGAACCGAGCCGGCCGCCGCGGTCGGCAACGCGCTGCAGATCCTCAACATCGTGACCATCGCGCTGTCGGCCATGGGCACGGCCTCCACCGTGCTCGTGACCCGCGTGCTGGGGAAATCGTCGGCGACCAGCAAGGTATCGGAGATCGCCACCGTGGCCCTCGTGGTGAACGTCGCGCTTGCAGCGGCTATGACCGCGGTGCTGTTCCTCTTCTGGCCGCAGTTCTTCTCCTGGCTGCACATCGACGGTTCCATCACGGGAATGGCGTCGTCGTTCCTGCTGATCGTCGGCTCCACCACGGTGGTGCAAGGCGCGTTCTTCGCGTTCACGGCTTTGCTGCGCAGCTACGCGCGCGGCGCGGACGTGATGCGCGCCAGCCTGGCGATGAACGCGGTGAACATCGCGGCCAGCGCCGTGCTCATCGGCGGCGTCGCGTTCGTCCCGGCGTTCGGGGTGGAAGGCGCGGCGGTAGCGAACGTGGTGGCGCGCGTCGTGGGCCTCGCGGTGGCATGCCGCCTCGTGCTGCGCCATACCGATGTGCGCATGCGCCTGGCGTATCTGCGCCCGTTCCCCTGGAAGACGCTTCGGAGCATGTTGGGCGTGGGCATCCCCTCGTCGGGCGAGCAGATGAACTACGACCTCGCGCAGATCGTCATCCTGTCGTTCATCAACGTGCTGGGCACCACGGTGGTCACGGTGAAGGTGTACTGCTCGATGATCGCGGGCATCGCCTACCTGTACTCCATCGCGCTGTCGCAGGCGACGCAGATCGTGCTGGGGTATCTGTTCGGCGCGGGCAAGTTCGATGCGGTCGCGCGGCGCGTGTGGGTGGCCGATCTCATCGCCGTGGCGCTGACCACCTGCGTGTCCACGCTCATCTGGATCAACGCCGACGCGGTGTTCGGCCTGTTCACCGCCGATCCGATGGTGCACGAGCTGGGTCGCCAGGTGCTGCTTGTGGAGATATTCCTGGGTATCGGGCGTGCGCTCAACATCGTGATGGTAAAGGCGCTCATCGCGGTGGGCGACGTGAAGACCCCGGTGACGGTGAACGTCATCTCGTCGTGGATATTCGCGGTGGCAGGCGGCTATGCGCTGGGAATCGGCTTAGGCTGGGGCATCGTGGGCATGTGGGTGGCCATGTGCGTGGACGAGTGGCTGCGCGCCGGGTTCCTGCTGGTAACGTTCGCACGCGGAGGATGGCGGCGGCGCGCTCAGGAGCGGCGGCCCGAGCCTCGGCTCGAAACGCCTCCGGATGCCGTGGAGACTCCGGCCGTGTCGTACGCGAAGCCGTCGATGTTCGTGTTGAAGAAGCCCAGCGCAACGGGCCGTCCGAAAGAACCGGGCGCCGTCAGCCTGTCGGCGATTATGGGGCTGGCGCTGGCCGACGACGGGGGCTTGACGCATGGGATCGTTCAGGCCGTCATCGATGCCTTGACGGCACTGTGGTAGGCGGCGGAAAGCTTTCCGCCGGCTGAATCGGTCAGCCCTCGAAATCTTCCGGGGCGAGACCTTCGAGAAACTTTTTGAACTCGGACAGTTCGGCTTCGCTCGCTTCCGGTTCCGTCCGCCTCAGCACATAGGGGAACGAAGCACGCTCCAGCACATCCTCCTCGATATAGATGGGAGCTTTCTGCCGCACGGCCAGCGCCAACGCGTCGCTCGGGCGCGCGTCGAGGTCGATGAGGCGGTCGTGCTGGCGCAGCGTGAGCCGCGCGAAGAACGTCGCACCCTGCACGTCGTTGATGACCACGTGGTCGATCTGCGCGTCGAGGTTCGTCAGCGCGTCGAGGAACAGGTCGTGCGTCATCGGCCGCGAGAACCGCGCTTTTTCCAGCGCGATGCCCATTTGCGTCGCTTCGTTCACGCCCACCCAGATGGGGATGATGCGCGACTTTCCTTCTTGGACGATCTCCTCTACCGGTTGCAGCACGATGATGGACGGCGACGGCGCCGCCGAGACGATCAGCGTTTGAACGGTAACGGGAATCATCGGCACTCCTCCTCGGGTTTCTTGCGTCGCGTCGCGCGCGGCCGGCCTACCGATTATAGCGCTTCGGCAGGGTCGCTGGTCGCATCGCCGTGGCGTTTTGGTTTCAAGATACGGACGGCCAAGATCGCGCCGTCGTTACCGGGTATTCAAAAAGTGGTAAGAAATATTCAAAAAGTGCTTGACCGAACTTAGTGATTCGACGTATAGTGATCAGGCACTTTTTTTGGGCCCGTAGCTCAGTTGGTTAGAGCGCACGCCTGATAAGCGTGAGGTCGCTGGTTCAAATCCATTCGGGCCCACCATTTTTTGCAATAAACGCTCCACCGTGAGCCGAGTTAGCCGGTGGAGCGTTTATTAATTTCTAGACGCGGTTTTATGCAGTTCGCGACTAGCCGAAGAATGTGCAACTTGGGGCATTAG
>ENA-OQAB01001735-OQAB01001735.1-human-gut-metagenome-genome-assembly--contig:-NODE-1735-length-10054-cov-2.901179_pt1 | contig 10054 bp, 9 predicted proteins | sample MGYA00242490_ERZ504517 | MGnify/ENA primary metagenome ERZ504517 (study PRJEB26092, sample SAMD00036298) | human gut metagenome | host: Homo sapiens | study: EMG produced TPA metagenomics assembly of... | reverse complement strand
AAGCATCTCCAGAGAACTTCTAAAGGCAGTCAGGTCTCTTGGATTGGCAGATCCGTACGCTATCTTTGTGATCAGTCGTTCCAAATCATACACAGGAGACAGATATTCTCTGATTTCTTCACGAGAAATCGCCTGTTCTTTCAATTCCTGTACTGCATCCAGACGACGAATAATCTCTGTCTTATCGATCAGCGGCTGCTCCACATATTTTCTCAATGTACGAGCTCCCATTGCTGTCTTTGTTTTATCGAGAACCCACAGAAGAGATCCCCTTTTTTGTTTTTCACGGAGAGTTTCGCAAAGTTCAAGATTTCTTCTTGTCGAACTGTCGATCATCATAAACTTGCCTGCGGCATAAGGCGTAATATGTGTCAGATTTGAAAGCGAGTTTTTCTGTGTTTCCAACAGATACTGCAGAAGAGCTCCGGCGCTGATGATTCCGCAATCATAATCTGCAAGTCCAAGTCCGGCAAACGAGGAAACCTCAAAATGTTCCAAAAGTTTTTTTACGGCATACTTCATCGTCAAAATACCATGATTCAAGCGAATAAATCGTAATTCCAAGCCGATCTTTCATTCCGTCCATGTCGACGCCGCTCATATAAAAACGCTTCATTGCATATAATCTCCGACGGTGAGAATCGATAGATTTCATCTAAATAATTTCGCACTGTCCGGAATCTCCGTTACAAAATAATCTCCCGTCGAAATATCGGCAACAGAAACGCCGTACCTGTCTGCAATATATACAATACACATAATATAGTTGTTCTTTGTTTCGTCCAACGCTTGTGTATCAAGATTTGTTCCCGGGGTTACGATACGTACAACTTCCCTTTTAACGATTCCTTTCGTCGTTTTCGGATCTTCTACCTGTTCGCAGATTGCCACTTTATAGCCTTTGGCAACAAGTCTGTTTAAATATCCTTCTACGGCATGATACGGAACTCCGCACATAGGCGCCTTTTCTTCCTGCCCGCAGTTTTTCCCGGTTAAAGTGATTTCCAACTCCCTTGATGCAGTCAGGGCATCTTCAAAAAACATTTCATAGAAATCACCCAATCTATAAAATAGAATGCAGTCTTGATATTGAGACTTTGTCTCCATATACTGCTTCATCATTGGTGTTAATTCAGCCACATTCCTACTCCTTTGTACATAAAAATAACAGTTTTAAACATAGTACCACTACGCTCTTATTCTATGGTAGTATAGCATTTTTAGACAATGCGTTCAACATCAAGAATTCTAATGAGCAAAAATCGGCATCAGTTCATTTTGACAGCAATATAAATTTATAGAATATGAAAACCCGGCTTTATTTCTCTGTATAAATAGCAAAGCAGATATCCGCTTATAATAATCCCGAATGTACATAGTCCCGAAAAAAGAACAGCGAACGGAAAGCAGATCTGCCCCATAAGGTGAAACGGCTGATCTGTATAATCCCAGACATTCCATCCCATAACTTTATTTACTATGATCCCTGTGATAAATTCAGCAGATACTACAAACGCCGTACACCAAAGGACTTGTTTCCAGAGAGGCTCTCTCCACTTCGTCCATAACCCTTGTTGTGCGAAAAATATAAAACAGATTCCGCCCAACAAAAACATCGACCAATGAGAATATCCTCTGAAAATAATTTCTATCATATAATAAAGCGTTCCTCCCAACGCTCCCATAAACAAATATTCACTTAATTTTTTCATTTTCATATCCCTTCTTTGCTACAATCATAATAAAAGATTTGAATCACATTGATTCAAATCTTTTCATTTTAATAATCAGCTTTACTTTCTTCGTTATTCATTAATTGAACACCAGCAGATGTCCCAATACGTGTTGCTCCTGCTTCAATAACAGCCATCATATCAGCATAATTTCTAACGCCTCCACTTGCTTTAACTTGGCAAGCATCTTTAACTGTTGCTTTCATTAAGGCAACATCTTGAGCAGTTGCACCCCCAGTACTAAATCCTGTTGAAGTCTTTACGAAAGTTGCTCCAGCTTTCACAGCAAGCTTGCAAACTGTAACTTTTTCTTCATCAGTTAATAAACATGTTTCAATAATAACTTTTACGCAATGGTCTTGACTTGCATCAACAACTGCCTTGATATCTTGATAAACAAGTTCAGTATTCCCATCTTTTAAAGCACCAATGTTAATAACCATATCCACTTCATCAGCACCATTTTCAATGGCATCCTTAGCTTCAAAAGCTTTGACTTTTGAAGTATTTGCTCCTAATGGAAAACCAATAACTGTACAGATTTTAACATCTGTATCTTTTAAATAATCAGCACAATAACTCACCCATGTTGGATTGACACAGACTGATGCAAAATCATATTGTTTTGCTTCTTCACATAGTTTTGTAATTGTTGCTTGCGTTGTGTCTGCTTTTAAAGCAGTGTGATCAATAAACTTGTTGTAATTCATATTCATCTTCTCCTTCAAATATTTTATTGATTGCTTCTAATGCGACATATTTATCTCCCGGGTAAGGCTCATTACCAATTGATGAAGCCATAAATTGTTCATGTCCTTTTCCTAAGATTAATATGATATCACCTCGATTAGCTATTTCGATTGCCTGTTCAATAGCAATCCGACGATCTTCTATAATAACACTGACTGGTGTTTCAATATATTCTTGTATTTCTAAACAGATATCATGGATATCTTCGTCACGATTATCTTCAGCTGTCAAGATGACTTGATCACAATATTGATTGGCCAGTTTTCCAATTTTTTCACGCTTGTTATAATTTTTCTTACCAGGGGCTCCAAACACAGCAATAATACGCCCACTCGTTTTAATACTACGCGCAAATTCAAAGACTTTCTCATAACTTTTTGCATGTTGACAATAATCAACAATCACATGGAAAGGCTGGCTATGCTTTAATAGCTCCATACGTCCATCTACACCTTGAATATAACCAATCGACTCAATAACCTGACTCATTGGCATTTCTAACGCCAATAAAGATGTAATCACCGCTAAAACATTAGAAATATTAAATCTTCCTAAGACGGGTACTGATATATGACGTATTTCATCATGAATCTGTAAATCAAATTCACTATGATCAATAAATAATTGAATATTCCTTGCCATAACATCAGCCTTATGTTCAATTCCATAAGTTAAAAGATGACAATGCAATGTATCTTTAACCAAATTAAAGAAACGAACTTCATCAGTATTCAAAATAGCATAACCTTTTTCATCAACCAATGAAAATAATTTAGCCTTTGAAGCCATTAAATTTTCCATTGTTCCATGAAAATCTAAATGTTCTTCATAAACATTCGTAAAAATAGCAATATCAAAATGAACACTATCTACTCTTTTCAAAGCCAAACCATGACTTGATACTTCCAAAGTGACCCCTTTGACATCCTTTTTAATCATATCATTTAAATGACGTTGTAAGAAAATTGTTTCTGGTGTTGTATAAGGACATTGTTCCACAACATCAGCATATTCAATATTGTTTGTTCCAATATATCCCATCTTTAAATAATGTGAAAGCACTTCTTTAATCATCAAAGCAACTGCAGTTTTTCCACTTGAACCCGTTACACCAATCATCGTCATCTTATAACTTGGATGATCATAAAACAAATCAGCAACACGATTCAATTCATCTAAAACATTATCAACTTTAATATACAAAACATGACGATGCTTAAAAGCTAACGGTTTAGAATAAACGATACATTTTGCGCCTTGAAAAACAGCATCTTCAATATATTTATGGCCATCAACACTTAAACCATCAACACAAAAGAAAATAGAATCCTTGCCTACATAACGAGAATCACTATGAATCGAAACAATCTTAAAATCTTCTTCCACATCAAATAATTCATTAATTTTTTTCATTAACAACACTTCCAATCAATTCAACTCCATCTTGTTTTTCAACAAGAACCTTATAAATATGTCCAACCGAAGAATCTGGTAAATCAACATTCACTTTCAAATAATTAGAAGCATGACCAACCATATAATCTCCATGTCTTTCCTCAATCAAAACTTCTAAAACTTGACCAATTTGCCATGAAGCAAACTCACTTTGTAACTGAGTTGATAATTCCATCAATCTTTTAACTCTTTCATGTTTAATATTTCCATCGACTTGGTCTTTCATTCTCGCCGCTGGTGTTCCTTTTTCTTCGAGAATAAGGAAAAACTGTAATTGATTAAAATGCATTTCTTTAATCCATTGATATGTTTGATTAAATTCTTCTTCACTTTCTCCAGGAAACCCAACAATCACATCAGTTGTAATAGAAAGTGATGGTAGTTTTTGTTTTAATTCTATTAATTTATCAGCAAATTCCTGTGTTGTATAATGACGATTCATTCTTTTTAATGTTGCATCACATCCAGCTTGAATAGGAATATGTAAATGATCTACAACAATTGGTGATGTAGCAATTAAATCAATGATTTCATGCGTAATTTGACTCATTTCAATCGATGAGATACGTAAACGTTTCAAAACCCTTTGACTTTACTTGTGAGATCAACCCAATAAATCATAAAAAGAATAATCTTCTAAATCCACTCCATATCCAGCTGTATGAATCCCCGTTAAAACAATTTCCACAAAACCATGATCAACTAACTTTGGGCTTGTTTTAAGACACTTTCAGGTTTTCTTGAACGAACGCGACCTCTGGCATAAGGAATAATACAATAGGTACAAAAATTATTGCAGCCATCTTGAATCTTTAAGAACGCTCTTGTATTTTTGGTAAATTCATCAATATCCAAATCCTCAAAATGATTGAGTTTCATAACATCTGCAACATGAATAACAGGTTTCTTTGTTGCTTCATATTCTTTAACAAATTCAACAATACGATTTCTAAATTGTGTTCCAAGTACAACACTCACTCCTTCAATCGCTATAACTTCTTCACTGGCTACCTGACTATAGCAGCCAACAACACAAACAATCGCCTGTGGATTTCTACGAATAGCCTGACGAATCATTTGTCTTGATTTTGAATCCCCTGTATTTGTGACAGTGCATGTATTAATCACATAAACATCTGCTTTCTCCTTAAAATCAACTTCTTGATACCCCTCTTGGCTAAATAATCTTAACATAGCCTCTGATTCATATGTATTGACTTTACATCCCAATGTTAAAAATGCAACTGTTTTTTTCATATTCTTCCTTTCTATTGATACTTTTTAACAATTTTTTGATATGTTTTTAAACATATCAATTGTTTTTCTTTCATTAAATTTAAACAATCTTGATATAGATAGTTTTCTATATCATAAGCAATTGTTTTAACTGTATCTAATTCAATCTTTTCATCACTTTTTTCATCTTGAATAATAACTTTATTTAATAATTCTTTGGAATCCTTTTTATAAATATAAATTGTTTTTAATGGTTCAAAATATAAACATAAATGTCTTTGATCTTCATAAACATTTTCTAACGAAGTAAACTTTGTTCTAAAAATACGTGAACCATACATTTTTTCAGGTGTATCTTTATTCACCAAAAAATTCTTAATATATTCACGATGTTGTTTTAATAATAAGATTTGATAGTCTTTTGTATATCTTTGATTAACAAAAGGCTCTAAATATGGAATATAGATTTCTGTTTGACTAGCTTCATCATAAAAATGTGGTCTATCTTTCAATAATGGGGCAATATCATTATTAAACATCTTTTGTTTTTCATCATAATTTAAATAATCTAATAAATCATAATGCTGATTTAAAAAGACTTCATAAGTATTTTCAATCCCATTTTGGGTTAATAAACCATTATAAATAATTTCATATGCAAACAAATCAAATTCATCTTTGATTTTAACATCTAATCCCCTTGCCGATAATGCTAATTTGGCTTCTTCTATCTTCGCATACAATTCTGTTTTATGAACTGGAATTTTCTTTCCAAATTTATTTAAACTTTCTATAAACCCCACTATTTCATCAACTCCCTACTATAACCAATTACACTTAACATATAGAGTGGGGCAGTCTCACTCCTTAAAATTCTTTTTCCTAATGAACACGCTTCAATTCCTAATGCTTCCATTTGTTTAATTTCAGATTCATCAAAGCCACCCTCAGGACCAACAATAATCGTAATGGTTTGAAAATCCTGATTTAACGCTCTTGCAAAACAAGCGTGTTCCCCTTGTTTACTCGATTCTTCATAAGCGACTAGATTAATATCTGATAAATAATGAGATAATTCTTTAATAGTTATCAAAGATGTTAATTCAGGAATCATTTGTCGATAAGACTGTTCACTCGCTTCTTTTAAAATCTTTAAATAACGTTCATTCTTTTTGGCAAATGTCAATGCATTGGTTTTAATAATACTTCTTTGACTTAAAAATGGTACAATGCGTTTGACACCTAACTCAGTTGCTTTTTGTAAGACAAATTCAAATTTATCATTTTTAGGTAAACCATAAATTAATGTCACATCAACATCTAATTCATGATCCTCATTGATTTCTTCCACTTGTTTTAATAGACCTTGATCAATATTTACAATCTCATAAAGATATGTTCTATGATCAGGCAATAAACAAACAACCTGATCACCATTACGATAACGCATCACTCTTTGCATATGTTTATGATTATAAGCATCGATTTGAATCAAATCATCATGGATACAATTTTGTTCAATAAAATATCTTTGCATAGACATCCTCCTTTCGCTATTCTATCACATTTTATGCAAGATAAAAAGTAAAAAGGTCGTCTTTAAAGACAAAAAGAAAACGCATAAGAATAGCTTATGCGTTAACAATGACAAATTCATCATTTTGATAATCAACTTGAATATGACTGCCTTTTTCAATATCACCTTTAATCATTGCTTTAGCGACTAAAGTTTCAATATGTGATTGAATAAAACGTTTTAATGGTCTTGCGCCAAATGTAGGATCAAATCCTTCTTTTGCAATTTCTTCTTTAGCTTGATGTGTCACTTCAATTGTAATCTTTTGATCTTGTAATCTTTGAGCTAATTGATGAATAAATTTATCAATAATCTTATAAACTACTTGATCATCTAATGAATTAAACATAACTGTTTCATCAATACGATTTAAAAATTCTGGTTTAAAGTGAGCTTTCAATTCCATTTCCACTTCATGTCTGGTTTCGGCATTATTCCCTTGTAATAAATATTGAGAACCAATATTAGAAGTCATAATGATAATTGTATTTTTAAAGCTAACCACATTTCCCTTAGAATCAGTAATACGACCATCATCTAAGACTTGTAATAAAACATTGAATACTTCAGGATGAGCTTTTTCAATTTCATCTAATAAGACAATACTATAAGGTGCACGTCTAACCGCTTCACTTAATTGTCCACCTTCTTCATATCCTACATAACCTGGAGGCGCTCCAAGTAAGCGAGAGACACTGAATTTTTCCATATATTCACTCATGTCAATACGAACAATGTTCTTTTCACTATCAAACAATTGTTCCGCTAAACTCTTAGCAACTTCCGTTTTCCCTACCCCTGTAGGTCCTAAGAATAGAAATGATCCAATTGGACGATTTTCATCATTGATACCAGCACGTGATCTTAAAATAGCATCACAAACTTTTTCAATGGCTTCATCTTGTCCAATAACTCTTTTTCTTAATGTTTCATCAAGATGTAAGAGTTTATCCCTTTCTGATTCCATTAATTTATTCATTGGAATACCTGTCCATCGAGCAATGACTTCACTAACAGTATCAACTGTTACTTTTTCTTGAAGCAAGGCATCATCTGATTCTTGAGCTTGGAAATCAGCAATTTCTTTATTAATTCTTGGTAAAGTTTCGTATTTGATTTTAGAAGCTTCTTCTAAATTACCTTCTGTTTCATATTTATCTTTCAAAGCTTCTAATCGCACTTTTTGATCTTTTAATTCTTTAATATGATCTAAAGCTTTCTTTTCTTCTTTCCATTTATCAGTTAACCCTGTTACTTGTTCATCAAGTGATGCAATACGACTCTTGATTTCATCAAGACGTTTTTCATTATCTTCATTCTTATCTTCTTTTTCAATAGAAATACGTTCCATTTCCAAACGATTCTTTTCTCTTGTAATAACATCTAATTCTTCAGGTAAGGAATCAATTTCCATACGAACTGATGCACAAGCTTCATCAATTAAGTCAATAGCTTTATCTGGTAAGAAACGATCAGTAATATAACGTTCTGACATATTGACTGCTCCAATAATCGCAGTATCAGTGATTTGAACACCATGATGAGATTCAAAGCTATCTTTTAAACCACGTAAGATGGCGATTGTATCATCCGTATCTGGTTCATCAACTTGAACTTTTTGGAAACGTCTTTCTAAAGCTGCATCTTTTTCAATATACAAACGATATTCATCTAATGTTGTGGCACCAATACAATGTAATTCACCACGCGCTAACATTGGTTTTAATAAGTTAGCAGCATCCATTGCACCATCTGTTTTACCAGCTCCAACCAATTGATGAATTTCATCAATAAATAAGATAATATTCCCTTCTGATTTTTTAATTTCATTTAAAACTGCTTTTAGTCTTTCTTCAAACTCACCACGATATTTTGCACCCGCAACCAAGGCCCCTAAATCAAGTTCATACAATGTTTTATTCTGTAAACTTGTAGGCACATCGTTTTTAAAAATACGCCAAGCAAGTCCTTCAACAATTGCTGTTTTCCCAACTCCTGGTTCACCAATTAAGATTGGGTTATTTTTTGTTTTACGTGATAAGATTTGAACCACACGTCTAATTTCTTCATCACGTCCAATGACAGGATCTAATTTTCCATCTTTGACATCTTGAATCAGATCACGTCCATATTTTTTTAAAACTTCATATTGATTTTCTGGATTTGGATTATCTACCATATTTCCACCTCGCATTTCTTTAATGATCTTTTCTATATCCCTTTGTTTCAATTGATATTTTTGAATAATCTCTTGAGTTAAAGAAGATTGAGTCTTAAATAAAGCAATAATCAAGTGTTCAACACTTAAATACTCATCTTTATAATCACTCATGATATTTTGTGCCTTCATCAACAATTGATTCAAATCATAAGAAATTCTTAATTGACTTTCATCAACCCCTTCAATTCTTGGCTTTTGAGCTCTTTTATTTTCCAATAACGCTCTCAAATCGTTTATATCTACGCCAGCCTTTACAAGAACACGATATAAAATACCACTTGTATCTTCTAATAAAGCCAATAATACATCCTCAATATCAACAACTTGCCGAGACATTGCTATGGTTTGTTGAAAAGCCTTTTGAATCGCTTCCTGCATTGCCATTGTCCATTTTTCTATATTCATACTCTCACTCCTTTAGCACTCATTATACCCAAGTGCTAACTATAGTATACCACTACTTTTAGCACTGTCAAGTCTAAAGTGCTAATTCTTATGATTTATTTCTTTTTTCTTTATAACTTCTTAATCTTTTTATTAGCATAAATTATAGAGTCCTTTATGATTCTTTATATTTTAAAGATTACAATGAATATATCAAAATTTAGGAGGTTATCTTATGAACAAAAAAACTATTGCAATTATTTTGGTGGTCATTCTAGTGAATATAGTGTTTCACTGGAATCGACTTATTCATTATTACAACATATCAATAAGGATAAATATCATTTATATTTAATTGGTATCACTCATTTAGGAAAATGGTATCACTTTGATGGTCCTATTGAACAAATCATTCAGGATACTTGGTGGCAAAACAATCTCTTAGAAGTTGTCATTTCACCCAATCCGCAAAAACATGGTCTTTTAGAAATTTCTAAACAAGGTATAAAACATATTTATATTGATGCGATTTTTCCAATACTGCATGGAAAAAATGGCGAAGATGGAACAATTCAAGGACTTATCCAAATGACTCAAATTCCACTCATTGGTTGTGACATTTTAAGTTCTGCCCTTTGTATGGATAAAGCTAAAGCCCATAACATTGTTGAACATGCAGGTATTCGTGTTCCTCAATCG
>ENA-OQAB01001734-OQAB01001734.1-human-gut-metagenome-genome-assembly--contig:-NODE-1734-length-10057-cov-2.327190_pt1 | contig 10057 bp, 11 predicted proteins | sample MGYA00242490_ERZ504517 | MGnify/ENA primary metagenome ERZ504517 (study PRJEB26092, sample SAMD00036298) | human gut metagenome | host: Homo sapiens | study: EMG produced TPA metagenomics assembly of... | reverse complement strand
CAACTAGCTAATAGCCAGCAACCGAAGAACAGTGAAAAAAGTCTGAAATGTTTCATAACGGATTAATTTCAGGGTTTTCGGTCGAACCCTGTTCCGGGAGTTGCTGAAAATTCCCGGAACAGGACCGGAAGAAGTTTTCCTCCTGATCCGAAATTAAACATTTCTTTGTTGATTACCAAATAAAATACATTTTATTTGCAATCAAATAAAACAAACCGCATTCGGGCTTCGTCGCGCACGTCGCGGTGAAAGATGCCCTTGACAGTCGCCGCCGTATATTCCCGGCCCCGTTATTTCGCGCCGACTTTTCACCATCCTTCCCTCCCGCCGCACCGACCGGCCGCGACTATGACCGCGATGCACACTGTTGCGACCATTTTTATGAATTATAAATAGTTTTACGTACTTTTGTACGTTATATAGACATCTATGAAATTTACGCTCCAACATAAAGACCCCTCTTCGCAGGCGCGGGCGGGCGAATTGCAGACCGATCACGGCGTGGTGAAGACCCCGATCTTTATGCCCGTAGGTACGGCGGCGACCGTCAAGGGCATTTTTCACCGCGACGTGCGCGACGAAGCCCGGGCCCAGATCATCCTGGCCAACACCTATCACCTTTATCTGCGTCCCGGTATGGATATTCTCGAGCGGGCGGGCGGCGTGCACCGCTTCTCGACCTGGGACGGGCCGATGCTCACCGACAGCGGCGGCTTTCAGGTCTTCTCGCTAGCGGGCTGCCGCAAGCTCAAGGAGGAAGGATGCCATTTCCAGTCCCACATCGACGGTTCGCGCCATCTGTTCACGCCCGAAAGCGTGATCGACACGGAGCGTACGATCGGCGCCGATATCATGATGGCCTTCGACGAGTGTCCGCCGGGCGACTCGCCGCGTGATTATGCCGCCAAGTCGCTCGCCCTGACCGAGCGCTGGCTCGACCGCTGTTTCAACCGTTACCGCCAGACCTCGCCCAAATACGGCCATTACCAGGCGCTGTTCCCCATCGTACAGGGCTGTACCTATCCCGACTTGCGGGCGCGGGCGGCCGAAAATGTCAAACAGTACGACGCGGACGGCTATGCCATCGGCGGTCTTGCCGTAGGCGAGCCGACCGACGTGATGTACGAGATGATCGAGGTGGTGAATGCCATCCTGCCCGAAGACCGCCCCCGCTACCTGATGGGGGTCGGCACGCCGATCAACATCCTCGAAGGCATCGCCCGGGGTGTCGATATGTTCGACTGCGTGATGCCCACGCGCAACGGACGCAACGGACAGATTTTCACTTCGGAAGGCACGATCAATATCCGCAACAAGAAATGGGAGGACGACTTCTCCCCGATCGATCCCGAAGGCACCGCCTTCGTCGATCACGTCTATACGAAAGCCTACCTGCATCATCTGACGATCTGCCAGGAGATGCTCGGTGCGCAGATCGCTTCGCTGCACAACATCGCATTCTACCTGCGGCTGGTCACCGAGGCCCGCCGACACATCGGGGCCGGGGATTTCACACCCTGGAAGGAGCAGATGGTCGCCAAACTCGGCCGCAGGCTGTAACACTCGAACCACGATGAAACGAAAGCTCCCGCATTTCCGCTTCCCCGGATTCAAGATCCTCGACCGGTATATCCTCGGCAAGTTCTTGAGCACCTACTTCTTCGCTATCGCGATGATCATCGTGGTCGTGGTGATCTTCGACTACGTGGAGAAGATCGACAACTTTACGGAAACGAAAGCGCCGCTCAAGGCGATCATTTTCGACTATTACCTGAATTCATCCCGTTCTTCATCAACCAGTTCAGCGGACTGTTCACCTTCATCGCCGTCATTTTCTTCACCTCGAAAATGGCCTATCAGACCGAGATCGTGGCTATGCTTTCGGGCGGCATGAGTTTCCGGCGGCTGATGTGGCCCTATTTCCTGGGGGCGCTCATCATCGCTTCGCTCTCTCTGGGGTTGAACCTCTGGTTGATTCCGGTGTCGCAGCGCAGCTGCGTGGCTTTCGAGAACCAATACATCCCGCGCAAGGCGCGTTTCCAATACGATAAAAATATCTACCGTCAGATCGAACCCGGTACGTTCGCCTATATCCGCAACTACTCCAAGGAATCGAACCAGGCTTCGTTCTTCAGCCTGGAAGAGTACGAATCGGGAGCGATGACCGCATCGCTCGAAGCCGCAGAGGTGAGGTTCAATCCCGAAACCAAGCGGTGGTCGGCCCGACGATATACCACCCGCACGTTCGATTCGCTCGGTGTGGAAACTTTCACGCAACACCGCAATCTGGACACACTCATTAATCTGGATGTCAATGAATTGGGACGCACTGACCAGTTGATAAAAACAATGAATATAGTGGAACTGAACCAGTTCCTCGAACAGCAGCGAAGCAAGGGTTCCGACTCGATCAACATCATTCAGGTCGAACAACACGCCCGTTACGCCTATCCTGTCGGTACGTTCATTCTGACACTCATCGGTGTTTCGCTCTCCTCGCGCAAGGTGCGGGGCGGCACGGGACTCCACATCGGCATCGGCATTGCCCTTTGCTTCTCGTATATCCTCTTCATCCGCTTCTTCGAGGAGTTTGCCAAGAGCGGTACGCTGCCGCCCTGGATCGCTGTCTGGATACCGAACATACTTTACCTCTGTATCGCTGTTTATCTTTATCGCAAAGCACCGAAATAATGTCCCCGCAACTCGAAGATATCGTCCGCAAGGTCCGCTCCGACGAGCGGATCGCCCCTGCCGAAGCCCTCGTGCTCTGGCACGAAGCTCCGCTTTTGGCTGTTGGGCGAGCTGGCCGCCCGGAGCAAGGAGCGCGTGAGCGGCGACAAGGTCTATTTCAACCGCAATTTCCACATCGAACCCACGAACCTGTGCGTGTTCAACTGTAATTTTTGTTCCTACCGCCGTCCGAAGGGAAGTCCCGAGGCGTGGGATTACTCCCTGGAAGAGGTCGAACGGATCGCCCGCGACCACGCCGGACAGGGCGTAACCGAAGTGCATATCGTCGGAGGCGTGCATCCCGAGCACGATTTGTACTATTACGTCGAGATGATCCGCCGCGTGAAGGCGATCCTGCCCGAAGCGACCGTCAAGGCCTTCACTGCCATCGAGCTCTCCTACATGATCCGCAAAGCGGGGCTGACTATCGACGAAGGGTTGCGTCTGCTCCGCAGCGCCGGGATGGAGGCGATACCGGGCGGGGGTGCCGAAATTTTCGACGAGGAGCTGCGTGCCCGAATCTGTCCCGATAAAGGTTCGACCGTAGAGTGGTTCGAGGTGCATGCTGCTGCACACCGGCTGGGGATCCCGACCAACGCCACGATCCTCTACGGCCATATCGAGTGTGTCGAACACCGCATCGACCACCTCGACCGGCTGCGCCGCCAGCAGGACCAGACGGGCGGCTTCAACGCCTTCATCCCGCTCAAATACCGCAATTTCGGCAACCGCATGTCGGAAATCGGCGAGGTTTCCGTGACCGAGGACCTGCGGATGCTGGCCATGAGCCGCATCTACCTGGACAACATTCCCCACATCAAGGCTTACTGGGTGATGTACGGCAAAGCGACTACGGAGCTGGCTCTGGCTTTCGGTGCGGACGACATCGACGGCACGATCGACGATACGACCAAAATCTACTCGATGGCCGGAGCCGACGATCAGCGTCCGGCGATGACCACGGAGGAGATGCGCCGCATCGTCGCGGCAGCCGGCTACCGGGACCGTCGAACGCGACACCTTTTACCGCGAGATCGGATAACGAGATACCCTGAAACAGACGAAACGGATCGGTACGTACCGTTGCCAGGCAGTTCCGATCCCCGAACAAAAACGACAGAACAATACCATGCTGGAACAACTGAAAAAATATTGGGCGAAAGTCGGTGAGCATCCTTTTCTGAAACACCTTTTCATCATCGTCTGCGTGCTGCTCGTGCTGGGCGTCGCAACTCACTTGCTGCTGTTGCTGGGCACGCGCCACAGTGCGCACCGTACGGTGCCCGACCTGACAGGCATTCCGCTCGAGGAGGCTCTCGGGGAGGCCCGCCGTCAGGGGTTGGAAATCATCGTCAACGACTCGCTGTATGTGCCTGCCTACGACGGGGGCGTGGTGCTGGACCAACTCCCGGAAAAGGGCGTCGGGGTGAAACCCGGCCGGAAGGTCTATGTCACGATCAACTCCTATCGGCAGAAGATGGTGACGGTGCCCTATGTCGCCGGCCGTTCGCTGCGCCAGGCCAAGAATATGCTCGAAGTGGCCGGCCTGGGGATCGAACAGATCGTCTATCGTCCCGATCTGGCGACCAATTACGTGCTCGAAGAGTACGCCGACGGCAAGCGAGTCTCGGAGAAAAGCCGCGTACAGCTCGAAGCGGGCAGCGGCGTCACCCTTTACGTCGGGGAGAGCGGTTCCGTTTCGACACTCGTGCCGAAGACCGTGGGGCTTCACCTCCAACAGGCCAAAAGCCGTTTGTGGGAGCTGGGGCTCAACATCGGCAAGATCTCCTTCGACGAGGGAATCAACCTGCTGAACCAGCGGGAAGCCCGGGTTTATCTGCAGACGCCTTCGGCCGGCAGCCGTGCCCGGCTGGGTGCGAAGGTCGATCTGAAGCTGACCCTCGATGCTGCCAAAGTCACCGCCCAGAGCGCTGCGGCCGATAAGGAGATGATAAAAGCCGCCGAAGAGCTGCGCCGCCTCGACGCTGAAACGGCCGATTCGCTGGCCCGTGTTCGTCTGGACAGTCTGGCCAACCGTCCCGTCGAAGCGGAGCCGGTCATCGACGACGGGCTTTTCCCGGACGAAGAGACAGCGGAAGACGAATTTTTCCAATAACGCACACGTCCGATGAGCGAATCGCAATACATACCCGATCCGGACGAACTCGAGGACGACGCTGCCGGCGAGCAGGACGAGCTGTACGAACATTACAGCATCACGGCCGACCGGGGGCAAAGCCCGCTGCGGTTGGACAAGTTCCTGACGATCCACATGGAGCGTTGTTCGCGCAACCGCATCCAGACGGCTGCCGACGCAGGCAATATCCTGGTCAATGGCAAACCCGCGAAGTCGAGCTACAAGGTCAAACCCGGCGACCGTATCTCGCTGGTGATGCCCTATCCCAAGCGCGAAATCGAGATCATTCCCGAAAACATCCCGCTCGAAATTCCCTACGAGGACGACGACCTGCTGCTGGTCAACAAGCCTGCGGGCATGGTCGTCCATCCCGGTCACGGCAACTACTCCGCAACGCTCGTGAACGCCCTTACATACTATTTGCAGAATCTGCCCCTGTTCCAGGAGGGCGATATGCGGGCCGGACTGGTGCACCGCATCGACAAGAACACCTCGGGGCTGCTGGTGATCGCCAAAAACGAGCGGGCGCACGCTCGGCTCGCCAAACAGTTCTTCGACCATACGATCACGCGGCGGTATGTGGCGCTGGTGTGGGGAAATTTCGAGGAGGACGAAGGCACCATTACCGGCAACATCGGCCGCAGCCCCAAAGACCGGCAGAAGATGTGGGTCTTCGAAGACGGCTCGGACGGCAAGCACGCCGTGACCCACTACCGGGTGCTGAAGCGCTACGGTTACGTAACCCTCATTGAATGTCGCCTCGAAACGGGCCGCACACACCAGATCCGCGTCCACATGCAGTGGAAGGGACACCCCCTGTTCGGCGACGAACGGTACGGCGGCGACCGTATCCTCAAAGGTACGACCTTCAACAAATACAAACAGTTTATCGAAAATTGTTTCGCCGCGATGCCCCGGCAGGCACTCCATGCCAAAAGCCTCGGCTTCCAGCATCCTACTACGGGCGAACAGGTCTATTTCGAAAGCGAACTGCCGGAAGATTTCCGTACCGTGTTGGCTAAGTGGGACGCCTATGCCGCTGCGGGGCTTGCGGAAGAATAAAAATCGAGATTGAAATGTTTCTGCCCACTACCCTCAAGGAAGTCCGCGCACGCGGCTGGGATCAACTCGACGTGATCCTCTTCACGGGCGATGCCTACATCGACCACCCGTCGTTCGGCGCGGCCGTCGTGGGCCGTCTGCTCGAAGCCGAAGGGTATCGTGTGGCGATTGTGCCCCAGCCCAACTGGCGGGACGACCTGCGGGATTTCACCAAGCTCGGCACTCCGCGCCTCTTCTTCGGCGTGACGGCCGGGGCGATGGATTCGATGGTGAACCACTATACCGCCAACATCCGGTTGCGCAGCAACGATGCCTACACGCCCGGCGGGAAAGCAGGATTCCGCCCCGACTATGCGGTCAAAACCTATACGCAGATTCTCAAGCGGCTCTTTCCGCGTACGCCGGTGGTCATCGGCGGTATCGAGGCTTCATTGCGCCGCCTGACCCACTACGACTACTGGAGCGATTCGCTCCATCCCTCGATCCTCGCCGACAGCGGGGCCGACCTTTTGATCTACGGCATGGGCGAGCGGGTGATTCAACAGGTGGCGCGGGCGATGAACAACGGATTCAACGCCAAGTTGTTGCGAAATATCCGACAGGTGGGATTCATGGCCGACCGCAGCTATGTGGAGCGGCTCGATCCCACCCGAACGATCCGCCTGCACTCCTACGAGGAGTGCGTGGCCGACAAGCGGGCCTTTGGGAAGAACTTCACCCGCATCGAAACCTTGAGCAACCTGATGGAACCGGACGAAACGCTCGTCGAAGGTGTCGGCGACCGCTATGCGGTCATCACGCCGCCCAACGCGACGCTTACGACCGAGGAGCTGGATCATTCGTTCGATCTGCCGTACGAGCGGGCGCCGCACCCCCCAGCTACCGGGGTCGTGGCGACATTCCGGCCTGGGAGATGATCAAGCACTCGGTCAATATCCATCGGGGTTGTTTCGGCGGCTGCTCCTTCTGCACCATATCGGCCCACCAGGGCAAGTTCATCACTTCGCGCAGCGAAAATCCATCCTTCGCGAAGTAGAGCGGGTGACCCGCATGCCCGATTTCCGGGGTTTACCTTTCGGACATCGGAGCGCCTTCGGCCAACATGTACCGCATGGGCGGCCGCGACCGGGAGCTGTGCAGCAAATGCCGCCGTCCGTCGTGCCTGCATCCGAAGATGTGCCCCAACCTCGATAACGACCATCGTCCGTTGCTCGATCTCTATGCCAAAGTGCGGGCGGTCAAGGGGGTCAAGAAGGCTTTTATCGGCAGCGGTATCCGCTACGACCTGTTCGACGGCAGCGATTACCTCGATACGGTCATCCGTCATCATACGTCGGGCCGCCTCAAAGTGGCGCCGGAACATACCGAGGATGCCGTGCTGAAACTGATGCGCAAGCCGCCGTTCGTGATGTTCGAACGGCTCAACGCCGATTTCAACCGGATCTGCCGCCGCGAAGGGCTGCCGTACCAGCTGATTCCCTATTTCATCTCCTCGCACCCGGGATGCACGGAGCGCGACATGCGCTCGCTGGCGGACAAGGTGTTGGGCAAACTCCACTTCGACCTGGAGCAGGTGCAGGATCTGACCCCTACACCGATGACCTTTTCGTCGGTGATGTTCTACACGGGCGAAAACCCCCTATACGGGCGAAAAGGTCTATGTCGCCCGCTCGCAGGAGGAGAAACGCAGGCAGAAAAGCTACTTCTTCCGCCGCAAACGATAGCCCGGCAACGAAATCGGCACTCCCAAAAGAGTGCCGATTGCTGTACCTTTCGGATTCCCCGATCCTAATTCAGATAGGGTTTCAGTACGCCGAACAACAGGTAGGCCACGATCAGCGTGACTACGATGTTGAACATCTGGGCCGTCATGAAAGCCCAGAACGTGCGGCGGTTTTCCTTCGAGAAAATATCCCGGAAACGGGTTTCGAGGCCGATGCAGACGAACGCGATGTTGAAGAGCGTATTGCTGAACATCTTGGCCGAAGTGCGGGCCGGCGCGGCTTCGTTGCCGGCGAAGAAGAGGCTGAAGAGGAGCGATACCGCGACGAAACCCACCACGAATTTCGGGAAGCGCTCCCAGATCACCCGCACGCTGGGGCGCTGACGTTTCTTCTGTCCCTTGTAAGACCAATACAGCGAAATGACGAACGCCGCGATACCCAGCAGGACGTTCTGCGACGACTTGACGATGATGGCCGTCTGTTCGGCCGTTTCACCCAGCAGAGCACCCGACGCTACGACCGCACCCGTCGTATCGATCGTTCCGCCCATCCAGGCGCCTGCGACTTCCTGCACGGTTTCGGGGTTCGCCACCACAGTCGGCAGCAGCAGACCGGCCAGCCAGGGCATCACGTACATCATCGGCACGGCGCAGACCAGCACCAGCGAAATGATGTAGGAGAGTTTCTTGTTGTCGCCCCGGATTACGCCGCAGGTGGCGATGGCGGCCGAAACGCCGCAGATGCTGACCGAGCTGGCGAGCATCGTCGAGGTTTCCTCGTCCACACGCATCCGCCGGGCCAGCCAGAAGGCGAAGTACCACACCGTAAAGACGACGATGAAAGCCTGGATCAGCGCGTAAACGCCCGATTGGAGCACTTCGCCGAAGAGGATCGTCGCACCCAGGCAGACGATACCGATCTTGATGTAAAACTCGCTCTGGATCGCCGGTTTCAACCACTCGGGCACCCGGAAAAAGTTACTGATGACCAGGCCGAAGATCACCGAAAAGAAAACCGCCTCGAAGCCCAGTCGTTTAATTGCGGGGATCGAAGCCACGGCTTGCGACAGCAGAGCCACGCCGAAAATGGCGAGCAGCGAAACGGCGAAACGACGCAGCGGACGGCCCAATATCCGCTGACAGACACCCGTCAAAACCAGCAGGAAGAGGAACATCGCTCCGGCGCTCATCCAATTTCCGGCGGAGGAGAGGTCTTTGGGCATCGCAGGCATCCAGCGGGGAAACAGCAGGGCGAGCAGGAGAATCGCTGCGCCGGCCCCGACGATCACCCAGTCTTCGCTTTTAAGTTGTCGAATCAAACTTTTCTTCATAAACTACACATTAACAAGTGTGCAAAGAAGCGATTTTTTTGCCGGAATCCGTTACGCATAAATACCCAAATTTGCGGATGCGGGAGTTGGAAACGAAAATTTCCCGGAGCAGATTCGCTCCGGGAAACGGAATGTCGGTTTGAAAATCGGTACGGTCGTCCTCGATGACCAGCCGCACAACGCAAGATCGGGGTCGTTACCGTGGTACGGGAAACGAGAGGGTCCGGGCGTCGAGATGCCCGTCCAGATAGGGACTCCAGTTCTGGGGCCTGGCCGTTGGAAATCGAGAACCAGCCGCTGCGCACTTTATAGGGAACGATATCTATGCGGCGCAACGCGTATTTGGTCCGGATCTCCATGAGCGAACTCATCGAAATCACCGGCGTCATGGTGGTCGAAGGGCTGAAATAGTCCGCCGGATAGAGGGAGGGTGCTTTGAGCTACATCGAATCCGGAAGCATCTTCGACAGATAATACTCCTCGATCCGTTCGGCCGCTTTCCGGTCCGGAGTTTTGATTTCGGGCGGATTCTGACTTGCAGCCGTCCATACGGTGCCTGCGAAAAGCAGGCTGTAGAAAATTCGTTTCATAACATTGAACTGTTTTCTTTCGTTTTTCAGTACCCGGCAAAACTTCCGGTTCGCCTTTGCTTCCGCACCCGGTACACCGGAGAAGCGCTCTGCGTCGTCGCCTGCCGGAAAAGTCCGTTGTCCTCTGATGTCGGTTTCCCGGTCAGAACACCTCTTGCAGAATACGGACCGACTGCACGGCGTGGATCGCGTCCAGGTGGTAACCGTAGTAGGCCAGCAAAGCCTCCAGAAAAGCGCTCCGCTGTGTACGGTTGAGTCCTATTTCGGCCAGGCAACGTACGTCGCACTCCACGAAGTCGTTCATTAGACGAGCGTTCTCCGGGGTCATTACCGTCGCATGCGGCGGCTTTTGCACGGTGTACGATCCTTCGCAGGCATCGAACCAGGCGCCGGGCATATATTCGTTTCCCGGATAAAATCCCAGGAAACGGCTCAGATTCACCAGAAACCAGAGGTGGAAATTGGCCACGCCCTCTTCCATACT
>ENA-OQAB01001733-OQAB01001733.1-human-gut-metagenome-genome-assembly--contig:-NODE-1733-length-10058-cov-2.287282_pt1 | contig 10058 bp, 8 predicted proteins | sample MGYA00242490_ERZ504517 | MGnify/ENA primary metagenome ERZ504517 (study PRJEB26092, sample SAMD00036298) | human gut metagenome | host: Homo sapiens | study: EMG produced TPA metagenomics assembly of... | reverse complement strand
GAGCTTACAGGTGTGATTGAGACAAGAAGAAGGCAGGGGTATATCTTAGTATGAGTATAAAAGGATATCTAAAAGACCATGGGATTTGTATCCTGATTTTTTTGATAGGTATGGGAATTACGGAGGGTATTTTTCTGCTTTTTAATGTAAGTATTACCCTGCAAATATTTGTTTTGACAGTTTTGTTTTTGGGACTTCTGGCGGCAGGAATTTATGATTATAGCAGGAAAAAGGGATTTTATAGAGAACTGGAGCAGAAGCTTCAACAGCTGGAAGAAAAGTATTTGCTAATGGAAATGTTGGAAAAACCGGAGTTTCTGGAAGGACAGATTTTTTTATAATGTGTTATCAGAAATGCAAAAATCCATGAATGATGAAATTTTTGTGCAAATACGGAAAAACAATGAATTTAAACGCTATATAGAAACATGGGTACATGAAGTAAAACTTCCCATTAATTTTACGAGGAAAGAATACCACATTCTTATCCATCATGTAAAGTGGATGCCCTTTTTCGTTTGTCGCTTCACGCTTATTACCGGAACGGAAATATTTGCTGATAATAGCTTGTTGGGTACGAAGGAGTTCACGAAACTGCGGATAGGTAATCTGGGAAGTAATAATGCCTTTCTTCTCAAAATGCTTCAAATCGGTAGAAAGTGCCAAAGCCCCTACGGCACTATACCCATCATAAGCGGTATAGGTGAGATAATAGATGCCTTCTATTTTCACAATTCGCGGGTCCTCCACGCCTTGACTCTCATAATCAAAATCAGGAGCTATCAAAGGAACCGTATGCCTCTCTACTACAGTCAGCGGTCCTTCCAGACGGCAGTAGCCTATAGTTGAATGATTTCCTTCCCTAACTGCACGATAAAACATGTGCACCGTATTTCCTTCGGCCATCACCGCCGGATTCATCACACCTTCGTTTTCAAACTCAAGTGAAGTACCTTCCAATATAACACCTTCTCTTTTTACATGCACCATTATGCTTTGGGTATTATACTCATTCCTCTGTCACTCTTACTCTGTTTCTCTCTCTGATAATCAGTCAACACTTTTGTCTTTTTGTCCGATTTTTCTTTCTTCGCTTCTTTTTTTCTCTCTTTACCTTTCATAATACATTGTTTTTTAGGATAGTTTATATACGGGGATAAAATAGACGGGATTTCCTTTCCTGCAAGTTACGGTATTAATCCTCTAAAGCACGATAAATCTCTGATTATTATTCTTTTATAACAGTACAATACATTTATGGCAGCGAATGGAGCGCTATGCGCTGCATAGCGGATTCAGAATGAAGCTGTTCCTGATTTTAAGTTCCAGCATTAATTTGCAGCATTTTAAAGGGCATAAAAAAAGGCTATCTATCCCAGACAGCCAATCTTTTTGTTAACCTTAAATCTAATACTATGAAAAACACAGTACAAATATACGGACTTCTGTCAACTTTGCAAATAAAACAAGAAAAAAGAGATGTTTTATAACATTGATTAAATATTTGATTCCTCGATTCTATTTTTATTAAGACTTTCGGCGTTTTGAATGCTATATTCCCAATATTTATCACATAATTTCAGATAGCTGGTCTCGGCACTCTTGCCACCTAAAGAAATAGCGTACATCTTTGTCTGTTTCGCTTTTGCGTGTTCGATGGTCCGGGATAGTAGTTGATCGACAGGACGCATCTCAAAGTCCGATACGGTGATAATGTCCGCTTCCATATATCCTTCTTCGCTGATCTTTCGCAAAGCATGCGTGATGACAGGTTCCATATCGGTTCCGCCATGAAAGGATTGGCATAAGAAATCGACCAGGCGATCGAAACTGCTGCCTAAGTCTGTGATTTCAATGCACTCGATATCATCGGAAAACAGGATGACGTAACATTTTCGATGTTGCACTTCCGTCAGTTCGGCAATGGCAAGTAGGGTGGATTTCGCGATTCTTTCCCGTTCGCCTGCCATGGAACCGGAAGTGTCCAGACAAACAATGAAAGGGCCTTCGGCTTCTTCGGAAACTTCGTTCCCTATTGTTTTCTTGTCGTTGATGGTTTGCTTTTCGTGTGATTGATAGTCGATGACTTGCAATCTCTTCTCAATGAAACGCTCAAAGAAAATGGGTTGCAGACTTTTTTCGGCCAGATAACAATATTCCAAGGGAAGAAGGCTGTTTAAGTCGTTTCCTTCACAAATACCTGTAATATCGCTTTCGGGTGGCATGAGATATAATTTGTTCCCGATGAATACCGGCAGTCATTTTGAAACGTTTCCGGCTGCTTTGGTGTTTCTTGCCCAAGATTTCTACCAGTTCACGGATAACGGGATTTCGTTTGATCGTTTCTTCGTATTCTAAAATCTGTTCTGCTATCTGTTTATGGTTGCGGAGTAACCAGACGAGGCGTGAGCCGCCACGCACCGGAAGGTTTTTTGGCAAGTGATAGCTGAAGACGGTAGAAATCATCACAAAGCCGCTCGATATGTTCCATCTGATAGTTGAACTCGTTGTTCGAGAGCAGTGTGTGCCATTTGTCGAAGAAGAGAGTCCGCAACGCTTTCCATTCTTTAGAGCGTGGGCTGATTGCGTCAAAACGCTGGAGGTAGTATTTTACGTTGAGGTCTACCAGGTGATATTTCATTGAGAACGTGTAGGCGCTGTTTTTCAGGAAATGGAGAAACTTGGTGTCGGATGCTTCATTCATTTCATGAAAGTATTCCCATTGCGACGCGTAGTGGGAGTAGAAATCTTGCAGGGAGGGTTGCGTGTGACGAAAATACCGGTGAATATCCGCATCCAGTTCTTCGGGACGGATAATCAGGTTGTGCAGTTGTTCGTCGTACACATCGTAGGCTATTCCCTGCAATTTCTCATAATAAATGTCTTGCAGGTGTTTGAGCCTAATACTCTCTGTTCTCTTGTTCATGGGCATGAGCGATGATGCGGAGTTCGTTCCGGTAATTCTCTATGATATGTGCAGTCTCTCCTAAAATTCGTTTGATCTGCTTTTTTGCGATGAGCTTAAGAAGAGATGCTCTTTTGTATATGCTGTTTCCCGTTCGGAGATTGTTTTATATTCCACCTCCATTTGATGGAGCAAGTCGATCACTTCCTGCAATGTAAATTCGAACGGAGTGCTGCCATCCTGTTGTGCGGGCAAAGGGTCGCAATTGTCATAACATAGTAACGGATATTCCTGATTGTTGACGAAAACAGACCGTCTTCCTTTTCGGAAGGGAATAGATATTCTTTTGCGCGATATTTCTGTTTTTTACAAAATCGTAGGCTTTCAGGAGTTTTGTTGACCGGTACGGAATTTATCCTGCTGGATATAAAACAGCCGGTTGCTGTCTTTCTCAAGACTGGTAATCGGAAGCAAAAATGAGTAGATTCCGGTAATGTGATTAACCTTCTATGCGATGATAGAAGGTGTCTACGACCTGGATTCCCGGATCGCTAAGTTCACGCAGGCTGCTGTTCGGACTTCATGTTTTCGTTTCAGTGTGTCCAGCTTTTTGTTCCAGCCGTTTTTCTCCTAACAGATAGGTATTGATGCCTCGTGCTATCGACTGATTCTACAATCTCTTCGATAATGGGGAGCTGCGAAATTTCATCCCATAGGCAGGCGCTCATCAACAGGCAGTCGGAGAAATGAATTCCCGGAGATTCATTCAGATAGGCTGATGTGCGGAGCAGACCTACTATTTTCTTCCAGCGGCGGTCGGATACATAGATAGGAGGGGTGTTTTCATCCCGTCCTGTGTTGTATTGTTCAATTTCTCGTTTGATATTGTGAATCAGCTCGAAGATGGTATAGTGAATACCTACTTTTTCGCTTTCAGCTTGTATCTGGTTGTATAATTCATCGTTCACCTGGAGTTTTTCCGGGATTTCAGGTTCTATCTCCCGCGTAGAAGAAATCATCTGATCGAACGCATATTCCTGTTCGATACATCCGACAAACTGACGGATCAGGAAACGGTCGTATAAAGCTTCCAGTCCTTCACCTTTTGCCGGCAGTTCGTTGGAAGCGGCAATTAATGCTTTCAGGGGTACACGCACTGTAAATTGTCCGTTGCGGTATATCTTTTCATTGATTACCGTCAAAAGGGAATTTTGGATAGCAGGGCCGGCTTTCCATATTTCATCCAGAAAGACGATTGATGCTGTCGGCAGGTATCCTTTTGTGATGCGTTCGTACGTATCTTCATCCTTCAATTTTGAAATGGAGACGGGACCGAATATTTCGTCCGGTGTACTGAAGCGGGACATCAGATACTCAAAAGCATCTGCGTCTTTAAATGCCAGTTTGAGCCTGCGTGCTACCAAACTTTTAGCTACTCCCGGAGGGCCCAGCAGAAAGATACTTTCCCCTGCCATGGCGGATAGCAGAGACAGTGCGATGGTATGCTCTTTTTCGAATACTCTCTCATTGAGGGACTTCAATAATTGGGTGATATGTGATTTGATAGACTTCATGTGACGGATAATTTCATGTGTTGTTAGCAAGAGGCAAAGATACAAGAATTCTTTGAAATAGACTTCACCGGAGGGATTTACTCCTAGATTTAGGCAATTTCCTCCCGATAAGTAGGAGTTTTCAGTTTCATGGGGAAAATTCATTCTCTACTTTTGTTCTATCGAAAGATAAATGATATATAATAATTAGAGAACCATTAAAAATAAAGGAATATGAAAACGAGCACATTTAAATACTTCGGTTTGGCGTTGATGGCTATATTGATGGTAAGTTTTACCTCTTGCGAAGTGGAAATAGACAGTTTCTATGATGATGATAATAATGGTGCAGGGTACTATAACCGTTCGGCTGATTTATGTAGCCGTACTTGGGTTAGTTTCTACCGCGACATGGACGGTAACTATTGCCGTCAGGAACTGGACTTCTTTTTAGACCGTACCGGAATCGACTATATACGGGTGGAATATCCTAATGGAACAGTCGATCAATATGAATATAATTTCCGTTGGAGTTGGGAAAATTATGCACAGACTTCCATTCGTATGTCATACGGACCGAATGATGTTTCATACTTGGATGATGTATATATCGGTGGAAACAGATTGAGCGGTTATCTGGACGGACGAAATAACTTTGTGGAGTTTCAAGGGAAAAGATGAGACGTGAAACAAGATGAAGCGTAAAGCAGGAAGAAACGTAAAGCAGGAAGAAACGTGAAGCAGGAAGAAACGTGAAGCAGGAAGAAAAAAGAAAAGGTTAAGAAATTAGGAGAGATAAAGAAATTAGAAAAAGATAAAGAGATAGGTAAGCGTAAAGGAAGAAACAGGTAAAAAAGCATCGTTGGAAGGATAACAAGATGCGGGTAAAAAGAGAAAGGATAAGATTGTTAAGATAGAAATATAACAGATATTAGAAACAAAATAACAGGTAACAGTGTAAAAGGGTAATCAATAAGATTTCAGGATATATGAATCAGGGTATAATTAGGGCGCGAAATGAAAGCTTAAAAGTTTTGAACCGGACTAAATAGTTTTTATCTTTGCGCCCTATTAGTTTTTATATACATGGAGTGGTTATATAGTCTATTTATCGAACATTCTGCCTTACAGGCTGTTGTGGTACTTTCACTGATTTCTGCCATTGGTTTGGGCTTGGGAAGAGTGCATTTCTGGGGAGTTTCCCTGGGAGTCACTTTTGTTTTTTTTTGCGGGTATCCTGGCCGGCCATCTCGGGCTTTCGGTCGATCCGCAGATGTTAAACTACGCAGAAAGTTTCGGACTGGTCATTTTCGTTTATTCCCTCGGGCTACAAGTCGGTCCCGGTTTTTTTAGCTCTTTCCGTAAAGGTGGGGTAACGCTGAATATGTTGGCGTTGGGAGTCGTTCTGCTGGGAACGTTGTTGACGGTGGTGGCTAGTTATGCAACGGGTGTCTCTCTTCCTGATATGGTGGGCATCCTTTGTGGAGCAACGACAAACACTCCGGCATTGGGAGCTGCGCAACAAACTCTGAAACAGATGGGAATAAACAGCAGTACGCCTGCTTTAGGATGTGCGGTGGCCTATCCGATGGGAGTAGTCGGCGTAATCCTTGCCGTTTTATTAATCCGTAAAGTATTGGTTCGCAAAGAAGATTTGGAGATAAAAGAGAAAGACGATGCGAACAAAACTTATATTGCAGCGTTTCAAGTACACAATCCTGCTATTTTCAATAAAAGTATCAAGGATATAGCTCGTATGAGTTACCCGAAGTTTGTCATATCCCGTTTGTGGCGTGACGGACATGTCAGTATTCCGACTTCAGACAAGATTCTGAAAGAAGGCGACCGTCTGCTGGTGGTAACTGCGGAAAAAGACGCTTTGGCCCTGACAGTGCTTTTTGGTGAACAGGAAAATACGGATTGGAATAAAGAGGACATTGACTGGAATGCGATTGACAGCGAATTGATCTCGCAGCGTATCGTTGTCACCCGTCCCGAACTGAATGGTAAGAAACTCGGTGCACTCCGGTTGAGAAACCATTACGGTATTAACATCAGCCGTGTTTACCGGTCGGGGGTGCAACTGCTTGCTACTCCGGGATTGATACTTCAGTTGGGCGACCGCCTGACAGTAGTGGGCGAGGCTGCTGCTATCCAGAATGTGGAGAAAGTATTGGGAAATGCCGTGAAAAGCCTGAAAGAACCCAATCTGGTTGTTATATTTATCGGTATCGTGCTTGGTTTGGCACTGGGGGCTATTCCTTTCTCTTTTCCGGGTGTCAGTACTCCTGTGAAGTTGGGATTAGCGGGCGGACCGATCATTGTCGGTATCCTTCTGGGTACTTTTGGACCACGGATACACATGATTACCTATACCACCCGTAGCGCGAACCTGATGTTGCGTGCCTTGGGACTTTCCATGTACCTTGCCTGTCTGGGACTGGATGCCGGAGCTCACTTTTTCGATACCGTATTCCGTCCGGAAGGCTTATTATGGATTGGTTTGGGAGCCGGATTGACTATCATTCCAACAGTGTTGGTTGGATTCGTGGCCTTCAAGATGATGAAGATCGATTTCGGTTCTGTATCCGGTATGTTGTGCGGAAGTATGGCAAATCCGATGGCACTGAACTATGTAAACGATACAATCCCCGGCGACAACCCATCCGTAGCCTATGCGACTGTTTATCCGCTATGTATGTTCCTGCGGGTAATTATCGCCCAAGTGTTGTTGATGTTCTTGTTAAATTGAGAATAGTATATTGCTGGATCGTAATTAGTAACTAGTAAATTGTAAATAGTAAAATAGTAAATAAAATGACTGCTCAAAGTAACATAACTCCTGAAAGCATTGTGGGCGATCTCCGTTACCTGCAACTGCTTTCCCGAAGTTTTCCTACGATTGCCGATGCTAGTACGGAAATAATCAATCTGGAGGCTATCTTAAATCTACCTAAAGGGACAGAGCATTTCCTGACTGACATTCATGGAGAATACGAAGCTTTTCAGCACGTACTGAAAAACGCTTCAGGTGCGGTAAAACGTAAAGTAAATGAAATATTCGGCAACACTCTCCGCGAGGCTGAAAAGAAAGAAATCTGCACGTTGATTTACTATCCCGAAGAGAAACTTCAATTAGTGAAAGCCCGTGAAAAGGATCTGGATGATTGGTATCTGATTACCCTGAACCAACTGGTGAAGGTCTGTCAGAATGTATCTTCCAAATATACCCGTTCGAAGGTTCGTAAATCGCTGCCTGCCGAGTTCTCATATATTATTCAGGAATTATTGCACGAATCTTCCATCGAGCCGAACAAGCATGCCTATATCAATGTAATTATCAGTACGATTATCACTACCAAGCGTGCCGACGATTTCATTATCGCTATGTGCAATCTGATTCAGCGTCTGACTATTGACTCTCTTCATATCGTAGGCGATATTTACGACCGTGGCCCTGGCGCGCATATCATCATGGATACGTTGTGCAATTACCATAACTTCGATATTCAATGGGGAAATCATGATATTCTCTGGATGGGGGCAGCTTCCGGTAACGACAGCTGTATTGCCAACGTGATACGTATGTCCATGCGCTACGGCAACCTGGGCACGCTTGAAGACGGATACGGAATCAATCTGCTTCCATTGGCTACTTTTGCAATGGATACGTATGCCGATGATCCTTGCACCATCTTCATGCCGAAGATGAATTTTGCCGACGCTCATTATAATGAGAAGACTCTGCGCTTGATAACTCAAATGCATAAAGCCATTACCATTATCCAGTTTAAGCTGGAAGCCGAAATTATCGACCGTCGTCCGGAGTTTGGGATGACCAACCGTAAACTGCTGGAAAAGATTGATTTTGAGCGTGGCGTCTTTGTATACGAAGGAAAAGAATATGCTTTGCGCGATACCAACTTCCCGACCGTAGATCCTGCCGATCCTTACCGGTTGACAGAAGAAGAACGCGAATTGGTAGAAAAGATTCATTATTCGTTTATGAATAGTGAGAAGCTGAAGAAACACATGCGTTGCCTGTTTACATACGGCGGAATGTATCTGGTTTCAAATTCGAATCTTCTTTATCACGCTTCTGTTCCTCTGAATGAGGATGGCAGCTTTAAGCATGTCAAAATACGTGGTAAGGAATATTGGGGGCGTAAATTGCTGGATAAAGCCGATCAACTGATTCGTACTGCGTACTTCGATGAAGAAGGGGAGGAGGATAAGGAATTTGCTATGGATTACATTTGGTATATGTGGTGTGGTCCGGAAGCTCCCTTGTTTGATAAGGATAAGATGGCAACTTTTGAGCGTTATTTCGTAGAAGATAAAGAATTGCATAAAGAGAAGAAAGGTTATTATTATACATTGCGTAACCGGGAAGATGTCTGCGATCAGATTTTGGCAGAGTTTGGAGCTTCCGGCCCTCACTCGCATATCATCAACGGGCATGTGCCTGTGAAAACAATTCAGGGAGAACAGCCAATGAAAGCCAATGGCAAGCTTTTCGTTATTGATGGCGGATTCTCAAAAGCTTATCAGCCGGAAACGGGAATTGCGGGATATACGCTTGTTTATCATTCTCATGGTATGCAGCTTGTGCAGCACGAGCCGTTCCAGTCTCGTCAGAAAGCTATTGAAGAGGGGCTTGATATCAAATCTACCAACTTTGTCTTGGAATTCAATTCGCAACGGATGATGGTGAAAGATACCGATAAAGGAAAAGAATTGGTGACTCAAATACAGGATTTGAAGAAATTGCTCGTTGCTTATCGTACTGGTCTGATAAAAGAAAAGGTATAATTAGTAATCAGTATGCTCAAAGTTGCACGTTTCTGAATTTATTCACCACAGAGGACGCAGAGGACACAGAGTTTTTTTTCTGCAAGTAAAACAGAGCGATAAATACGATTCTAAATACATGAGACTCTGTGTTACTCTATAGTGAATAAAAAATAGTAAACCTCTGTGTCCTCTGCGTCCTCTGTGGTGAATAAGTTTAGAAAAGAACAATACCCGCTTCGATAATAGCTCCCTTATCGTAATTGCTCGATTTATTATAGAATCTGGTTACCCCATATCCACCTGTTGCAAAGATGCCGAACTTCTTGGTAAATTGATATTCCAGATTTGCACGTGCCTGCAATGCGTACAGGCGTTTCGGGATGACCTCATCTTTGTTATCAAAAGCCTCGATGTGCTGGTATCCGAGGTCTCCGCTGATGGATAACCCCTTGTAAAGGGGGAAAGACAGACCGGCACGATAGGATGCGCTGGCCGAAAACTTATCATTCAATCCCTGATACATGGAACCCACTCCCAATATTGTATAAAACAACTGGTTCTTGAACCGTACTCCGATATTGGCAGGCGTTGCGTTTCCACCGTATACCATCATTTGCACTTTTGTATCAGGATTTGCATTCACCAAACCAAGTTGGAAACCTTTCATATCTTCTTTGTAGTAATTGACAAGACCAATTTGAAGTCCGCGCGCTTTCGTTGCGTAGTTGCATAATGCTACTTGCACTCCATTCAGCTTTGAAGCGGTTATATTGGCAATTCCTGCTATCTGCAAACCGTTCATGTGT